>Ga0156226_1418_pt1 | contig 52679 bp, 53 predicted proteins | sample RifCSPlowO2_12_FD_107874 | JGI IMG/M metagenome (GOLD analysis project Ga0156226, IMG submission 107874) | Betaproteobacteria bacterium RIFCSPLOWO2_12_FULL_62_13
CAGGGTGGGCGATCGCCTCACCCTCGTGCGCGAACCCGACAATCCGCACGACGCGAACGCCGTGCGCATCGAGTGGAAAGGCCGCAAGCTCGGCTATGTCCCGCGCCGCGACAACGTCCACCTCGCGCGCCAGATGGACCTGGGTGCCGCGGTGGAAGGGCGCATCACCGGCCTGCACAAGTACCGCAACGGCCGCACCCGTGTAAGCTACGAGATTTCCATACCGCTGAAGTAAACGCCAAACCATCAGCCGCGATACCGCAAAGGAGGCAACATCGGCGTGCTCCGCAATCCGGTGGCCCGCGCGAAAGCTTGAAAGGCGTGACGGGTGACGGGTGACGGAAAGAGGTGACGGGTGAAGGGTCACGGGTCACGAGTCACGAGCCACGAGTCACGAGTCACGAGCCACGCTTTTCCCGCGATGGAATACTTCTTCGCTACGTGCCCGCGGGGGCTGGAGCGCGTGCTCGCCGACGAGCTTGCCGCGCTCTCCGCACGCGAGGTCAAGCCGGTTGATGGCGGCGTCGCATTCGCGGGCGAGCTCCCGCTGTGCTATGCCGTCAATCTCGAGAGCCGCGTCGCGAGCCGCGTGCTGTGGCGGGTTGGAGAGGCCGGCTATCGCGACGAGCACGACGTATACGAAGCGGCGCGGGCGCTTCCCTGGCCACGCTGGTTCGACGTGCACTGTTCGATTCGCGTCAACGTCACCGCCATCAGGTCGCCCCTCAAGAGCCTCGACTTTGCGACCCTCAGAATCAAGGATGCGGTTTGCGACGTTTTCCGCGCCGCGCGAAACAGGCGGCCCGGCGTGGACACCGCCAGTCCCGACATCCGCATCCACGCCTTCCTGACCCGCGACGCGGCGACGTTTTACCTCGACACTTCAGGCGAAGCGCTGTTCAAGCGCGGATGGCGCATCGCCCGGGGCGATGCGCCATTACGAGAGAATCTCGCAGCAGGGATATTAAAACTCACGGGATGGTCTGCGCCCACCCCGCTCTACGACCCCATGTGCGGCAGCGGCGCGTTCCTGGTGGAAGCGGCGATGATGGCGCTTGACATCGCGCCGGGCTTGAACCGTCGCTTCGGTTTTGAAAAGCTGGAAAGCTTCGACGCGAGAAAATGGTGTGTGCTTCGCGACCGGGCACTCGAGCGGAGGAAACTGCCTCAGGGGCTGCCAATCTTTGGCAGCGACAAATCCGGAACGATCGTCGGCGTCGCGCGCAAAAATCTCGAATCGGCCGGAATAGAAAGTGCCGTCCACCTCAAACAAATCGACATACTCGACGCGAGTCCGCCGTCCGAAGCCGGCATCATGATAATGAATCCACCTTATGGTGAGCGGCTCTCGGACCGGGAGGCGCTCGCCATGATCTATCCCAAGCTCGGCAACACGCTCAAGAAGCGCTTCGCAGGCTGGACGGCTTACATCCTGTCCGCCGACATGCGGCTGCCCAAGCTCATCGGCCTCGCGGCCTCCAGACGCACACCGCTCTACAACGGGGCGCTGGAATGCCGGCTGTTCGAGTACAGGCTGGTGGCGGGCAGCCTGCGGCGCGGCAAGAGCTTCACTGCCAAGGACGCCAAGGGGCCAAGAGAGCCGAAAGAAATTTGACTGGTCTCATGTCTTTCCGTTGACGAGTCCCATGAGCCCAATGCCTTGAATAACGCGCCGCATTGACGTGTCGATGACAGCCACCACCACAACTCGATGGCACGCCACGACGTCGGGTCCCGTGCGGGCACGCCTATCCAGAGTATTAGACACCTGAGCGCCAGGAATGTCTAACCCGGGCCGATCCGGGCCCCGCAACGGCTCAATGCTCAGCAATATTCTTCTCCTCGTGTTTTCCCAGCGATTGGGGGCTTGGGATGACCGCTGTCAACCTGAATGCTTGCCGCTGCGTTTGAGCGTACGCACAGTTCGCAAAGTAACGGCTCGGAAGATATAGCGCTGAGTGCGCGAGCCGCATGCGAATGGCAAACGTAGTTCACGAAACCAACATCCCACAGGAGGGGGCCATGGAAAGAGCACAAACATTGAAGATTCTCAACGCGCTTGCACACGGCGTGCACCCGGCGACGGGGGAGCAATTTGCCTCCGACAGTCCGTACCAGCATCCCGACACGGTGCGCGCACTGTTCGAGGCGATGCGCGCAGTCGAAAGCAACGGTGCGGCGCCTGCGGCACGAGGGCAGCCGGCAGCATCGCTCCCCGGAAACGCCGGATCGCGCTGGACTTCAGAAGAGGAGGAGCGCCTTGCGGCGGCATTCGACAGCGGACGGACGGTCGATGAACTCGCGCGCGAGCACAACCGTACCCGCGCCGCGATCGAGGCAAGATTGGTCAGGCTCGGGAAGCTCGATGCCTCAGCGGTGACCACGCCGCTGCGCTATCCGCCCAAATCGGGCGGGCGTTCCGCACAGAACAACGTGTGACGGCGCGCGGGGCGTGACTCGGGAGGTCGTGAGTTCGGGAGATCGGGAGGTCGTGAGTTCGGGAGATCGGGAGATCGGGAGATCGTGAAATGGAAAGACCGTGAGTTCTGGAGATCGTGAAGAGTTGTATTTCCCTCTCCCGCTCTCACGCCCTCCCGGAATTTGACGCTCTCGCGCCCTCACGCTGTGATGGGATGTCCCGGCATTAAACGATGTTCAGGTGCTCGATCCCCGTCATCACGTCCTTTTCCTTCGCTTCCTTGCCGTGCAGCTTGATCATCAGCCGCAGCTCGTTCACCGAGTCGGCGTTCCTGAGCCCATCCTCGTAGCTGATCAGACCCGCTTCGTAGAGCTCGAACAGATGCTGGTCGAAAGTCTGCATGCCGAGCTCGCGCGATTTCGCCATGATCGCCTTGATCTCATGCACCTCGCCCTTGAAGATGAGATCCTGGATCAACGGCGAGTTGAGCATGATTTCCACCGCCGGCACGCGTCCCTTGCCGTCCTTCTTCGGGATCAGCCGCTGGGAAATGATCGCCCGGATGTTGAGCGAGAGATCCATCAGGAGCTGGTGCCTGCGCTCTTCGGGGAAGAAGTTGATGATGCGGTCGAGCGCCTGGTTGGAGCTGTTGGCATGCAGCGTCGCCATGCACAGGTGGCCGGTTTCGGAGAAGGCGATCCCGTAGTCCATCGTGTCCCGGTCGCGGATCTCCCCGATGAGGATCACGTCCGGCGCCTGCCGCAGCGTGTTCTTGAGCGCGACATGCCACGAATCGGTGTCGACCCCGACTTCGCGCTGTGTGACGACGCAGTTCTTGTGCTCGTGCACGAATTCGACCGGGTCTTCGATCGTGATGATATGGCCGTAGCTGTTTTCATTGCGATAACCGGTCATCGCCGCAAGTGTGGTCGATTTGCCCTGACCCGTGCCGCCGACCATGATGATGAGACCGCGCTTGGTCATCACGAGGTCTTTCAGTATCGGCGGCAAACCCAGCTCTTCGACACTGGGGATCTTGGCATTGATGGTGCGCAGTACTATACCGATCCGACCCATTTGCACAAAGCAGCTCACGCGGAAACGGCCGATGCCCCTCGGGCTGATCGCGAAATTGCACTCTTTGGTCGCCTCGAATTCCGCGACCTGCTTGTCGTTCATGATGGAGTGCGAAAGCTCGACGGTATGCTGGGGCGTAAGCGGCTGGGAGGCCACCGGCGTCACCTTGCCGTCGACTTTGATCGCGGGAGGAAAACCGGCGGTAATAAAGAGGTCGGAGGCCTTCTTGTCCACCATTGCCTGCAGCAGGTCATTTATGAATTTGACTGCCTGATCTCGTTCCATATGTCGCTCCTCAGGTGCGCCGGCCCGTAAAACGGTTGCTGCTGTTCCGCCGGGCGGGCATCTACCCCGTTACTTGAAGTTGTCCTTGTTGGCAGCTTTGCCCCGTGCTTCGTCTACGGAAATGACGTTGCGCTTGACCAGCTCCTGCAGGTTCTGGTCCAGCGTCTGCATGCCATACTGCTGGCCGGTCTGGATCGCCGAATACATCTGCGCCACCTTGCTCTCGCGGATGAGGTTGCGGATCGCCGGCGTGCCGATCATGATCTCATGCGCCGCGACGCGCGCGGCTCCGTCCTTGGTCTTGAGCAGCGTCTGCGAGATCACCGCCCGCAAAGACTCGGACAGCATGGCGCGCATCATCTCCTTCTCTTCGGCCGGGAACACGTCGATGATGCGGTCGATGGTCTTGGCCGCGGAGCTCGTGTGCAGCGTGCCGAACACCAGGTGCCCGGTTTCGGCTGCCGTCATCGCCAGCCGGATGGTCTCCAGGTCGCGCATCTCGCCGACCAGGATGATATCCGGATCTTCGCGCAGCGCCGAGCGCAGCGCGTTCGCGAATGACAGCGTGTGCGGCCCCACCTCGCGCTGGTTGATGAGGCATTTCTTGCTTTCGTGCACGAATTCGATCGGGTCTTCCACCGTCAGGACGTGCGCGTGCTCGTTGTCGTTTATATGATCGATCATCGCCGCCAGCGTGGTGGACTTGCCTGAACCGGTAGGGCCTGTCACCAGCACGACTCCGCGCGGCTGGTTGGCGATATCAACAAAAGCCTTGGGCGCTTTGAGGTCCTGGAGCGAGAGCACCTTGGTGGGAATGGTCCGGAACGCGGCGCCCGCGCCGCGGTTCTGAACGAAGGCGTTGACCCGGAAGCGCGCGAGATTGGGAATCGCGAACGAGAAATCGCACTCGAGATTTTCCTCGTAGAACTTACGCTGGCCGTCGTTCATGATGTCGTAGACCAGGGCGTGCACATCCTTGTGCTCCATCGGCGGCAGGTTGATGCGCCGTATGTCGCCGTGCACGCGGATCATCGGCGGCAGGCCCGCCGAAAGATGAAGATCCGAGGCTTTGTTCTTGACCGAGAAGGCCAGCAGTTCAGCGATGTCCATTATAATGCTCCACCATGTAAGAAGCGGGTCTAAATACTGGCGATAACGGCCTGATTTTACTTCAAACACCCTTTCCCGCACTGCGCGAAATTATGACAACAATTGCCGCCAACATGCAAGCTGTGCGCGATCGCATCGCATGTGCCGCGCAGGGCGCCGGGCGGCCGCCGTCCTCTATCGCGCTGATTGCAGTGAGTAAAACCTGGCCCGCGGAGTACATTGCCGCGGCGCACGCGTGCGGCCAGCGCGCGTTCGCCGAGAGTTACGCACAGGAGGCCATGGAGAAGATGAAGCCGCTCGCGCATCTGCCGCTCGAGTGGCACTTCATCGGGCCGCTCCAGAGCAACAAGACGCGCCCCATCGCCGAGCATTTCCACTGGGTGCACAGCGTGGAGCGCGAGAAGATCGCGGCACGACTGAACGAGGCGCGCCCCGAACGCCTGCCGCCGCTTAACGTTTGCATCCAGGTCAACGTAAGCGGCGAGGCAAGCAAGAGCGGGGTGGCGCCCGGTCAGGAGCCTGTCCTCGCGCGCGCCATCGCGGCCCTGCCGCGCCTCAGGCTGCGCGGATTGATGGCGATCCCCGAGCCGACGCGCGACGCGGGGCTTCAGCGCCGGCGTTTCGCGTTGCTGCGTGAACTCAAGGATGGACTCGTGGCAGCCGGTTTTGCCGTCGACACGCTCTCGATGGGCATGTCGGACGACCTCGAAGCGGCGATCCTCGAGGGCGCCACCATGGTGCGCGTCGGCACCGCCATCTTCGGCGAACGGATCAAGAGCTAACCGCAAAGGCGCGAAGGCGCAAAGAAAGCCTGGACTGTTATGAGACAAGACTATGGTTTATGCTAATGCACTACGGCCGTTTGCTTGTGAAGACTTCGCGGCCATGGTCACAAGCCCCGCCAACGCCATCGCCTCCAATGCAATTGCTCATGTCTGTTTTTCTTTGCGTTTCCTTTGCGCCTTCGCGCCTTTGCGGTTAAGCATTTTTCGAGGAACGAAATGACTGTTACATTTATCGGCGGCGGCAACATGGCGACCGCGATGATCGGCGGTCTGCTGAAGAAAGGATGGTCGGCGGACGCGATCCGCGTTGTCGAAATCGACGCCGGCGCGCGCGCGCGGCTCGCCCGCGAGCTGAAGGTGAAAGCCGTGGCCGAGCTTGGTCCGGACGCGGCCGGAGCAGAGTGCATCGTGCTCGCAGTCAAGCCCCAGCAGATGCGTGAGGCGGCCCGGGCATTGCATCCGATGCTCGCCTCCCAGCTTCTGGTCACAATTGCCGCCGGCATCGGGCTGCGGGACCTTTCGCGCTGGCTGGGCGGGTATCAGAGGCTCGTTCGCGTAATGCCCAATACGCCGGCCCTGGTGCTCGCCGGCATTTCGGGTCTTTGTGCGATGCCCGCCGTTTGCGCGGAAGACCGTGCGCGAGCAGAGGAAATCATGGGCGCGGTCGGCACCACGCTGTGGCTCGACCGCGAGGAGCAGATGGATGCGATCACTGCGGTCTCGGGCAGCGGGCCGGCCTACGTGTTTTACTTCATCGAAGCGCTGCAACTGGCGGCCTCCGAGCTCGGGTTCGAGGCGGCGGATGCGCGCCGTCTGGCGCTCGAAACTTTCGCCGGTGCCGTGAAACTCGCGCGGACGAGCGGCGAGGATCCCGCCACATTGCGCGCGCGTGTGACTTCCAAAGGCGGCACCACCGAGCGGGCGCTCGGCGTCATGGAAGCGCAGGCGCTCAAGGAAATCGTGGTGCGCGCGGTGCGCGCGGCCGCCGCGCGCTCGCGCGAACTGGGCGAGGAACTGGGCAGTCAATAAATGCTCGAGAACGCGCTGATATTCCTGGTGAACACCGTCTTCGGGCTGTTCACCATGGCGCTGCTGGTGCGCTTCTACGTGCAGTGGGCGCGCGCTCCCTACCGCAACCCGTTGTCCGAATTCCTGAGCGCGTTAACGGATTTTATGGTGCTTCCCGCGCGCCGCGTGATCCCCGGCCTGTGGGGGCTCGATCTCGCGACACTGGTGCTGGCGTGGCTGATCCAGCTCCTGGAATTATTCATCATATTCCTGATCAAAGGCCATCCGCTTGCCGCCGCCGGCAGCGCCTTCGTCGGACTTGCGTTGTTAGCGGGGCTCATGATCGTCAAGTTCGGACTCTACATCGTGATCGTTGTGGTGGTGGTCCAGGCAGTCATGTCCTGGATCAATCCCTATACCCCGCTCGCACCGCTTTTCAACAGCATGAGCCGGCCATTCCTGCGGGTTTTCCAGAAGCTGATCCCGCCGATCGGCAACGTCGACCTGTCGCCGCTGTTCGTGATCGTCATCTGCCAGCTCCTGCTGATGCTGCCGGTCGCCTATCTCGAGATGACGCTCTCGCAATGGTTGGGATGACCGGCTGGCACCGCTTCGATCCCGATGCGCGGCGGCTCACGCTTACCGTTCATGTGCAACCCAATGCGGCCGCAAGCGCGGTCGCCGGAATCCACGGCGATGCGCTCAAGATCCGGATCGCGGCGCCTGCCGTCGACAACAAGGCGAATGCGGCGCTGATCGATTTTCTGCACCGTCTCCTGAATGTTCCCGCCTCGCAGATCAACCTTCGCCGAGGCGCGCACGGGCGGCGTAAGATCATCGAGATCACCAACGCCAACGCATCGCTGCTGACGCGTCTCAAGGCCGCCGTGGGGCAGTAGCACCGATCCTGGAGTGACGGGTGATGAGTGACAAGTGAGCGGTGACGAGTGACGGGTGATGTAGTTACCCATTTCCCATTTCCGATTTCCTATTTACGATTTTCGGGCGCTCCCCCGTCGGCGGCACCGTCCGTCCTCTGCCGCGCGGCGCGCTTTTCTTCTTCGGCCTCCCGTCTTCCTGCCGCGCGCAGCTCGCGCGATCTTACCAGGAGCGAAACCGCAACCCAGGCGGCGAGCAGTGCCAGCGGAACGCCGACGACGAGCGGCCACAGCAAGGCGACGGCGGCGAACGCCAGCAGCGCAACGGCCACGCCGAGCATCGTACCGGCCTCGGCAGGCCCGAGCACGCGGCGATTGGTGATCGCCGCGCCCACGGTGTTTCCGAAACGCAGCGCCCCGGCCGCGGCGCGCGAGGCGCTGCCGCCGCGCGCCCGGCCGCGCCGGCGCGGCGCCGCCGGGCGCACGCGGTTACGCGCCGAGAGCACGATTTCGGTGGCGTTCGCGAGATCCTCCTCATACATTTGCTGCATCGCCACGGCGAAACGCTGATCCTCGACCGCGACATCGAGTTCGTAATTGCCGATCCAGCTCGACAAATTGAGATTGGACGAACCCACGCGCGCCCAGCGGCCGTCGGCCACCGCGGTCTTCGCGTGCAGCATCGGACCATTCCACTCGAAGACCCGGATGCCGGCCTCGAGCAGCGGACGGTAACCGGAGCGCGACAGGGCCGAAAGCACCGGCAGATCGCTCGCACCGGGCACGAGCAGCCTCACATCCACGCCGTCCATCGCGGCTGCGCGCAGCGCCTGCACATAGGGCGTGGTGCCGACAAAATAGGCGTCGGTGAGCCACAGTATGCGGCGCGCCATCGCCGCAATCAGCTGATCAAGGCGATAGAGCGCGGCGATATTCGGCGCCGTGGCGAGCACGCGCACCATCACTTCGCCTGCGGCAGCGATGGCGTCGGGATCGGTGAGCTCGTCTTCGGAAATCGGCCCACCAGCCGCCGCCCAAACCTCGGCAAAAGCGCGTTCGATATCGGCGACTGCCGGACCGTGCACCTCGACCCCGGTGTCGCGCCACGGTTCAATCCCGCGCGCGGGGTCGCCGACCCATCTGCGGCTCACGCACAACCCCGTCACGAAACCCACGCGGCCGTCCACCGCAATCATCTTGCGGTGGTCGCGCATCAGCCACCCGAACGGGCTGTCCAGCCGCGGCGGGCTGAAGCACCTCACCTCGCCGCCGGCAGCGATGAGCGGTTGCCACAGCCGCCGCGACGCTGCCCCGACGGCCCCCATCCAATCGTAGATCGCCCTGACACACACACCTTCGCGCGCCTTCGCTGCAAGCGCGGCGACGAATTCGCGCCCTATCCGGTCCTCGGCGATGATGTAGTTTTCGAAGTAGATCTTATGGGTGGCGGCGGCGATTGCCTCCAGCCAGGCCGGATAGTTTTCCGCGGCGTTTCTCAGTATCCGCACGCTGTTGTCCGGCACCAGGGGCGCGCCGGCGGCGCGCGAGAACGCCTGTTCGGCAAGCGCGCGAGCAAGCGGCATTGCCGGCGGCTCCAACTGCTTTGACCCGTATGGCTCCACTACAAGGCCTCATTCATACTGCGCGCCGCCGCGGCCTCAGACCGGTAATCTCGGGCATGTAGTACCGACCTGTCGGCCGCCAAGTGCCGCTCCCGCACTCGGCCGCTCTGCGGCACCGAGTCGCGCCACTTACATCAATATGATGTCGAACTGTTCCTGGTTGTACACCGTCTCGACCTGGAGCGACACCGGCTTGCCGATGAAGTCGGACAGTATCGCCAGGCTCTGCGATTCCTCGTCCAGAAACAGGTCGATCACCTGCTGCGAGGCGAGGATGCGGAACTCGCGCGCGCTGAACTGGCGCGCCTCGCGCAGCAGTTCGCGCAGAATCTGGTAGCACACCGTCTGCGCGGTCTTCAGCTCCCCGCGGCCCTCGCACACCGGGCACGGCTCGCACAGCACGTGAGCCAGGCTCTCGCGCGTGCGCTTGCGCGTCATCTCCACCAGTCCGAGCTGGGTGAAGCCGTTCACCGTCATGCGCGTGCGGTCGCGCGCGAGGGCCTTGCGGAATTCATTGAGCACGGCGTTCTTGTGCTCCTCGGTGTCCATGTCGATGAAGTCGATGATGATGATGCCGCCCAGGTTTCTCAGCCGCAACTGGCGCGCGATCACCTGCGCCGCCTCGAGATTCGTCTTGAATATGGTGTCGTCGAAGCTGCGGCCGCCGACGAAACCCCCGGTGTTGACATCGATCGTGGTGAGCGCCTCGGTCTGGTCCACGATCAGGTAGCCGCCGGATTTCAGCTCCACGCGGCGCGCCAGCGCCTTCTCGATCTCGTCCTCGACTCCGTAGAGATCAAGCAACGGGCGCTCGCCCTGGTAGTGCTCGATCCGTTCGACCATCGTGGGCGTGAACTCCTGGGCGAAGGCTTGCATGCTCTGAAACGTCTCGTGCGAGTCGACCGGGATGCGGATCGTCTCCTCATGTACGAAATCGCGCAACACCCGCAGGCTGAGATTCAGGTCCTGATAGAGCAGCGTCAACGGAGCGGCCGTTTGCGCCCGCTCCTGGATGCCGCGCCAGAGCTTCCTCAGGTACTCGACGTCGGAAGCGAGTTCGCGGTCGGAAGCGGTTTCCGCCACGGTGCGGATGATGAAGCCGCCCTTCTCGTCGGGTGGCAGCACCTGCTGCAGTTTCTCGCGCAAGTGCTGGCGCTCTTCTTCGTCCTCGATGCGCTGCGAGATGCCGATGTGCGACTCCTGCGGCAAAAAGACCAGGAAGCGGCCGGCGATGCTGATCTGCGTCGAAAGGCGCGCGCCCTTGGTGCCGATCGGGTCCTTGACCACTTGCACCGTCAGGTTCTGGCCTTCGGCGAGGAGCTTTTCGATCGGCGTGCCGTGATCGCCGTTGTCCCGGCTGCTCCAGATGTCGGCCACGTGCAGGAATGCCGCGCGTTCACCCCCGATATCGACGAAGGCCGACTGCATCCCCGGCAGCACGCGGATCACCCGTCCCGTGTAGATGTTGCCGACGAGCCCGCGGGCCGAAGCGCGCTCGATATGCAGCTCCTGAGTGACACCGTGTTCGATCACGGCGACGCGCGTCTCCTGCGGCGTGACGTTGATGAGGATTTCTTCAGTCATCGGGCCCGACGCGGGCTAGGAGTTTGCCGGACCCCGGATCAGAGTCCGGGGCAAGCTTAACCCCGACAAACGCCTCAGGCAAAACCGCCTGCTGGAAAACAGCGAAAAAGGGACTTGAAAACACAAACTCGACCCCGCTTTCATCGCCACTCGCAGGCCAACAGGGCGTGTTCTGTCAGATCTCATGCTTCAGGCGGTTTTGCTTTAACAGCCTGTCGGGCCTGCTAAGCTTGCCCCGGACTTGATCCGGGGTCCGACGGGCTGCTAGAGCACTTCGATGTCGAACCTCTGCAGCAGCTCCGCGGTTTCAGCGAGCGGCAGCCCCATGATACCCGAGTAGCTGCCGGTGATCCGCGTGACGAACGCCGCAGCGCGTCCCTGGATCGCGTAGGCGCCGGCCTTGTCGAACGGCTCGCCGCTTGCAATATAGCGCCGTGCTTCCGCTTCGGAAAGCGTCCGGAACTCGACCGACGATATCGAGACGCTGCTCTCCACCCGATCGCGCAAGGCGACCGCGACGGCGCTGATCACCCGGTGCTCCCGGCCCGCCAGCGCGGAAAGGATCTGCACGGCGTGCTCGGCGTCCTGCGGTTTGCCGATGATCTCGTCGCCGAGGACCACCGTCGTATCGGCGGCAAGAACCGGATACGGCTGCAGACGACGCGGCGCCAGCTTTTCGGCGGCGACCCGGGCCTTGGCACGGGCGATGCGCAGCACATATTCGGCGGCCGGCTCGCCGGCAAGCGGTGTTTCGTCGACGTCGATACCGCGTCGCGGATCCTCCCGCAGCAGCAGCAGCTCGAAGCCGACGCCGATCTGCTTCAACAGATCGCGCCGGCGCGGGCTGCGCGACGCAAGGTAGATGCGTTTGTCGCTAGTGCTCATTTTGTTGAGGGATTAGGGATCAGGGGCTAGGGACTAGTGCGAAACTCCGTAAGTGTGTTCTAGCCCCTAGCCTCTAGCCCCTATGGTAAGGATGACCACTCAACATCGACACCGCACGATAGAGCTGTTCGGCAAGCACGATGCGCACGAGTCCGTGCGGCAAAGTAAGCGGCGAAAGCGACCACACCAGGTCCGCCTGCTCCTTGAGCGCCGCCGCCGTGCCGTCGGCGCCGCCGATGATGAAAGCCACGTCGCGCCCCGCCCCGCGCCAGCGCGCTATGCTGTCGCAGAGTTGCCGCGTCGCGAAACTCTTGCCGCGCTCGTCGAGCACCACCTTGTAGCAGCCGCCCGGCAGCGCCGCGGCAATGCGCCTGTGCTCGGCCTGCAACGCACGCTGCACTGCGCCCGCGCCCGCACGGCTGCTGCGGACTTCCGGCTTGATTTCGATCAGCGCGAGCCGCGCTTCCCGCGGCAGGCGCCGTGCGTATTCCTCGAAACCTGCCTCGATCCACGCCGGCATCCTGTGGCCGACCGTCACCGCCAGGAATTTCACGCGGCGTGGCGGGCACTGCCCGCACGTCCCCGCGCCCTGCGCGCCGGCGGGGCCCAGAGTTCTTCGAGGTTGTAATATTGGCGGATCGCCGGTTGCATGATGTGAACCACCACCGCCCCCAGGTCGACCAGTATCCACTCGCCGGCCCGTTCTCCCTCCACACCGTAGATGGTTGCGCCAAGCGCCTTCAGTTTTTCCTGGACGCTGTTGGAAAGCGCCTTGCTCTGGCGAGTGGAATCGGCGCTTGCGATGATGATTCTGTCAAACAGCGAAGTCATGCGCTTCACGTCCAGGACCACGATGTCGCGCGCCTTGATGTCTTCGAGCGCGGCCACCGTGGCGTTCACCAGTTTGCCGATTCTCATCAACCTCCTATTGAACCTCGTGCAAATGCGTGGCAGCGCGTCTGCACCTCGAATCCCCCTTCTCCCCCCGGGAGAAGGGCGGGGATAAGGGATGAGCGGCATCGTGCATTCTTACCACGCTCATCCAACGTACAATCCTTTCGCCTGAATATAATCGAGAACGGAGTCGGGAAGCAAATAACGGGGGCTTGCGCCCGAGCGCACGCAATCGCGGATCAGAGTGGCCGAAATATCGAGCGCGGCGATCGCGATTACGACAATGCCGCCCGCTGGTGCGAGATGCACCGCGAGCGGCTGTTGCATCGTGCGGGAAGCGTATTCGCGCGCGAGCGGCTGCGGCATGCGGTCCTGCCAGATGTTGACCGGATAGCCCGGGCGGTGCGCCACCACGACGTGCGCAAGCCTGAAAAGCTCATGCCAGCGGCTCCACGTCGCGAGATCGAGAAAGGCGTCGGCGCCGAGCAGCAGGCATATCGCACGCGTTGCCCCGACTTCCCGGCGCAACTCGCCGAGGGTATCCACCGTGTAACCCGGCCCGTCGCGTCTGGTTTCACGATCATCGACCGTAAACAACCGGTTGTCCCCGATCGCGAGCCGCACCATCGCCAGCCGATGGGCGGCGGACACGTCAGGCGCGGCCCGATGCGGCGGCGTGCCGCTTGGAACGAAGCGCACGTGATCGAGTCTGAGCTTCTCCGCGACTTCCTGCGCGAGGCGCAGATGACCGAAGTGGATGGGGTCGAACGTCCCCCCGAGAACTCCGATCGGCGCGGTTGCGGTCACCATTCGTCAACCGCCGCGGAGAGGAGAAAAGAGAAAGGAGAAAGGAGTAGAGCGCCCCGCGCACGGTTTACACCCCTCTCTTCTCTTTCCTCTCCCCTCTCGCTTCATATGACTAGAGAACGAGTCTGCGTATATCCGAAAGCACGTTGCTCAGATAGGAGATGAAGCGCGCACCCTGAGCGCCGTCGATCACGCGGTGGTCGTAGGACAGCGACAGGGGCAGGATGAGGCGCGGCGTGAATTCCTTGCCGTTCCACAGCGGCTTCATCAGCGCCTTGCCGACCCCGAGAATCGCCACCTCAGGCGCGTTGATGATCGGCGTAAACATGGTGCCGCCGATGCCCCCCAGGCTGGAAATCGAAAAACACCCGCCCTGCAGGTCGGCTGGCGAAACCTTGCCGGTACGCATGCGCGCGCTTGCCTCTCCCAGCTCCTTGGCAAGTTCCAGCAGGCCTTTCTTGTCGACATCGCGGATCACCGGCACTACCAGGCCGTTCGGCGTGTCGACCGCGATGCCGATGTGATAGTACTGCTTCAGAATCAGGCTCTCGCCGTCCGCTGAAAGCGAAGCGTTGAACTGCGGGTGCTGCTTGAGCGCCACCACTGAAGCCTTCATCACGAAACCGAGCATGGTGAACTTGATGCCGCTTTTTCTCGCTTCCTCGGCCTGCGTCTTGCGGAACGCTTCGAGCTCCGTAATGTCGGCTTCGTCATGCTGCGTGACATGAGGAATGCTCACCCAGTTGCGATGGAGGTTGGCGCCGGACAGCTTCTTGATGCGCAACAACGGCTGCATCTGGATCGGCCCGAACTTCGCGAAATCCACCTGGGGCGGCGGCGGCACACCGAAGCCGATGCCGCCTTCCGCAGCGCGCGGGCGGGCGAGCTCGGTCTTGATGTAATTCTGAACGTCTTCCTTGAGAATGCGCTCTTTCGCTCCCGTGCCTTTCACGCGCGAGAGATCCACGCCAAACTCGCGCGCGAGCCGCCGTACCGCGGGACTGGCGTGTGCCTTGCCAAAAGCGGCTTCGTCCACCCCCTCTTGTCTCCCCCCCTTAGCCAATGGGGGAGATGGGGGCGGTGCGGCTATGGCCGGCGGCGAAGCAACCGCAGGCTGCGGTGCGGCAAATCCCCCCGCTTCACCTCCCCGGTTGGGTGGGATTCCCGGCGCTGGAGGCGCCGCAACGGTGGTTGCGTTCTGCGCCGAGATAGCGGGAGCGCCATCAGCCGCCTCCAACAACAGCACTAAGGTGCCTTCCGAAACCTTGTCGCCGACTTTGACGTTAAGTTCCTTCACCACACCGGCCGCGGGCGAAGGCACTTCCATCGTGGCCTTGTCGGACTCAAGCGTGATCAGGGAATCCTCTTTGCCGACAGTGTCGCCGGGCCTGACCAGAAGCTCGATCACCGGCACGTTCTTGAACTCGCCGATGTCGGGAACCTTGACTTCCACCAAGTTGCTCATTATTGGCTCAACTTAAAGGATTGAGGTACTAGGATTGAGGATTGAGTTATTGATTCTTGCATAATGGGTTGACAAATAAGTGTCGTCCCCGCGAAGGCGGGGACCCATACTGAGCTGCCACGGAGACTGATGCGCCCTATGGATTCCCGTTTCCACGGGAATGACAACATGTCACTATTTCTGTCAACCACATATGCAAGGGTCAATAGTTCACATGCGCGCTTGACGCTTTTCCCTCAATCCTCGCTTCTCGATCCTCAATCCTCAATCCTAATACCTCAATCCTGCCGTTAGACCGTCGCCGGATTCGGTTTCTCCGGATCGATGCCATACTTGCTGATTGCCTCTGTCACTTGCCTTCGCGGCACCGCTTCCTGGTCCGCGAGCGCTTTCATCGCCGCCACCGCCACGTAGTAACGGTCCACCTCGAAGAACCTGCGCAACTGCTTGCGCGTGTCGGAGCGGCCGAAGCCATCGGTGCCGAGCACGAGATAGTTGTGTGTCGGCAGGAAAGCGCGGATCTGATCGGCAAAGATCTTCATGTAGTCGGTCGCCGCCGCCACCGGACCGGCACGGTCCTTGAGGCATTGCTCGACGTGACTCAGACGCGGCTCCGCCTCGGGATGCAGCATGTTCCAGCGCTGCGCATCGAGCCCCTCGCGGCGCAACTGATTGAAACTGGTGACGCTCCAGATGTCGGCCGCGACGCCGAAATCCTTTTCGAGGAGCTCCGCTCCGGCGATCACCTCGCGCAGGATGGCGCCGCTGCCCAGGAGCTGGATCCTGGGCTGCTTCGTCTTCGCTTTGCCCTCGCTGAGCAGATACATGCCCTTGAGTATGCCTTTTTCCACGCCTTCCGGCATCGGCGGATGGGCATAATTCTCGTTCATCACCGTGATGTAGTAGTAGACATCCTCCTGCTCCTGATACATCCGGCGCAACCCGTCCTGGATGATCACCGCCAGCTCATAGGCGAACGTCGGGTCGTACGAGATGCACTTGGGGATGCTCGACGCGAGGACGTGGCTGTGTCCGTCTTCGTGCTGCAACCCCTCGCCGTTGAGCGTGGTGCGTCCCGCCGTGCCGCCGATCAGGAAGCCGCGCGCGCGCATGTCGCCCGCGGCCCACGCCAGGTCGCCCACGCGCTGAAACCCGAACATCGAATAAAAGGCGTAGAACGGAATCATCGATACCCCGTTGGTGCTGTAGGACGTCGCGGCGGCGATCCACGACGACATTGCGCCGGCTTCGGTGATGCCCTCCTCCAGAATCTGGCCGTTTTTGTCCTCCTTGTAGAACATGAGCTGGTCGGCGTCCTGCGGGGTGTATACCTGACCGACGTGGGAATAGATGCCAAGCTGCCGGAACATGCCTTCCATCCCGAAAGTGCGCGCCTCATCCGGGATGATCGGCACCACGAGCTTGCCGATTTTCTTGTCGCGGATGATGGTGTTAAGGATGCGCACAAACGCCATCGTTGTCGAAATCTCGCGTCCTTCGGTGCCTCTGAGCTGGGCCTCGAATGCAGAAAGCGCCGGCGCTTCGAGCGGCGCGGCCTTGCGGCGGCGCGCGGGCAACAGGCCCCCCATCGCTTTCACCCGCTCCATGAGATATTTCATTTCCGGTGAGTTTGCCGCAGGCCGATAGAACGGCACTTCCTCGAGCTTGTCGTCGGGAATCGGCACGTCGAAGCGGTCGCGGAATGCCTTGATCGAGGCGGTACCCATTTTCTTCTGCTGATGGGTGATGTTCTGGCCCTCGCCCGCCTCGCCCATGCCGTAGCCCTTCACGGTCTTCGCCAGGATCACCGTGGGCTCACCCTTGTGCTTGACCGCCGCCGCGTACGCCGCGTAGATCTTGTGCGGATCGTGCCCGCCGCGGTTCAAGCGCCAGATATCGTCATCCGACATGTGGGCAACCATGTCAAGCAGCTCCGGATACTTGCCGAAGAAGCGCTTGCGCACGAAGGCGCCATCGTTGGCCTTGAAGGCCTGGTACTCCCCGTCAACGCACTCCTCCATGCGTTTGAGCAGGATGCCGCTCTTGTCGCGCATGAACAGGGGATCCCAGTATGAGCCCCAGATCACCTTGATCACGTTCCAGCCCGCGCCGCGGAAAGTCGCCTCCAGCTCCTGGATGATCTTGCTGTTGCCGCGCACCGGTCCGTCGAGCCGCTGCAGATTGCAGTTGATGACGAAGATCAGGTTGTCAAGCTGCTCGCGGCCCGCGAGCGAGATCGCGCCGAGCGATTCGGGCTCGTCCATCTCGCCGTCGCCCATGAACGCCCATACCTTGCGCCCCTGGGGCTCGATGATGCCGCGGTCCTTCAGATACCGCATGAAACGCGCCTGGTAAATCGCCATGATCGGGCCGAGGCCCATCGACACCGTTGGGAACTGCCAGAAGTCCGGCATCAGCCACGGATGGGGATAGGATGACAGGCCCTTGCCGCCGACTTCCCGGCGGAAGTTGTCGAGCTGCTCTTCGGTGATGCGGCCTTCGAGGTAAGCGCGGGCGTAAATGCCGGGCGCGGAGTGGCCCTGGATGTAGACGAGATCGCCGCCGAAATTCTCATTGGCCGCGCGGAAGAAGTGATTAAAGCCGATATCGTAGAGCGTCGCCGCGGAGGCGAAGCTCGCAATGTGGCCGCCGAGTTCCGAGGACTGCTTGTTTGCCCGCACCACCATCGCCATGGCGTTCCAGCGCACGAGCGACCTTATGTTGTTTTCGAGCTCCGCGTCCCCCGGCGACCGCTCCTCCTGGGTCATGGGGATGGTGTTCATGTACGCGGTGTTGGCGTTGTACGGGATATAGGCCCCCGAGCGGCGCGCCGTATCGACCAGTTTCTCGAGCAGAAAATGCGCACGGTCCGGGCCTTCGCGCTCCAGCACCGATTCCAGCGCATCCAGCCATTCCCGGGTTTCCTGCGGATCGACGTCAGCAAGGATGTCTCTCATGTCCATGGCGGTCACCTTTGCGGGGCTACTGTGTTAGGTGATGTGGCACGTCGGTGCCCCGGGCCGGGGGACCGATTATATCACCGCGGTGCGGCGTTTCGCCGCATGCTGCGGCGCAGAAAAACAGGAGAAGCTTTGCCGCAAAGGACGCTAAGAACGCCAAGGAAAAGCAATAATGCACCCTGTCAACAGATATTTCCCCAGTTCGCCCGAGTCGTCTGATGACAAGTTGTCTTCAGATTTTTCTCTACATGCCGTTCCTTTCTTCGCGTCCTTGGCGGCAATGCTTTAATGGCCTGTAAATTTCGCGGGGCGTTTTTCGAGAAAGGCGCGCATGCCTTCCTTCTGGTCAGCGGTAGCAAAGGCGAGCGCAAAAAGACTGCTTTCCAATACGCAGGCATTGCCAAGATCGAGGTCGTGGCCGCGCTGCGCAGCCTGCTTCGCAAGCCGCACCGCCACGGGGCCTTTGGCGGCGATCGCTCGCGCCATCTCCAGGCCCTTTTCCTTGAGTTCGGCGGCGGCATAGACGTGATTGGCGAGGCCGATACGAACCGCTTCGTCGGCTTTAACGTGGCGGGCGGTCGTCAGTAATTCGAGAGCCATGGGCGCGCTCGGGCGGTTGACCGTGAGAAGATAAATCTCCGTCTCGGGCTGCTCGAGCAGAATGTTTTGGAATGCCATCGTCAATACCCTTTGTGGAAAATCAAACTTTTCCTGCATTGGAACCTGGAATGGATCTTGATAATATTGTCGTCGAACTCAAGCAGCAGGTGAGCCAGCGTACGCCGCCGTGCAGTCCACCGCGAAGGCATGTTGCAGCTTATCCTGTGTGAAGTGCCGTTGCAGACTTTGCGCGTCGTGAACAACATGCCAGGATTTTCGGTTGACCCGGACCGAGCATGATTATCCTGCACGCCGCGACCCGCGGTGACAAGCTACTCGTTTGGGGTGAAGCACCCACCGGCGCCGCGCGTCCCAGGGCGGGACGCCGATCCCGCACAAAAGGGCCGGCTGCTCGGCGTTACCCTTATGACGCGGGTGCCGTCATCCTTTGTTCCGCCCTACACACTGCCGTGCCGGGACTCAAGCCAGGCGCAAAACGCGCAGAGCAGGTGGTATTGTGGTTGCCCACGCGCGGCGATGTGCCCTTGGCATCCAGCGCACTGATCGCCGAGCCGTCCGACGCGAGGCTGCCGCAGCGACTTGCGCCGTGGCGCGTCACCGGACTGCAGCTTGAAATGGACCAGGTCATCGAGCTGCTCTGCGCGTGCATGAGAAAGCAGGCCCTCGCGCCGGGCGTGGTGGTTGGATGCGACCTCGGCTGCTGGGCCACTGCGTTGCGCTTTGCCGGATCTGTCATTGCACGCGAGCGTTATCTGCCGGGAGTAATGCAATCGCAAGGCGTCTACTACGCCCGCTGGGAACCGGTTATCGAGGGTCCGGACGCGCGCCGGCTTGCGGCGCTCGTGCAGCAGATGCCCGCAGCTTCGAGGGCATTGTCTGACGACAACGGTTCTCCGCCGCAATTAGCGCCGTCAGCCATCGTGAACGCCGTCGTGGCCGGGATGGTCGACAGGCTTGTCCGCCGGGGCACCGGCGCCGAGGTCTCGGCTGGTCACGAAAAGAAGAAGACCGCGCACGCGACGGAGCGCTTCGCAAGCGTCCACGACCATTGGCTGCATGCGCTGCGCACCGCGGATGGCGCGATGGGAGGAGACCCCGCCGCACTCGCGCACTTCGCCGCGCAGGTGCGGGAATGGCAGCGGCCGATCACGCTGGCGACCACCTCGCCCCTGCGCCTGTGCTTTCGTTTGGAGGACCCCGACGAACCTGAGCACGCCGAAAAAGACGCCGCCGATGGCGCTTCGGGCGGCGCTTGGCACGTGCGTTACCTGCTGCAGGCGGCAGACGATCCGAGCCTCCTCATTCAGGTCGCGGATGCGTGGCGCGGGCGGCGCGGCGCTGAAGCGCCATGGCGCCGATCTGCGCGAGTATCTCCTGTCCTCGCTCGGCCAGGCGGCGGCAATTTCTGATCGCATCGCGGGGAGCCTCAAGTCGAGCGAACCCTCGGGATATGAGCTCGACGCCGCAGGCGCACATGATTTCCTCACAAAAACGGCCATGGCGCTGGAAGCGGGCGGATTCGGCGTCATGTTGCCTGCCTGGTGGACGCGGAAAGGCACGAAGCTGCGGCTCACCGTGCACGCCAACGTCAAAAGCCCGAAACTATCCGGAAGCACGGGGCTCGCCCTCGATGAAATTGTGCACGTGGATTGGGAGGTCGCGCTGGGCGGCGAGCCCATCAGTCTGCGGGAGCTTGAGGCGCTTGCGCGATTGAAGGCCCCGTTGGTGAGGCTGCGCGGCCAGTGGGTGGAGATGAGCGCGCAGGAAATCCGCGCTGCGCTGGAATTCTGGCACGCCAAAGCTGACCGCGAGACAACGGTGCGGGGACTGGTGCGCCTGTCGCTCGGTGTCGAGGACTCGGTTGGGCAACTCGCGATTGGCGGCGTCACCGCCAGCGGCTGGGTCGGCGAATTGCTCGACAAGCTCGCGGGCGCGGACTCATATCAGGAACTGCCGCCGCCCGAAGGGCTCGCCGCCGAGTTGCGTCCCTATCAGGTGCGGGGCTACTCGTGGCTCGCGCAACTTCGGCAGTGGGAACTGGGGGCATGTCTTGCCGATGACATGGGACTGGGCAAGACCGTTCCGGAAAGCTCGCGCGGCTCACCGAAATGCTGGAAGAAGTCATCGCTGAGGACGAGCGGGCGCTGGTATTCAGTCAATTCGCCGAGATGGGCGAGATCCTGCGCCGCCACCTGCAGGAGACTTTCGGACGGGAAATCCTATTCCTGCATGGCGGCGTGACCCGGAAGCAGCGCGACAGAATGGTGGAACGCTTCCAGGACGGCGACGCCGCACCGCCGGTTTTCCTGCTGTCGCTCAAGGCCGGGGGCACCGGACTCAATCTTACCGGCGCAAACCATGTCTTCCATTTCGACCGCTGGTGGAATCCGGCGGTGGAAAACCAGGCGACCGACCGGGCGTTTCGCATCGGGCAGACCAGGAACGTGCAGGTGCACAAGTTCATTTGCGCCGGTACTCTCGAAGACAAAATCGACGAGATGATCGAGCGCAAGAAGCAGATCTCCGAGAAAGCGGTGGGTGCCGGCGAGGGCTGGCTCACCGAGCTCTCTACCCGCGAATTGAAGGAAATATTCGCGTTGCGCAAGGAAGCCGTCGCCGAATAGAGCGAAAGGAAAAACTGATGGCGCGCCGCTGGTACCCGGAATTCTTTTATCAGCCTTCGCGGCCGCGGGCCGCGCGCGGCGGCATCAAGGCGCAGACGAAGCGCGGCGGCTTCGGGCAAAGCTGGTGGGCGAAGCGCTGGATCGGCGTGCTGGAGAATTTTGATATCGGCGCACGCTTGGGTCGCGGTCGTTCCTACGCGCGTTCCGGGCAGGTATTGGACCTCAGGGTGGCCGAGGGCCACGTGACCGCCAGGGTGCAAGGCTCGCGCCCGCAACCCTATGGCGTCAGTATCAAGGTCAAAACCCTCACGAAGGGCCACTGGGAAAAGCTTGCCGGTGCCCTGGGCAACCAGGCCATTTTTGCCGCCAAGCTCCTCACCGGAGAAATGCCCGAAAACATCGAAGAGGCGTTCAAGACGGCCGGATTGTCGCTCTTTCCGGAGAAAAGCCGCGACCTTGAAACCGACTGCACGTGCCCCGATTGGTCCAACCCCTGCAAGCACATCGCCGCGGTCTACTACCTTCTCGGCGAGGAATTCGACCACGATCCGTTCCTGATTTTCAAGCTGCGTGGCATGGACCGCAAGCGGTTCGTCGAACTGCTTGGTGCAGGAGGCGCTAAGCCGCCGAAGAAAACGCGCGTACCGGAAGCGCCATCGTCTGTGCCGTTATCCGCGGAACCCGAAGCGTTCTGGGGCCTTGCCGCCTCAACCGATTTCGACTTGGGCGAGGTGTCCATACCGCCCGTTTCCGCAACGCTCGTGAAGCGTCTCGGTAACTTCCCGCTGTGGCGCGCCGAAGAGGGCCTGCTGCAAGCGCTGCAACCTTTATACGCCGCCGCGGCGCCGGCGGGGCTGAAGGTGGTTTTGGGAGAACCGCCGCAACGCGAAGCAGGTAGCCCGGATGGAATGAAATGAAATCCGGGGAACGTGATCCCGGAATTCGCTGCGCTTCTTCCGGGCTACGCCTGCGTTAGCACGACGAACCGAGAACCCCCTCACAACCTACCCACGCAACACTTCCCTCTCGCTTCGGGCCACGCAGCGGCATTATCCGCCAAATGACGCGGTGACCGATCAAGCCACCCGACGCACTACCCTGCGGTCACGAAAAGCGTGGCGGTGTCCACGGCGAAGGACGTCGCTCCTCTACGCCCTTCGCGGCTGTAGATCTCGATCTGCCGGGACTGCGGGTACACGATCCACGCCTCGACCGCGCCGGCGTTGACGTAAGCCATCGCCTTCTCGCGCAGCTTGGGCAGCGCGTTGCTTGCCGACACGATTTCCACGCAAAGTTCCGGCGCGCTGGACAGAGGCATTTCCTCGGGATGCGCCGCGAGGTAGCTCTCGGAGCACCAGGCGACATCGGGTGCGCGTACCCCGATGGACGTTGCGACACCCACCTCGGCCATCGTGTGCCCGCCGAGCGCTTTTCGCAGCGCCTCGGCAACGCGCATGGCGGCGATCCCATGGCTCTTGCCGACCGGGCTCATCAGTATCTCCCCCCACTCGGTGAGTTCGATCTTTCCGGCGACGTCCTCGAAAGTCGGGTCAGCGCACAAGGCTTGCCAGCGCCTGGCGAGCTGATCCGGCGCCAAGGGGGCTTCGATCGTTTCGGCAGTTACAGACATGGCTGGGCATTCCCGCTTCGCCGGGCCGCCGTCAGTCTCTCGACGCCGACGATCCTGCGGCACCCGGCGCTACCAGTTTACCACCATTGCCGGCAGCTCCAGGCAAGAGGGTCGGCTGCGTCACCCGCTCGGGCGGCGTGCAATCGCTCATGACGCGCCTTCCCGGCGCAGGCGAAGTCCTCCCGTTCGGGCTGCGCCACGGTCTTTTCATAGGCGGCGCGCAAGTCGCCGACCTCGGGGTCGCTGTATTCGAGGATCCGCATGAAATCAGTCCGGATTACTTCGCCGCCATGCGCATCGCGCCATCGAGGCGGATCACTTCCCCGTTGAGCATGGGATTTTCAATGATGTGCCGCGCGAGCGCCGCATATTCTTCAGGCTTGCCCAGCCGCGGCGGAAACGGGATCTGCGCGCCGAGCGATGCCCGAACTTCGTCGCTGAAACCCGCCATCATGGGCGTTTCGAAAATCCCCGGCGCGATGGTCATCACGCGAATACCCAACCTTGCGAGCTCGCGCGCAATGGGCAACGTCATGCCGACGACGCCGGCTTTGGAGGCGCTGTAGGCGGCTTGGCCGATCTGGCCTTCGAAGGCTGCGATCGAGGCGGTGTTGATGATCACCCCGCGCTCGCCATCGGCGTTGGGCGCATTCGCCGCCATCGCCTGCGCGGCGAGACGGATCACGTTGAAGGTGCCGACGAGGTTGATCTGAAGCGTGCGGTTGAAGGATTCGAGATCGTGCGGGCCGTTGTTGCCGAGCACACGCTCGGCAGTGGCGATGCCGGCACAGTGGATCGCGCCGTGCAGCGCGCCGAATCTCATCAGCGCCGCGTCCACCGCGGTCTTGACCGGAGCCTCCAGCGTCACGTCTGCGGCAGCGAAAAAAACGCTCGCACCGAGATCGCCCGCCAGTTTGTTGCCCGCCTGCACGTTCACGTCGACGACCACCACCTTGCCGCCGCGCTCAACCAGCAACCGAACGGTGGCGGCGCCAAGTCCGGAACCCCCGCCGCTCACAAGAAACGTGTTGTTCCTGATCTGCATGGAATGCCGCTCGGAAAATGAAAAAATTCGAGGTCAGTCATACTTGCGGGTGTCGTCGATGACCTTGCCGTCGTTGGGCAGGCTGCCGAGCGGTTTGAACGCGACTTCGCCGCGCAGATTGCACACGGCGCGGATCGACGCGGTGATCGCCTGCGCCAGCGACGTCACCAGCACCTCGCCCACCCACGCCATCGGCAGGTACGACAGGATGTCATCCTCCGGCCCCAAATTGTCGAAGCCGCGGCCGATTGTCGCCGATGATGGCGAGGTTATGGCCGCGCCGAAACCCCAGGGCCGCAAGCCCGCACGCCAAGGCGCGCACCTCCTCGGCCGCCTGCGACCAGGTCCACGTCTGCCAGATGCCGTAATCCTTTTCCCGGATTGCGGGCCGCTCGCCGCGTTCGCGCGCGTGCTCCAGCAGCAGCTTGGGGAACGTATCCGGCGCAGGAACGCTCGCGTCAGGACCCTGCGACAGCTTGTTATCCGCAATCATGGGCCGGCGTCTGCCTTGTTCCATCTCGTGATGGCCGTCGATTCCACTACAGCCCGACGACCTGGTTGGCGATGTCTATGGTGATCTTGATCTTGCCGATTGCCCTGCCGGTGCAGCGCACGAACTTGTTTGCCCACGCGGTATTGGCGGCGAAAGCCTGAGCCCCGTAGGCCATCGCGATGCGCACAACCTTGTCGGCCAGCGCTGCCGTGCCGACCCGGCGCGCCGCTTCGCAGCCGGTATTGACATATTCCTCGTCGATCCAATGCCGGGCCTGTTCCCAGGTCATGTCCGCCGTGTCGGCATCGACCAATTCGAACAGGTATGCCTGGTCACGGCCGAAGCTCACGGTTATGTGATGCTCCATATCATCGTTTCCCTTCGGTGGCGATCACGCCAGATGCCAGATGCCGGACGTCAGGCGACTCTGTCGTCTGACGGCTGACGTGGTGCGGTTCAATTGCGCTCGCTCATCGACACAAACTTTCTTGGCTCCGGCCCGGTGTAGACCGCAGTGGGGCGGATGATCTTGTTGTCGATCCTCTGCTCGATCACATGCGCGGCCCAGCCCGCAGTGCGGGAGATGACGAAGATCGGCGTGAACATCGCGGTCGGGACGCCCATCCGGTGGTAGGACACCGCGGAGAACCAGTCGAGATTGGCGAACATCTTTTTCTCGCGCATCATGACGGCCTCGATGCGATCGGCCACCTCGAACATCTTCATGTCGGCCGCGTCCTTCGAGAGCGTGCGCGCGACTTCCTTGATGATCTTGTTGCGCGGGTCGGCGATGGTGTAGACCGGGTGGCCGAAGCCGATCACCACCTCCTTGTTGCGCAGGCGCGTGACGATGTCGTTTTCCGCTTCGTCGGGCGTCTCGTAGCGGTTCATCACTTCAAAGCCCACTTCGTTCGCGCCGCCGTGCTTGGGGCCTCTCAAGGCCCCGATCGCGCCGGTGATCGCCGAATACATGTCCGAGCCGGTGCCGGCCACCACCCGCGCCGCAAAGGTCGAGGCGTTGAATTCGTGCTCGGCGTAGAGGTTGAGGGAAGTGTGCATCGCGCGCACCCACAGCGCTTTCGCCGGGCGCCCGTGCAGCAGATGCAGGAAATGCCCGGCGATCGAATCATCCTCAGTCTCAACCTCGATGCGCCGCCCATTGTGGCTGTAGTGATACCAGTAGAGGAGGATCGAGCCGAACGATGCCATGAGCCGATCGGCGATGTCGCGCGCGCCGGCCAAATGGTGGTCGTCTTTTTCGGGCACTGCGGTGCCGAGCGCCGAGCAGCCGGTGCGCATAACGTCCATCGGATGGGCGCCTGCCGGAATCTGTTCCAGCACGTTGCGCACGATCGCAGGCAGCCCACGCAGCGACTGCAGCTTCGCCTTGTAGTTGCGAAGCTCCGCGCTACTGGGGAGCTTCCCGTGCACCAGCAGATAGGCGATCTCCTCGAACTCGCACTGCTCGGCGATGTCGAGGATGTCATAGCCCCGGTAGTGCAGGTCGTTGCCGCTGCGGCCCACCGTGCACAGCGCGGTGCTGCCCGCCGCCACACCGGACAATGCGACCGACTTCTTGGGCTTCGAAACAGCGGATGCTTCATGCGTGTCCATGGTGTCTCCTTCGCGTCTGCCAAGGGGCGTTCTTGCCCGTTTGGGTAGTGCCAGCGTATGCGATACATTGAAGCGATGCTGTCATCTGGAGGACAATTACTACTGAGCGTCGCGAAAATACCCGACGCCGCTCGGCCCTCACCCCCGCCCCTCTCCCACAGGGCGAGGGGAGATTTGTGGTGCGCGCGGGTTGTCGCCCACTTGCACTAGCCTCAATTGGCCCCATGCGCTCATTAGATGAAATGCTCGCCTTGAGTCCGTGGATACGGGACCTCGAGCCCGGGCAGATGGCGCGCGTCCGCGCCGCGACCGTCACACGGGAATTTGAAGCCGGCAGCTACGTGTGCCGAAAAGACCAACGCTGCGACGCCTGGATCGGCGTCATTGATGGACTGGTCAAGCTGAGCTGTATCGCCCGCTCCGGCAAGTCGGTGACTTTGGCCGGCATCACCGCTGGGAGCTGGTTCGGGGAAGGATCGGTGCTCAAGCGAGAACGGCGGAAGTACGATGTCGTCGCCCTGCGCGGTTCGCGCATCGCGTTCATGCCGGAGGCTACGTTTCGCTGGCTGCTCGACACCAGCCTTTCTTTCAACCGCTTTCTGATCCTGCAACTGAACGAGCGCCTTGGCCAGTTCATCGGCATGGTCGAGCACGACCGGCTGCTCGAACCCGACGCCCGTGTCGCTCGCGCGCTCGCGGCGCTGTTCAACCCCGTCCTGTATCCCGGATCCGAACCCCGGATCCAGATCTCGCAAGAAGAGCTTGGCTACCTGGCCGGCACCTCGCGGCAACGGGTCAACCAGGCCCTGCACGTGCTCAAAAAGGCCGGCCTCGTCAAAGTCGACTACAGCCTGATCACCGTCCTCGATCTCGACGGCCTGCGCTCCTTCGACCCGTGAGGGGCTGACCGGCCGCCGCTACATGTTGCGGCGGTACTGGCCGCCCACTTCGAACAACGCCTGCGTGATCTGACCGAGCGAGGCAACGCGCACCGTGTTCATCAGTTCCGCAAACACGTTGCCCCCGGCAAGCGCGACCTGCTGCAGGCTCTGGAGCGCCGCTGGCGCCGCCTGCTTGTGGCACGCCTGGAATTCCCCCAGGCGCCTGATCTGGACTTGTTTTTCTTCCTCGGTCGAGCGGGCGAGCTGGATCGTATCGCTCGCCGCCACCGGGTCCGGATTAAGGAAGGTGTTCACACCGACGATCGGCAGCCGCCCGTCGTGCTTGAGGGTTTCGTAGTAGAGCGATTCTTCCTGGATCCTGCCGCGCTGGTAGCCGGTCTCCATTGCGCCCAGCACGCCGCCGCGCTCGGCAATGCGCTCGAACTCCTTGAGCACCGCCTCTTCGACCAGCGCTGTAAGCTCCTCGATGATGAACGAGCCCTGGTTCGGGTTTTCGTTCCTGGCAAGGCCCCACTCGCGGTTGATGATGAGCTGGATCGCCATGGCGCGCCTGACCGACTCTTCGGTAGGCGTGGTGATCGCCTCGTCGTAGGCATTGGTGTGCTGGCTGTTGCAGTTGTCGTAGGCGCCGGTCAGCGCCTGCAGCGTGGTGCGGATATCGTTGAAGTCCATTTCCTGCGCGTGAAGCGAACGGCCCGAGGTCTGCGTGTGATACTTGAGCTTTTGCGAGCGCTCGTTGGCTCCGTGGTAGTCGCGCATCGCGATCGCCCAGATCCGACGCGCCACGCGTCCCAGCACCGAGTATTCGGCGTCCATCCCGTTACTGAAGAAGAACGAAAGGTTGGGTGCGAAGTCGTCGATGTGCATGCCGCGCGCGAGGTACGACTCGACGTAGGTGAAACCGTTGGCGAGCGTGAAAGCAAGCTGCGAAATCGGGTTCGCCCCGGCTTCCGCGATGTGGTAGCCGGATATCGACGCCGAGTAGAAGTTCCTGACCTCGTTGTGAACGAAGAACTCCTGGATATCGCCCATCATCTTCAACGCGAACTCGGTCGAGAAGATGCAGGTATTCTGGCCCTGGTCCTCCTTCAGGATGTCGGCCTGCACCGTGCCGCGCACCGTGGCGAGCGTCCATTCCCGGATTTTCTGCGCCTCGTCCTCGGTCGCTTCGCGCCCGTTATCGCGGCGGAACGTGTCGATCTGCTGGTCGATTGCGGTATTGAGGAACATCGCCAGGATGGTCGGCGCCGGGCCGTTGATCGTCATCGACACCGAGGTCATCGGATGGCACAGGTCGAAGCCCTCGTAGAGCGCCTTCATGTCCTCGAGCGTGGCGATCGAGACGCCGGAGTTGCCGATCTTGCCGTAGATGTCAGGCCGCTCGTCCGGATCGCAGCCGTAGAGCGTGACCGAATCGAACGCGGTGGAGAGCCGCTTCGCCTCGGAATCGCGCGACAGATACTTGAAGCGGCGATTGGTGCGGAACGGATCACCCTCGCCCGCGAACATCCGCGTGGGATCTTCGCTCTCGCGTTTGAAGGCGAACACGCCGGCGGTGAACGGGAATGACCCGGGCACGTTTTCCAGCAGAAGCCACTTCACGATTTCGCCCTCGTCTTCGTAGCGCGGCAGCGCGACTTTGGGAATCCTGGTTCCCGACAGCGTGGCGTGGCCTAGCCGCGTGCGGATCTCACGGCCGCGGATTTTCACAACGTACTCGTCGCCGGCGTAGGTCGCGCGCGTACGCGGCCACAGCTCGAGCAGTTTCCTGGAGCGTGCGTCGAGCGCGGCATCGCGCGCGGCAATGAGTGCGTCGAGCTCTGCCGCAATCTTGTCAGTCCCGTGTATAGGGGAATCCAACGGGTCCTCCGCATTGCCGGATCCCCGCCTGCGCGGGGATGACGGCGCTTCGAGCAACATGTTCTTCGCTGCCGTCAGTTGCTGGCGCTCGCGCGCAATCCGCGCCTGGTGGCCGGCCTTCGCATGATAGGTGCGCACCGTTTCGGCGATCTCGGCAAGATAGCGCGTGCGCGCCGGCGGCACGATTTGTGTAGTCGCGCTCGAGCACCTGACCGCAACCGGAGCAAGCGCGCCCGGCGTGAGCTTGAGGCCGCGCGCAGCGAGCGTGACGCCGATTGCCTGGTAGAGCGCGGTGACGCCGTCGTCATTGAAGCGCGCTGCGATGGTGCCGAACACCGGCATGTCTTCGGGCGGCTCGCGGAATGCCTTGCGGTTGCGCTGTACCTGCTTGCGCACGTCGCGAAGCGCGTCCTGCGCGCCTTTGCGATCGAACTTGTTGATCGCCACAAACTGCGCGAAATCGAGCATGTCGATCTTTTCGAGCTGGCTTGCGGCGCCATACTCGGGCGTCATGACATAGAGCGCCACATCGACCAGCGGCATGATCGCGGCATCGCCCTGGCCAATCCCCGGAGTCTCGATCATGACCAGATCAAAGCCCGCGATCTTGCACGCGGCGATCACCTCCGGCAGGCACGGCGACATCCCGCCGCCGCCGGCGCGGGTCGCGAGTGAGCGCATGTAGATCGAGGGGCTGGCGATTGCGTTCATGCGGATGCGGTCGCCGAGCAGCGCGCCGCCACTCTTGCGCCGTGACGGGTCGACAGCAATCAGCGCAATCCGGAGGCTGTCGTGCTGGTCGAACCGGAAGCGGCGCACCAGCTCATCGGTGAGCGAGGACTTGCCGGAACCGCCGGTGCCGGTGATGCCGAGCACCGGCACGTTCGTGATGCGGGCTGCGCGCGCGAGCAGCTCCTGGCGCAGACCCTTTTCGCACTGCGCGTTCTCGAGCGTGGTAATGAACGCCGCAAGCTGGCGGCGCTCCCCGCTTGCGATGCCGTCGAGGCTCACCGGCACGTGCCGGGCGGGATCGAAGTCGCACACTGCAAGCATGTCGTCGATCATGCCTTGCAGCCCCATGCGCGCGCCGTCTTCCGGTGAATAGAGGCGCGCAATGCCGTAGGCGTGAAGCTCCGCCATTTCGGAGGGCACGATCACGCCGCCGCCGCCGCCGAACACCTTGATGTGGGCGCCGCCGCGTTCGCGCAGCAGGTCGATCATGTATTTGAAAAATTCGACATGGCCGCCCTGGTAGGAGGAAACCGCGATGCCCTGCACGTCCTCGTCGAGCGCGGCGGTGACGATCTCCTCGACCGAACGGTTGTGGCCGAGGTGAATGACCTCGGCGCCGCTTGCCTGCACGATGCGGCGCACAATGTTGATCGAGGCGTCGTGCCCGTCGAACAGGCTCGCCGCGGTAATGAAGCGGATCTTGTGCGTGGCCTGATCGGCCTTGCCTGCCGCCTGCACGCTCAAATCGGTCACGATTTGCCTCCGCCGTCACTCCATCTTGATTCCAGCCTCACGCGCGAGCCTGCCCTTCTTCACCACCTCGGCCTTGATATACGCTGTAAAGTCGTCCGGCGACGCGCTGGCGGTCAGTTCGACGCCCATGTCGAGAAAGCGGTTGCGCAGCTCCGCAATGCGGACGACTTTGGCGACTTCCGCGTACAACCGGGCAAGTATTTCACGCGGCGTTCCCGCGGGCGCCACCAGTCCGTTGAACGTGATGTCCTCAAAGCCCGGCACCCCCGCCTCGTCTATGGTCGGCAGATCAGGAAAGAGCGGGGACCGTTTGCGGCTGGTGACCGCAAGCCCTCTTAACTTGCCGGCCTTCACGTGAGGCGCCGAGGTGCTCACCTGGTCGAACATCATGGTGACCTGCCCGCTGATCACGTCCACGATTGCCTGGGCGTTGCCTTTGTAAGGCACGTGGAGCATTTTCAAGCCCACATGACGGTTGAAAAGCTCGGCTGCCATGTGCCCGGTTCCGCCCGTGCCCGCCGAGGCGTAGGAGATTTCGCCCGGCCGCGTTTTGGCGAGCGCAATCAGCTCTTTCACCGAGCGCACCGGAAGCGCGGGATTCACGACGAGCACCTGCGGCACGAGGCAGGTGAGCGAGACGCCCGCAAAGTCTTTCAGCGGATCGTAGCCGGGGTTCGACACGAGCGAAGGCACAACGGCAAACGTGTTCGCCATTGCCAGCAGCGTGTAGCCGTCAGGTGCGGATTTTGCGACAATGTGGGTGCCTACCAGGCCGCTTGCTCCGGGACGGTTGTCGACGATGACCTGCTGCCCGAGGCTTTGGGTGAGCCGCTGCGCAACCGCGCGCGCGACGAGATCCACGTTTCCCCCCGGGGCGAAGGGCACAATGACCCGAACCGCACGCGTCGGATAACTTCCCTGGGCCTGCGCGCCGGCAGCGCAGATGGTCGTAAACGCAGCCGCAACAATCATGCTCGCCTGCTTCATGTTTCCCTCCTCTCCGAGGGGCGTGCGCGGGGAGGCGCCCGCCGCTCAGTCACTGGTTGTCGACACGCATTTTAACGTAGGAACCGGGGGCGTCCTCGAGCGCTTTCAACTTGCCTTTGCCCGGCTCGCGCGCGGGCACTTTTTCGCCGCTGCGCCTGGCGATCCATTTTCCCCAATCGGTCCACCACGAACCGGGGTGCCGGGTGGCGTGTTTGAGCCAGGCGTCGGGACCGTCAGACAGATCCTCATTCGTCCAGTAACAGTACTTGTTGGCGGCGGGCGGGTTGATGATGCCGGCAATGTGTCCCGAGCCGCCGAGCACAAAACGCACCGGGCTCTTCAGAAGCTTCGCGCCGCGATAAGTCGAGTTCCAGGGCGCGATGTGGTCCTCGATGGTCGAAATGAAGTACGCCGGGGCGCTTGCCCGCCCCACATCGATCGGCACGCCGGCGAGCGTGATGCCGCCCGGTTTGCTAAGCAGGTTCTTCAGGTACATGTTGCGCAAATAGAAGCTGTGCATCGAAGCCGGCATGCGGGTCGAATCCGAGTTCCAATAGAGCAGGTCGAACGGGAAGGGGTCTTTCCCGAGCAGATAATTGCTGACGACAAACGACCAGATAAGGTCGTTCGCACGCAGCATGTTGAAGCTGGTGGCCATCTCGGAGCCTTCAAGATAGCCGCGCTTTTTCATGCGCTCTTCGAGCGCGGCGATCTGTTCTTCATCGATGAACACCTCGAGCTCGCCGGGTTCGGAGAAATCGATCATGGCAACGAAGAACGCCGCGCTGTGGATGCGCTTGTCCTTGTTCGCCGCAAGGTAGCCCAGCGCACACGCAAGCAGCGTGCCGCCGAGGCAGTAGCCGATCACGTTGGCGGTGGGCTCCCCGGTCGCCCGCTCCACGGCGTCGAGCGCGGCCAGCGCGCCCTCCGTGAGGTAATCGTCGAAGCCCTTGTGCGCGAGGCGCTCGTCGGGGTTGACCCAGGAAATCACGAATACGGTATGCCCCTGCTCCAAGGCCCACCTGATGAACGAGTTGTTCTCGCGCAGATCGAGAATATAGTACTTGTTGATCCATGGCGGAATGATCAGCAGCGGCCGCGCATACACCTGCTCGGTGAGCGGCTGGTACTGGATGAGCTGCAGCAACTCGTTCTGGAACACCACCTTGCCTCGGGTCACCGCGATGTTCCCGCCCAGGCGGAAGGCTTCGGTATCCGTCATTTTCACGCGCAGTTCGCCGCCATTGCCGCGCGTCAGATCCTCCAGCAGGTTGTTGAGTCCCCGCACGAGGTTCTGTCCTCCGGAGGTCACGGTCTCGCGCAGCACCTCGGGATTGGTGAAGAGAAAATTGGACGGCGACAGGGCGTCGATGTACTGCCGCGTGTAAAAGTCGACTTTCTTCGCGGTCTTGTCGTCGAGACCTTCGATGTTGCCCAGCGTCTGGTGCAGGTGCTTGGCGGCGACGAGGTAAGACTGCTTTATATAATCAAAGAGGAAGTTCTTTTCCCAATCCTCGTGCCGGAAGCGGCGATCGCCCTTGGGCAGCTCGACCACCGGCTTCACCTCCTGGCCCACGAGCTTGAGCATCGAGTTCTGCCACACCGCCATGTAGTCCTGCCAGAACTTCATCTGCGCCTCGGCGAGCCGGAATGGATCGGCGAGCATCCCGCTCCACGCCTCGAAAAACGCCCGCGCGATGCCGAGTTCGTCGTTGACAGTGAGCGGCGCGCCGTTGGCGCGGCGCTCCAGGAAGCGGGTAATGAGCTGCCCGCTTTTCAGGGCGATATCGGCGTAGAGCTTCGCCAGCTCGGCGGGATCGGCCTGCGGCCGCTCGGTCTGCTGGGTCGCGGTCATACTGACAATCCTTGCGTGTTACGGTGCCGCCCGGCGCACGAAGCGGTATACGCCGTTCGCATCGTCCACACGATCGAGCGTGCCGCAACGCATCAGATGGTTGAGATGGGCGATCGCCTCGCCCATGGCAAACACCACGTGGTAGTCGTCGAGCTTGCGGTCGAACAGTTCGGGGAGCACTTCCGCCGCAGTCTGCGGGCGGCCACAAACGGCTGTGAGCCGCTCCAGCCGCGAGCGGTGGTGGCAATCGAGTTCGGCGATGCGCGCTCTCATGCCTTGAAATGGCAGGCCGTGCGAAGGCAGCACCAGCGTATCCGGCGGAAGCTCTTTGAACTGCTCCAGCGAATCGAGGAACTCCCCCACGGGATCGCCGTCCGGCTCCATGGGCCACACGCTGACGTTGGTGCTGATCCGCGGCAGCAGCATGTCCCCGGATATCAGCACGCCCAGCTTGTCGCAATAAAGCGCAGCGTGTTCCGGCGAATGGCCGTGACCGACGATGACGCGCCAGGTGTTCTGCCCGGCGATAAGGCGTTCGCCGTGCCTGATTCGGCGATAGGCCTCAGGCAAGGAAGGCACGCCGCGCCGGTAGTGGCCTTCATGCGAATTCAGTGCGCCAAGGCGCGCCGGGTCGAGCCCATGCCGTTGGTGCAGCGTATGCAGCGCAGCGTGGTTGGCGCCCGCGACGCGGTGGTAGACCGCGTGCGCGTGGGCGTATTCCGAGTATGTCATCCATGGGCTGAGCCCGAATTTCTCACAGAGCCACGCGGCGAGCCCGATGTGATCCGGGTGGCAGTGGGTAACGATAAGCCTCTGTACTGGTCGCCGGTCGAGGCATCCCGCGAGAACTTGCTCCCATAACTCACGCGTGGTGGCCGTTCCCAAGCCGCAGTCGACAATGGTCCAGCCATCACCGTCGCCGAGCAGCCACAAATTGACGTGTTCCAGCGCGAAGGGCAGCGGCATCCGCACCCAGAATACGCCGGCAGCGACCTGCTTTGTAGCGCCAAGGGCAGGCGCGTCCCGAAAGGGGTAGCTGAGGGAGGGCGTCGCCCTCCAGGATTGGCGTGCCGCTTGCATATTTTTCTTGACGTTTACGTAAATGAAAGTATAAGCTCGCTAAGAATCGGATATTACACGCTTATATTGCGGAGCACAATGGCTCAGACTTATTCGATAAGGGAACTCGCCAAGGAATTCGGAGTGACCACTCGCACCATCCGCCACTACGAGGAGCAGGGGCTGCTCAATCCAAAACGTGAAGGCATGAACCGGGTCTTCAGCAACCGCGATCGGGTCAGGCTCAAGCTCTCGCTGCGCGGGAAGCGGCTGGGATTCTCGCTCAACGAAATCCGGGAACTGTTCGAGCTCTATGATCTCTCCAAGGATGAAAAAAGACAACTTGAGGAATTCCTCGATAAACTCGAAAAGCGGCGCGTTATTCTGGAGCAGCAGCGCGAAGATGTCGAGATCATGCTGAATGAGATCAGTTTTTTCGCGAATCAATGCCGCCGCCTGCTCGCCAACGGTGGCCGCGAAACGACGGAGAAAGCGGCATGATGAATTAAAGTAAGCGCACACTTATGGGTTGCCTTCACGTTGAGGTCATTTCTTGAACCCTCTGATTTGGGTGGCGTAGGTTACGACAAACTGTCAGAACCGGTCTTTTCAACATGTTACTGAAATCCGCTATTGGCAAGTTAACGTAAACGTCAAGACGAGATGTTCCATTATCCTTCTCTCGACTTCTGCCTCGGCGAATCCGTGGATATTCTGCGCCAAACGGTGCAGACGTTCGCCGGACGCGTAATAGCCCCGCGCGCGGCCGAGATCGACCGCACCAACGATTTTCCGCGCGATCTGTGGCGCAAGCTCGGCGAACTGGGCCTGTTCGGCATTACGGTCGAGGAGGAGCTTGGCGGCACCAACATGGGATATCTCGCCCATATCATTGTGATGGAGGAAATCAGCCGCGGCTCCGCTTCGGTCGGGCTTTCCTACGGCGCGCACTCCAATCTGTGCGTGAACCAGATCCGCCGTAACGGCAGCGCGGAACAGAAGCGCCGCTATTTGCCCCGGCTCATCTCCGGCGAGCATGTGGGCGCACTGGCGATGAGCGAGCCCGGCGCCGGTTCAGACGTCATCAGCATGCGGCTGCGGGCTGACAGGCACGGCGATCGCCACATCCTGAACGGGAGCAAGATGTGGATCACCAATGGTCCCGATGCCGACGTTCTCGTCGTTTACGCCAAGACGGATCCCGCTCGCGGCGCGCAAGGCATCAGCGCCTTTATCATCGAAAGTACATTCAAAGGCTATTCCACGGCCCAAAAGCTCGACAAGCTCGGCATGCGCGGCTCCAACACCTGCGAACTTGTGTTTCAGGATTGCGAAGTGCCCGACGAGAACCTACTGGGCGCGGTTGGAAAGGGCGCCGAAGTGCTGATGAGCGGTCTCGACTACGAGAGAGCGGTGCTCGCCGGCGGGCCGCTCGGCATCATGCAGGCATGCATGGACACGGTGCTTCCCTACGTTCACGAACGCAGGCAGTTCGGGCAGGCGATCGGCGAATTCCAGTTGATGCAGGGCAAGCTCGCCGACATGTATACCACCATGAGCGCCTGCCGCGCCTATGTTTACGCCGTGGGCCGCGCCTGCGATGCCGGCCGCGTGACCCGCAAGGACGCCGCCGGTGCCATACTCTACGCAGCGGAAAAAGCGACTTGGATGGCCCTGGAAGCTATTCAGGCACTGGGCGGCATGGGCTATATCAGCGAATCGCCCACCGGCCGGCTGCTGCGCGACGCGAAGCTTTATGAAATCGGGGCGGGCACTTCGGAGATCCGACGGTGGTTGATTGGAAGGGAACTCTACGAGCAAACGCGCTGATGTCTCGCCGCCCCGATTTCGTTACTGGCAACTCTAACTATGTTCATCGTTTATGCCGCTGACCGGCAGCGGAATCAGCAGCATGAGGTGACCACTAACTCACACGAGAAATCAACGAGACATGACCAATGACCCGGTAGTCATCGTCAGTGCCGCACGCACGCCAATCGGCGGATTCATGGGGAATCTCAAGGCGCTCGCCGCACCCGAGCTCGGCGCGGTCGCGATCCGTGCCGCAGTCGATCGCGCGGGCGTTAGACCCGACGAAGTACAGGAAGTAATCATGGGCAACGTATTGCCCGCAGGCCAGGGCCAGGCGCCGGCGCGGCAGGCGGCGCTCGGCGCGGGGCTTCCGCCGGCGGTCGGCTGCATGACCATCAACAAGGTGTGCGGTTCCGGCATGAAGGCAGCGATGCTCGCGTACGATCTTATTACGCTCGGCACCAACGACATCATGACAGCGGGCGGCATGGAAAGCATGTCGAACGCGCCCTACCTTCTACCCAAGGCACGCGGCGGCTTGCGCCTCGGCCATGGCGAAGTCAAGGACCACATGTTCCTCGACGGACTGGAGGATGCCTACGACCGTGGCCGCCTCATGGGCATCTTCGCTGAAGATTGCGCCGCAAGATACCAGTTCTCGCGCGAAGCGCAGGACCGCTGTGCGATCACTTCCCTGACCCGCGCGCAGGCCGCAACCAGAAATGGCAGCTTTACGGCGGAAATTGTTCCAGTGAAAATTACCGGGAGCAAGACCGAAACCACGGTGACGATCGACGAGCAACCGCTCAAGGCGAACCTCGACAAGATCCCGCGGCTCAAGCCTGTTTTCAGGAAAGACGGCACCGTGACGCCCGCCAACTCGAGTTCGATTTCCGACGGTGCAGCCGCCATGGTGCTGATGAAGCTGTCAGAGGCTGAGAAACGCGGCATCCGGCCGCTCGCGAAAGTCGTCGCCTGCGCCGCACATTCGCAGGAACCGCAGTGGTTCACGACCGCACCGGTCGGCGCAATCCGAAAACTCTTTGAAAAAACCGGCTGGGACGCGAAAACGACCGATCTCTTCGAGATCAACGAAGCATTCGCGGTGGTGGCGATGGCAGCGATGCAGGACCTCGAACTGCCGCAAGACAAGGTCAACGTCCACGGCGGTGCGTGCGCGCTGGGGCACCCGTTAGGCGCATCGGGGGCGCGCATCATGGTGACACTGCTTGCCGCCCTCGAAAAATACGGACTGAAGCGCGGCATCGCAAGCCTGTGCATCGGGGGCGGTGAAGCGACCGCGATCGCGCTCGAGCGGATGAGCTAGTGATGGGTGATGGGTGATGGGTCATGAGTGATCAATGTTCTTACGCATTCCCCATTACTCATTGCCCATTACTCATTACCACGCAATGATAAGCAGGAAACTGGTGCACTGAGAGGCGGCATGCCGAATCCAATCGACTTCTACTTCGATTTCTCTTCGCCCTACGGCTACTTCGCAAGCACCCGGATTGACGCCATCGCGGCAAACCACGGGCGCGAGGTAGTCTGGCGCCCGATCCTGCTCGGTGCGATATTCAAGATCACCGGCCAGCAGCCGTTGCCGACAATTCCGCTGAAGGGCAGCTACGCGAAGCACGACCTCGCTCGCTCGGCGCGGATTTTCGGCGTGCCGTTCAAGATACCGTCAAAATTTCCGGTCGCGGGGCAGGCGCCGAGCCGCGCCTTCTACTGGGTCGGCGACCGCGATCCGGCGCTCGCCAGGAAGCTCGCGCAGGCGCTTTATCGCGCCTATTTCGCGGAAGACCGCGATATTTCCAGCGCGGAGGTCACCGCCAACGTCGCAGCCAAACTCGGGCTCAACCGCGACGAAGTAGTGCAGGCGTTGAACGAGCCTGCGGTCAAAGAACGCCTCAAGACCGAAGTCGACGCCGCGATCGAGCGCGGCGTTTTCGGCTCCCCATACATCATCATCGACGGCGAGCCGTTCTGGGGCTCCGATCGGCTCGACCAGGTGGAGAAGTGGCTTGCGACGGGGGGTTGGTGAGAGGAGGAATCGTCATGCGCGACAGACTCGAAGCCATTCAAGCGAACATCGTGACGCTGAAGATCGACGCCATCGTCAATGCCGCGAATACGACGCTGCTGGGCGGCGGTGGCGTCGACGGCGCCATTCACCGCGCCGCCGGGCCGGAGCTCCTCGCCGAGTGCCGCGCGCTCGGCGGCTGCCCGACCGGTGAAGCCCGAATCACCAAAGGTTACAAACTGCCCGCGAAATACGTGATCCACACCGTAGGCCCGGTGTGGCGCGGCGGCCATCACCGCGAACCGGAACTGCTTGCCTCGTGCTACCGGACGAGCCTCACGCTCGCCGCGGGGCACGGCGTGAAGACCATCGCATTCCCGGCAATCAGCTGTGGTGCATACGGCTATCCGCTTGAAGCTGCGGTGCAGGTCGCGGTGCGCGAGTGTGCAGGCTTTGCGGCTGCCAATCCCGTACCGGAGAAAATCACCTTTGCCTGCTTCGACCGCGCCATGTTCGATCTGTATCGCGCCGAGCTCGATCGGCTGTCATGACCGTCATCAAATCGAAGCTCAAGCCGCAGTCTGAGGAATTCAAAGTTGCGGCCCGCGCCATGCAGGCGCTGGTGGACGACCTCGACGCCAGGCTCGCCGCGGTGCGACAGGGTGGCGCAGCGCCAGCGCGCGCCAGACACCAGGCGCGCGGCAAGCTGCTTGCACGCGAGCGCATCGGCGCGCTGCTCGACCCAGGCGCGCCATTCCTGGAACTGTCCCCCCTTGCAGCCTGGGAAGTCTACGATGAAGTGGTGCCCGCAGCGGGCATCATCACCGGCGTGGGCCGGGTGAATGGCCGTGACTGCGTCGTGATAGCCAATGACGCGACGGTGAAAGGCGGCACGTACTATCCGCTCACGGTGAAGAAGCACCTGCGCGCGCAGCAAATCGCGCTCGAGAACCGGCTGCCCTGCATCTATCTTGTCGATTCCGGCGGCGCGCACCTGCCAAGCCAGGACGAGGTGTTTCCCGACCGCGATCACTTCGGGCGCATCTTCTACAATCAGGCCAACATGTCGGCGGCGGGCGTCGCACAAATCGCCGTGGTGATGGGTTCATGCACCGCGGGCGGAGCGTACGTGCCGGCGATGTCGGATGAGACCATCATCGTCAGGAACCAGGGCACGATCTTCCTCGCCGGTCCGCCGCTCGTGAAGGCCGCCACCGGAGAATCAGTGACGGCGGAAGAACTGGGGGGCGCCGACGTGCACACCCGCATATCGGGCGTCGCCGATCATCTCGCCGAGGATGACCGTCATGCGCTGGAACTGGCACGGCGGGCAGCCGGGAACCTCAACCGCGCAGATCGAGCCGGGCTTGATCTGCGCGAGCCGCGCGAACCGCTCTACGATCCCGCCGAGCTCTACGGCGCGATTCCGCAAAGCACGCGCACGCCTTTCGACGTGCGCGAGGTCATCGCTCGCATCGTCGATGCGAGCGAGTTTGACGAATTCAAGAGCCGCTACGGCGCGACCCTGGTGTGCGGCTTTGCCCGCATCGGGGGTTTTCCCGTCGGGATCATCGCCAACAACGGCATCCTGTTCTCGGAATCCGCACTCAAGGGCACGCACTTCATCCAACTGTGCTGCCAGCGCGGCATCCCGCTCGCGTTCCTGCAGAACATCAGCGGGTTCATGGTCGGAAAGAAATATGAGGCCGCAGGCATCGCCAAGGACGGCGCCAAGATGGTGACCGCGGTCGCCTGCGCGAAAGTGCCCAAGTTCACCGTCATCATCGGCGGCAGCTTCGGCGCCGGCAACTACGGCATGTGCGGCCGCGCCTTTGGTCCGCGCTTTCTCTGGAGCTGGCCCAATGCGAGGATTTCGGTGATGGGCGGCGAACAGGCCGCCAACGTGCTGGCGCAGGTCAGGCGCGAGGCGCTCGAGAGCCAAGGAAAAAAATGGAGCGCCGAGCAGGAGGAAAAATTCAAGGCGCCGATCCTCGAGCAATATGCACGGCAGTCCAGCGCCTGGTATGCCAGCGCGCGGCTGTGGGACGACGGTGTAATCGATCCCGGGGATACGCGCAAGGTGCTGGCGCTCGGCATTGCCGCAAGTCTCAACGCCCCGGTCGAAAAGACGAATTTCGGGGTGTTCAGAATGTAGCAGTGAGGACCGGGGAGTGAGGACTCAGGACTGAGGACTGAGGATCCAGAACATTGCTGGCATTCGGAGTAGCAACATCAGGTTGAGTATGTTTTCCTTGGCGTCTTTGGCGTCTTGGCGGTGATAGATTTTCAGGATTTCGCATGAAGTTACCTGGTAGAGTCAAGCTGGTGGAAGTCGGTCCGCGCGACGGGCTGCAGAACGAGCCGGCGCCGGTTTCCGCCGAAGTGAAGATCGAACTCATCCACCGGCTGCAGGAGGCGGGGCTTTCCGTGATCGAGGCGACCGCTTTCGTGTCACCCAAGTGGGTGCCGCAAATGGCCGACAACGCCGAAGTGATGGCCGGCATCCGGCGCAAGCCCGGCGTGTCGTATCCCGTTCTGGTGCCGAACAAGAAAGGCCTCGACGCGGCGATCGCGGCAGGCGCCCAAGAGGTCGTAGTGTTTGGTGCGGCAACCGAAAGCTTTTCGAAGCGCAATACCAACTGCACGATTGCGGAGGGGCTGGCGCGTTTCTCCGAAGTCGGCAAGGAAGCGCTGGCGCACGGGCTCAAGGTGCGCGGCGACATCTCGGTCTGCCTCGGCTGCCCGTACGAAGGCGAAGTAAAGCCGCAGGCGGTGGTGCGCGTCGCGCGCGAACTCGATCAGATGGGCTGCTACGAGATCACGATTGCCGACACGATCGGCGTGGGCACACCGGGCGGCACGCGGGCGGTGCTCGAGGCGGCGATGAAGCATATCCCGGTCGAGCGGCTGGCCAGCCACTTCCACGACACCTACGGCCAGGCGCTTGCCAACATCTAGGCCGCGCTCGAGTGCGGCATGGCAACCTTCGACAGTTCGGTGGCGGGCCTGGGCGGCTGTCCCTACGCCAAGGGCGCAACCGGCAACGTCGCGACCGAAGACGTGCTCTATATGCTGAACGGCCTCGGTATCAAGACCGGTGTCGACATGCACAAGCTCATCGCTGCCGGCGAGTATATCTGCGGCGTGCTCGGCCGGCCCACTCATTCCAAGGCCGCGCGTGCGTTGATGGCGAAGTCCAAGGCCGCATGATGGAAACCGAAATTCCCGTCGCCTCGCCTTGCGTAAAGGTCTGCGGAATGGACGACATACTCGGTTACTGCGTCGGTTGTTACCGCACGCTGACCGAGATCGCGGAGTGGCCGCAGTATTCGAATACTCAGAAACTGGAAGTGCTCGCGCGCACGCAAGTGCGCCGCGCCGCGGCCGAAGCCCGCAACTGATCTTCCCGGAGCCGTCATGCCGTTATCCGAACCCACACCCCGCAAGCTCATCCACCGGCGCGCCATCGAATGCAAGGGCTACGAGCGCGCGGACGGCCTGTGGGATATCGAGGCGCATTTGGTCGACACCAAGACCCAGCTCCACACGCGTCGGCACGGCGGACGCCCGCGCGAGCCCGGTGAACCCGTCCACGACATGTGGCTGCGCCTCACCATCGACCTCGACATGAAAGTGCACGATGCCGAAGCGGTAACGGACAGCGGACCGTACCCCCACTGCGGCGACATCACGCCCAATTTCAAGAGGCTGATCGGCGTCACGATCGGGCCCGGCTGGCGCAGGAAGACGCTCGAACTCTTGGGCGGAATCAAGGGCTGCACCCACCTCGTCGAACTGCTGGGCCCCCTCGGTACGACAGCGTTCCAGGCCACCGGGCGGGCGCGCGACGCGCGCAACGCCGGCAAGCCCATCCTGAAGAAACCGTACCAGCTTAACGCCTGCCACGTCTACAAGGACGACTCCGACGCGGTGCGCGAGCGCTGGCCACAGTTCTACACCGGCCCGAAGTAAGAGTGCCTAACATAATGACCCGCACACGTGGTTCATTATGTTAGGCACTCTAAGGCCGTCGCTTGGCGTCGCGTCACCGAGCTCGCGTAGCCCGGATAGAATGACATGAAATCCGGGGACACGCATTCTCAGTCCTCAGCACTCCCGCACTGCTTTATATCGCTCCCGCCTTGCGCAGCAGCTCGGCGACCGCTTCCGCCATGCGCCGGTAGCCTTTGGCGTTGGGATGGATGGGATCGGCCTTCATGTCGGGGGAATACAGCACGCTGGTGACGATCTTGCCTTCGTAGGGGATGTTGAACTCCTTTGCGATTTCCGCGTAGAACTCCGGCGCGCTAGAAATCAATGACGGCTGCGGAACGCCCATCAGTACTACCGCAATGCCGCGATCCTTGATTGTCTTGACGATCTGGCGCAGGTTGGACTTGATCTCCGCCGTGTTCACCTTGCGCAGCATATCGTTGCCGCCGAGACACACGATCACGAGCTGCGGCTGGTGTTCGCCAATTACGTCCGGCAGCCGCTGCAGACCCTGCGCCGTCACCTCGCCCGGCACACCGGAGCCGATAACCTGCCGTCCGGTGAGTTGTGCCAGCATCGCCGGATAACTTTCATGCATTGCTGCGCCGGTGCCGTAGGTGAGGCTGTCGCCAAAGGCAACGATCACGTCCGCGCTTGCGAGTTTCGGCAATTTCGGCACCTTCTCGCCGCAGCCGGCAAGCAGCGCGAAAAATAACGCCGCCCACAGCCAGCCATTGCGTATCACGGGTCTTCTCAATCGCGCCTCCCTCGATGATCATCGCGCAGGATCTTGCGAGCGGTATTGTAGCCCGGGATGCTACGCTACCAGGTTGACATATTGATGCATGTGATGCAGGCTTTGATGCATGCGAACCACTGTCCGTCTCGACGAGCGCCTGCTCGCGGAGGCCAAAAAGTACGCGGCCGAATCGGGCCGGACGCTCACTTCCCTCCTGGAAGATGCGCTCCGGGAGACGCTTGCCCGCCGCCGGGCACACGCAAGAACAAAGCCCGCCCGCCTCAAGACCGTGAAGGGAAGCGGTGTCCGGCCGGGCGTGGATCTGGACGATACCGCATCGCTTCTCGATCTGATGGAGTCCTGAACTGTTCCTCCCGGACGTGAACGTACTCGTATACGCGCACCGCGAGGATACGGCACATCATGCGGAGTGCCATCGCTGGCTGGAAACCGCCATCAACGGCGACGAGGCCTACGGCATCTCGGAACTGGTACTGAGCGGATTCGTTCGGGTCGTCACGCATCCCAAGGTCTTCACGAAGCCGAGCAGGATCGCAGACGCACTTACGTTCGCCGATCAGCTTCGCAACCGGCCGAACTGTGTCCTGGTCGCGCCCGGGCCACGGCACTGGGAAATCTTCTGCCGGCTGTGCACCGAGAGTGGCGTGAAAGGCAATCTCGTGCCCGACGCTTATCTCGCCGCCCTCGCAATCGAGTCGGGCTGCGAATGGGTCACCACCGATCGGGACTTCAGCAGGTTCATAGGCCTGCGGTGGCGCCATCCTGTGGAATAGAAGAGACGGTGACTCCGTTCGCACGGGACCGCCTCGGGTGTGCATTGAATTACCAATCTCTCGTGACTAATGCCGGCTCGCCCGCCGCAGCTCCCGTAGGATCACCCGTGCGGCGTTGGCACCAGCCGCGCCCGCGATGCTCCCGCCCGGATGCGTGCCCGGGCCGCAGAGGTAGAGCCCCGCGATCGGCGTGCGGTAGCTTGCCCAACCGGGGATCGGCCGCATCCACAGCGCCTGGTCGAGCGCGAGCTCCGCGTGGTATGCCTGGCCCTCAGGAAAGCCGTACACCTCTTCCAAGTCGTGCGGCGAGAGCACGCTGCGCTCCACAGTCGCCGCGTCAAGGCCCGGCAGGTGCTGCGACAGCATTTCCACGACGAGGTTGCCGAGCGCGACGCAGCGCGCCTCGTCCCATTCCCCATCCGCAAGCGCGTATGGCGCGTACTGCACGTGCACCTCGACGCGATGCCGGCCGTCGGGGCTCGGTCCGTCGCTGCGCGCCTCGAGGTACGGTGCGCGCGAGACGCGCCCATACTTTGCGTCATCGTAGGCCCGCTCGATGTAGTCGAGAGACGGGGCCGCGATGAGCGTGGCAAACCCGGGCGCTCGCTCGAGCGTGAGCGTCACGCGGGCGACAACGCCGCGGCAGCGGATGTGCCGGACCGCGTGGACCACATCCGGGTCGAGCCATCCGGGATCGATAAGCCCGAGAAGCGTGCGCTTTGGATCGACGCCTGAGACGACGAGCGAGGCAGGAATCTCCTCCCCGCTCGCCAGCACGACGCTGGCGACACGACCCTCGCGCACGGCAATCCGCGCGACCTCGGCCCCGCGGCGAATCTCGACGCCGGGCAGCTCCGCTAATACGCGCCCGAGGTTGGAGAGCGGCGGACGGAAGACCCCGGTCGGGCTCCCCACGTGATGATGCAGCAGGCGAAACACCGTGCCTCCGGAGCGCGGCCCCTGATGCAAATGCATGACGCCCGCCGCACCGAGGATGGCCTTGAGTGCATCGTTCTCGAACCAGTCGTCGAGAATATCCGCCACCGGCATCGGCAGCAGGCGCAGGAGGTCTTCGATCCCTTGCCTTCCGAGCCGCCGAACCCGGAGCCCGAGCCCCGCCAGTTGCGCGAGATCGCCGAGCGCGCGACCCATGAGATCCGGCGGCGGCGCCGTGTAGAGTGTTTCGAGCAGGCGCGCAAGCCGCCCCATGCGCTTGCAGAACGCGGGCCAGTTCGCCGCATCGCGCGGGCTCACTCGCCGGATCGCCTCGATCGAACGCGCCATGTTGTGCCACAACTCGAGGCGGCCGCCGTCAGGAAGCGGTGCGGTGGCCCACGGGTCGGGGCGATGGATCCTTAATCCGCGGCCTTCCAGCGCAAGTTCGCGCACGATTCGCGGCGGGATCCATCCGATGTCGGCCGGCGGATCGTGGCGCAAGCCGTCCTCATCGAGGACGAGCACGCGATTACCGGCGCGCGCGAGGTATTGCGCGCAAACGAGTTCATTCACGCCGGCACCGATTACGAGCGCGCTCACGCGTAGTCCCTCAACAAGAATGAATTACGATCGGCGAAAACCCGCATCAATTCCCACTCGCGCCCGCGATCGAGGTAAGGCGCTCGAGGATGAGCCCGTGAAAATAGTCGGCCGGCGTCTGGAAGCGCCAGCCGAGATGGCGCTCGCAACTCGCGCAGAGGGCAATCTTCCAGGCGTAGCCCTTGAACCACGTGTGCGCTTCGGTGGCCTCGCCGATGGCGATGCAGCCGCCGGCCTCGTGGAAGCAGCCGATCCTGAAGGTATAACCGCCGGGATTGGTGCACTTGTGCTCGTGCCCGCCATTGACCTGGATTCGTTCGTCCTGGTGAGTGATGAGATGCCGGCAAAGCGCGCAGAACAGGCGTTTTTCTTTCTTCGCCTTGTCCTGGACGCTGGGGGCAATCTGACTCTGGCCCGCGGTTGCGCCGCGCCGGTCGAAGAACACCAGATCAGGAAACGCCAGCTCCATAGCAAGCTCCGAAGAACCTATCTCAATAATAGACGCGTGATGCGTGCCTATTACTGAGATAGGTCTTATGCAAGGATAGCTTCGGATCCGCCGCCTGGCCAGTTGATACGCGTCATGGCACCCAACTGTGCGGGCTTCGAGCCATCGGTCCGGCCTGAATGCCGCGCGGCACAGCACCGAGTTGCGATCGGCCTTCGAACCTCGTCGTCGGGGCTGGCGCTTGCCTCACGCGCCGGCCCGCAGAATCACCAGCGCGGCATTCCGCCCGGAGGCGCCCATCACTCCGCCGCCGGGGTGCGTCCCCGAGCCGCACTGGTAGAGCCCGCGGATGGGCGTCTTGTACTGGGCCCACGCGGGCACCGGCCGCAGGAAAAACATCTGCTGCAACGTGAGCTCACCCTGGAAGATGTTCCCCTCGGATAAGCCCACGATGTGCTCGATGTCAGCCGGGGTGATCACCTGCCGGTGGAGGATCGCCGACTTGATGTTGGGCGCATACTCGGCGAGGGTATCGATCACCGCATCACCGAACGCCTCGCGCCGCGCGTTGGTCCAGCCGCCGTTCACGTGATACGGCGCGTACTGCACGAAGATCGACATGACATGCTTTCCCGGCGGCGCCATCGAGGGATCGATCATCGACGGAATAACGATGTCGAGGTACGGGCGGCGTGAGAAGTTCCCGTACTTGGCGTCGTCGTAGGCGCGCTCGAGGTAGTCTGTGCTCGGGCTGATGGAAATCGCGCCGCGCAGACATGCCCTGAGCCGGGTCGAAGCGTGCGGCCCCCTGCCCGGCAGGCAAGAGAAGTTCGGCAACTCCCCGAGCGCGAGGTTGACCTTGCCCGACGAGCCGCGGAACCTGTAGCGCTGGATCGCCTCGACGAAATCGCCGGGAAGATGCTTTTCTCCTGCAAGCTGGAGAAACGTGCGGCGCGGATCGGCGCCCGAGACCACGAGCTTCCCCCGGATCTCCTCGCCGCTCTCGAGCACGACGCCCGTGGCGCGGCCGTTCGCGAGCAGCACCTGTGCGACTGGCGCGTTCGTGCGGATCTCCGCGCCTGACGCCCGCGCCGCCCCCGCGATTGCCTCGGCTACCGACCCATTTCCGCCCTTGGCGAACCCCCAGGCGCGGAACACACCATCGATCTCGCCCATATAGTGGTGCAGCAGCACATAGGCGGTGCCGGGCGAGCGCGGCCCGAGCAGCGTGCCAATGATGCCGCTCGCGGATTTCGTCGCTTTGAGCGCCTCCGTCTCGAACCATTCGTCGAGATAATCGGCCGCGCTCATCGTGAGTAGCTTGCAGAGCGCGTGGAACTTCCTCGCGCCGAGGCCGCGCAAATGCCGGGTGAGCCGCGCGAGCCCGAGTAAGTCGCGCGGCGCGAGCGACCCCGGGTCGGGCGGCACCATGCCGAGCAGCGGCTTCACGGCGCGCGCCATCTCGTGCATGAGACGGCCGAACTCCTCAACGGCCTCCGCGTCGCGGAGCGAGTGGCGGGCCAACTCGCGGCGGTTCTGGTCGTGGTCGTTCCACTGCGCGAGATAGTCGCCATTCGGAAGCGGCGTCAGCGTGCTTTCGAGCGGCAGAATGTGCAGGCCGTGACGCGGCAGATCGAGATCGCGAATGATCTCCGGCCGCAGGAGGCTCACGACGTACGAAAATACGGAGAACTTGAAGCCGGGGAAGACTTCTTCGGTAACCGCCGCGCCCCCTATCTGCTCGCGCCGCTCGAGCACAAGCACCCGCCTCCCGGCGCGTGCGAGATATGCCGCGCACACCAGCCCGTTATGCCCGCCGCCGATTACGATTACGTCGTAGGGAGTAGCCATCAGGTTTTCTTCATTTCGGCGTCACGAAAACCCCCGTGCCACCGGAACAACGCAGATATACTAACTCCGTCCACGAAGCTGCTCGGCGATGTCTTCGTAAATTGTCTGGCGAGGTCCAACGGCAATGATTCTGATAGTCCGCTGTCCGCGGTCGACTGCGTAGATGATACGAAACCGCCGCACTTTGAATTTCAGGTACGCCGCAAGCTCGCGTTGAAGAGGCTCGCCGCAGCTCGGGTCGGCGGCAATCGCGCGTATGGCTTGCTTGACCCCGCGCTTGATGCTCGGTGGAAGATGTCGGATGGTTTCGGCAGCCGCGGGCGCGATAACGAGCTTCATCACGTGCGCACGCGCGTGCGCTTCTTCGCCCCCCGGAGCGGCTCTCCGAACACCTCTTCAAAAGAAAGTCCCTTACCGCCTCTCGCAAAGTACCGTTCGCTGTCGCGGATCTGCCTCATCAGCCGCTGATCGCTCAGGACATCCAGCGTTTCCTTGAGGCGCTCATACTCGTCGTAAGCCACCAGCACGGCGGCAGGCTTGCCGTTGCGCGTGACGACGACCTCTTCTTCGCGTTCCACGACGCCGGTTACCAGTTCCGGCAACCGTGCTTTCACCTCCGAGATCGGCAAGGTCTTCGCCATGATTGCAATCCACCGTGTGAACGAATTGATGGACCAGAATTCTGGTCTATGCGCATTTTATGGCCGTTGTTCTTCGGCGGTCAACGCCGCCCGAGGCACGCGGCGCACAAGAGCCCGTTGTCCACGTTCCGGCAGGCGAACGCCCTATCATTTGACGACCAGACCGACTTCCTTGACCAACTTCGCCCAGCGTTCGGTTTCGGACTCGACGAACGCGGTGAAGGCTTCCGGCGATTTGCTGGCAACTACGTCCGCCCCAACGTTGGCCACGCGCTTTTTGACGTCCGCGCGCTCCAGCACGTTGATAGTCGCGCCGTAGAATTTGGCCACGATCGGTCGCGGCGTGCCTTTCGGGAAAAACAGGCCCTGCCACGTGCCGGTAGTCATGCTGGGGAAGCCTGATTCCGCCAGAGTCGGTACATCCGGGAACTCCGCCTGGCGCTTGGGCGCGATGACGGCGAGTATCTTGAGCCTGCCTGACTTGACGTGGGTCATCGAGGCCGAAAGCGTCGAGAACGTAAGCTGAACCTCACTGGCGAGCACGGCGAGCGTCGAAGGCGCGCCACCCTTGAAAGGAATATGCACCAGGTCGATGCCCGCGGCGCGCATGAAGAATTCCATCTGGAGCTGGTTGACGCTACCGGTGCCGGAGGAACCATAGTTGAGCTTGCCAGGCCGGGCCTTGGCGTAGTTGATCAGTTCTTTTACCGAATTGACGGGTAGCGTGGGATTAATAGTCAGCGACCCGGGCACATCCGCCACCTGGGTTACCCCGATGAAGTCGCGCGTTGGCTTGAGCGGGGACCTGAGGTAGACGCTCGGATTGATCGACATGACCCCGACGCTGCCAAAGAGGAAGGTGTGGCCATCGGCAACAGCGCTTGCGGCGATCTGCGCACCAACATTGCCGTCCGCGCCAGCGCGATTGTCCACCACAATCTGCTGGCCGAGCTCTTCGCTCAATCGGGACGAGATGATGCGGCCGATGATATCCGAAGCGCCGCCGGGAGAGAACGGGACGACCATACGTAGCGGACGCGTCGGATAGTTGGCAGTAGCCTGGGCTGCTGCGGCCGCGCCCGCTCCCATCAAGACGCAGGCGGTAAAAAGTACGATTCCATAGCCGGTATGCTTCACGTCTCTGCTCCTATTGTTATCAGTTTTCTTTTTTTCCCTGAGTATGAGCCTGAGTCTGTTCTTCGTGGATTCGCCTGAGGGCGTGGAGCCCTTCAAAAACGACGCCGGAGCCGCCTCCAGTGAAGCCAACCTCGAAGGCTTCAAGGAGCTGCGCCATGGTCGCTCCCAGGTTGAGTGCTTTCTTGGTGTGTAGATAGACCTCCTCGCTTCGCCCTTGAAAAGCGAGAATCAACAGCATGGCCATTTCCCTTCGAATAGGGTCCAAAAAGCATTGCTTTTCTTCAAAGACCCCCCAGGCTAACCTGGCATAGCCCTCGACGAAGTCGGGATCCAGCTTCGCGGCGAAGGCCAGATCGTTCCTCACCCGCTCTCCGCCTTCCTCGTCGGGGTAGTACTTTTCAAGCATACGGCTGATCTTTTCTTCTCGCGTCCCGGAAGCGTTCCCGACGTCCCCTTTCCCCTCCTTCTTCGTACCGGGCTTGTATGGCCCCAACTGAACCCACTTGCCGGTCCAAGGGCTGTCCTGACAGCCAGGTTTGATCCCCTCATCCCACATGCGCTTGAGCGCTTGCATGCCATTGATGAGCACCGGTCCGCCTCCAGCAATGTGGCCCGCCTCGTAAGCCTCCAACATCTGCTCGTAGGTGGCGCCCATCATGACCCCTTTCTTGCCTTGGTGGTAACAGCCCGGCCTATCCCTGAAGGCGAGAAGGACAGAAATCAGCATATTTCTTGTCATGTGGTCCAAGTGACGTGGCTTATCCTTGAAAAACCCCCAGCCCATGGTCAGACGCACGTCAAAGTAATCGGGATCCAATTCGAAACCGAAATGATTCACACTGTAGTGCTTGGTGATTGAATCAGGATCCATGTTCCGATCACGTACGTGTTTCTCGATAAGACGGGCAACCTTCTGTTCACGTGTCTCGTCAGCCATCCGTTATCTCCTTGGGGTCGGTTTTCCTTGTTGCATGGTTAGCACATGCCACGGCGACTGCAAGTAGCAATGCCGCAAGCATTCAAATTTTGGGTGGGGCCGTTTAACGCTGGCATAAAGCTTGGATACTGTCAACGGCCCATTGGAATAGCACTGCTGTTTTGCGAGCAAGCCTTTCGCTACTGCGGCTGCTATTCCAACGGGGTCCGAGGTGAATGGGCCGCATTACAGCAGCGCAAAGCGATGGTGCGCCGGATTGATTTTCTTATCGCTGAGCCATCGCGGTAGATACGGTTTACTTTTTGACACCGAACAGGATTGAGTTGAGGGCCAGCGCGCTGATACTATTGTTGGCGCTGGCCCATACGCCTAATGACCACCGCGAGGAGGATAAATCATGTGGCATCTTGTCAAACTGCTGGGCGCCGTTTTTTTCGGTGCTGTGGCAACGGCTGTCGCAAGCCAGAACTATCCGACCAAACCCATCCGTATGATTGTGCCGTTCGTTGCCGGCGGTTCCTACGACGCCATCGCTCGCCTCGTCGCACAGCCGATGAGCGAAGAATGGAAGCAGCAGATTGTGGTCGACAACCGCCCCGGTGCGACCGGCATCATCGGTACCGAGCTAGCCGCACGAGCGGCGCCGGACGGTTACACCATTGCGATGTTCGGCGGCAATCAGACCCTCAATCCCGTGGTGCGTAGCAAGCTGCCGTACGACATGCTGAGAGACTTTGCGCCTATTACGCGCATCGCACTGTTGGGCAACGTTATCACCGTTCACCCCTCGGTTCCCGCGAAAAGCCTCAAGGAGTTCGTCGCGCTGCTCAAGGCCAACCCGGGCAAATATCATTATGGCTCAGGCGGTATCGCTGGCGCTACGCACTTCGCGAGCCTGCAGTTCACTTTGATGACAGGTGTAAACGTCGTGCACGTCCCGTACAAGGGCGGCGGGCTGTCGGTGACCGGGCTACTCGCTAATGAAGTGCAAATGATGATGGTGAATATTCTCTCAGCCAAGCCCCAGATCAAGGCTGGTAGGCTGCGCGGGCTGGCTGTGGCGGCGAAAAAGCGTTCGGCGGCACTACCCGACATTCCCACTACTGCGGAAGCTGGCCTCCCCGGCTACGAATATATTCAATGGTACGGGATCTTCGCGCCGGCAGGCACACCCAAACCGGTGCTCGCCAAGCTGCACGCCGAGATCAGCCGCGTCGTGTCGCTGCCAGATATCAAGACTAAGCTGGCCACTCAAGGTGTAGAGCCGATGCTCGAAACACCCCAAGACCTTGCAGCGTTCGTCAAGCAGGACATCGAAACAAACCGCAAAATCGCGAAAGCCACCGGCATTCAGGCGGAATAGGTAGCAGCAGAGCTATTCCCCATGTCATTGGAGGAACCTTAGACGCGAGCAGATCGTAAAGAGAGCCCGAGCATCTTCCGGGCTTCGTCGGGTGATGCTATCTCACGCCCCAACTGGCGGGCAATGTTAGCGATTCGCTCCACCATTTGCGCGTTGCTCTCGGCTGGGACGCCGTCCCAGTAAAACGGATTGTCTTCCATGCCGACACGAACGTGGCCGCCCATCGCTATTGCGTAGGCAGCCATAGCGAGTTGATCCTTGGTAGTAGCGCGGCCCTTCACGCCGCACCAGACGGCTACTTGCCACATAGCACCTTGGGGCATGAGCTTCAAACGCGCGAGCAATTCGTCAATATTAGCTGGACCCGACATTCCGCCCCTGCCCGCGAAAAAACAGGTGAGCCAGTATGGCTTGTCAACGAGTCCCCTGTCTTCCAGCCACTGGAGATTGAAAAAGGAGCCACTGTTCCAGACCTCGAACGCGGGCTTAACGCCCTTCTCACAGCACAAGCGCATGTCCCTCTCGAACTCTTCCCGCGTGCCGTGGATGTATATATGCCGTTGAACGCGGACAAAGTCCAATGCGTTGAGCGAAAAAGCGATCATCTCAGGCTTTTCAATTCCCAGATCAAACGTCTGTTGCGTTTGTCCAGGGGGACGAGCCCTTGAAGTGAGTTGGCGAGGGAAATAGGGGCGTCCATCCTGTCCATGTTCGTAAATAATATCGGCGCCTTGTCGAATGAGTTCAGCAACCTCTAGCCAACCCCCCACACCGGTTGAGTGGGGAGGTGCTCCCTCCTTGGAGTGAGGCTCATGTACGTGCGCCACGGAAGCCCCGGCATCGCGCGCCTGGCGCACAGAATCAGCGATTTCCTTGGCCGTCTTTGGAACGCGCAACCCCTCCACACCTTCATAGCCCTCTTCCCAGGCTGTAGCGCAGGTGATGATCAGCTTGTCCATTCAGAGCCTCTCCTGTGTAATTATGTCTCAGCGACCCAACGCAATGCGGCTTGAGTCTAGTTGCGCCTCATAGGCTCCGTCAAGAAACTGAAACCGTGATACGAACAGCTCGGCAGCCGATGCCCGCGCAAATGCGCCGGAATAGCCGATCCTCTCGAATGGCCCCGCTGCAAGGGACCGATGCGCGTCATCGCCCTGTTCGAGGAGCCCGATGTCGTGCGACGCATTCTCAAGCACTTGGGGCTCTGGGCGCCCAAGCCTTGCCCGCCTACGCGAGCCTGTCGCCCACTTACCATCCTGTGCCGGACATCGCCTGAGCGCGCTGGCGCGCCGGAGCTTGACCCGGCGCGCCCGGCGAGATCACGTCTTGCCATAACGCCCGCCCGTGCACGTCGCGGCCCGCGTGCAGGCGATCGAGCGCCCAGATCGCGCCGGCGGCCCCAAAATAGAGAGTCGTGACGCCGTCCGCCACGCCGTCGTCCAGAG
>Ga0156226_1361_pt1 | contig 44653 bp, 42 predicted proteins | sample RifCSPlowO2_12_FD_107874 | JGI IMG/M metagenome (GOLD analysis project Ga0156226, IMG submission 107874) | Betaproteobacteria bacterium RIFCSPLOWO2_12_FULL_62_13
CAAACTCGGAACTCTTGAGTATTGATGTATGTTCTCAATATCAGTCGTTAGCGCCACGGCGCGCGGCGAAGAAACTCTGCAACAGCGTTGCGGCATCTTCGGCGAGAACTCCGCCAGTTGCTTGCGTGTGGTGGTTCAGCTTGGTCTCAGCGAAGAGATTTACGACGCCGCCACAGGCGCCGGTTTTTGGATCAACGGCGCCAAAGACAACCCGGTCCAGGCGCGCGTGCATGATCGCACCTGCACACATGGCGCAGGGCTCCAGGGTCACGAACAGTTCGCACCCATTCAGCCGGTAGTTCTGCAAATGCTGCGCAGCATCCCGCAATGCGACGATTTCGGCATGGGCGATCGGATCACGGCTTAAAATCGGCTGATTGAAACCCCGGCCAATGATCCGTCCGCCCCTGACTACCACCGCGCCGACCGGCACCTCGCCGGCCTCTTGAGCGAGCTTCGCAAGCTCCAGCGCCACGCGCATGAACGCTTCGTCGCTCACGGACGGCCCGAAGGATGTAGGATGAAGGATGAAGGATGAAGGATGAAAGATAAGAAAACGAAAACAGGCAACAGGCTTCCGCCTCGCCCTTTGATCCTTCCGCCTTCCGCCTTCATCCTTTGCTCTGCTACTCCCACTCAATCGTCGCGGGCGGCTTGCTCGAGATGTCGTAGACGACGCGGTTGATGCCGCGCACTTCGTTGATGATGCGGTTGGCGACTTTCGACAGCAGGCTGTGGGGCAGCTCCGCCCAGTGCGCAGTCATGAAATCCTGCGTCTGAACCGCGCGCAACGCGACGACATAGTCGTAGGTCCGGCCATCGCCCATCACGCCCACCGATCTGACCGGGAGGAAAACGGCAAAGGCCTGCGCCGTCTTCTCGTACCAGCCCGCGGCGCGCAGCTCATCGATGAAAATCGCGTCCGCGCGGCGCAGCAGGTCAGCGTACTCGGCCTTGACCTCGCCCAGGACGCGCACGCCCAGCCCGGGGCCGGGAAATGGATGGCGGAAAACCATCTCGTGCGGCAACCCCAGCGCCAGCCCAAGCTCCCGCACTTCGTCCTTGAACAATTCGCGCAGCGGTTCGAGCAGTTTGAGATGGAGCGTCTCCGGCAGCCCTCCGACATTGTGGTGCGACTTGATGGTATGCGCCTTCCTGGTCCTGGCGCCCGCGGATTCGATCACGTCCGGATAGATCGTTCCCTGCGCGAGCCACTTCACCTGCGGCAGCCGCGCCGCTTCGCGCTGGAACACCTCGATGAACTCGCGGCCGATGATCTTGCGCTTTTCTTCCGGATCGGTGACGCCGGCAAGGTGTCCGAGGAACTGCTCGCGCGCATCGACGTGGATTACCTTGACACCCAGGTTGCGGGCGAATGTCTGCATCACCTGTTCGGCCTCGTTGAGGCGGAGCAGCCCATTGTCGACGAACACGCAGGTGAGCTGGCGCCCGACCGCGCGGTGAATAAGCGCTGCCGCGACCGAGGAGTCCACGCCTCCCGACAGCCCGAGCATGACTTCCTCCCGGCCGACTTCGGAGCGGATGCGGCCCACCGCCTCGTCAATGTAATCCGGCATGTTCCAGTCGCCGGCAAGCCCGCAGATCCCGCGCACGAAGCGCTCGATGATCGCCCTGCCCTGCAGCGTATGGGTGACCTCCGGATGGAACTGTACGCCGTAGAGCTTGCGCGCCTCGTCTGCCATGCCCGCGATTGGCGTCGCGGCGTTGCTCGCGATCACCTTGAAGCCAAGCGGCAGCTCGTCGACCTTGTCGCCGTGGCTCATCCACACGTCGAGCAGTCCGTGCCCTTCCTGGCTGACGCGATCCTGAATATCGCGCAGCAGACCCGAGTGCCCCCGCGCCCGCACCTCCGCATAGCCAAACTCGCGCACCCGCCCCATTTCAACTTTTCCGCCAAGCTGCGCGGCCATGGTCTGCATGCCGTAGCAGATGCCAAGTACCGGGACTCCAAGGGTGAATACCGCCTCGGGCGCGCGCGGGGTGCCGCCCTCCCAGACCGATGCCGGGCCTCCCGACAGGATGATCCCGCGCGGATTGAACTCGTGAATGAACCGGTTGGTGACGTCGTAGGGGTGCAGTTCGCAATAGACCTGGTTCTCACGCACCCGGCGCGCGATCAGTTGCGTGTACTGGCCACCGAAATCGAGGATGAGAATTTTTTCGTGTGCCACGAAAAAATCAAATAGAACCGAGGACTGAAGAATTGATGGTGACAACCGGCCAAGCCGCGCGCAGCGATTTGCTTCGTCTGTCCTCTCTCCTCACGCCTCTCTCCTCACTCGACACGGTAGTTGGGTGCTTCCTTGGTGATCTGCACGTCGTGCACGTGCGACTCGCGGATGCCGGCTACCGTAACTTCGACGAACTCGGCCTTGCGGCGCACTTCTTCGATAGTTGCGCATCCGAGATAACCCATACTAGCGCGCAGCCCGCCCATCAGTTGTTGGACGAGTGGCACCAGCCCGCCCTTGTAGGGTACACGGCCTTCGACCCCTTCCGGCACCAATTTTTCGGTATCGAGTTCGTCAACCTCCTGAAAATAGCGGTCCGCCGAGCCCTCCTGCATGGCCCCGAGCGAACCCATGCCACGGTATGCCTTATAGGAACGCCCCTGGTATAGCTCGATCTCGCCCGGCGATTCCTCGGTGCCCGCAAAAAGACTCCCGATCATTACCATGTGTGCGCCGGCAGCGATTACCTTGGCGATGTCGCCCGAATAGCGGATCCCGCCATCCGCAATCAGCGGCACGTCGGTCTTCGCAAGCGCTTTGGCGACGTTCGCGACCGCAGAGATCTGAGGCACGCCGATGCCGGCTATGATACGCGTCGTGCAGATCGAGCCCGGCCCGATTCCGACTTTTACGGCGTCGGCGCCACTATCGACCAACGCTTTGGCCGCTGTCGAGGTGGCGATGTTGCCACCGATGACTTGCGTCTTCGGGTAGTTGCGTTTCACCCATTTCACACGGCTCAACACCCCTTGAGAGTGGCCGTGCGCGGTATCGACAACGATGACGTCAGCGCCGGCTTCGATGAGCGCTTCGGCACGCTCCTCGGTGCCTTCACCGACACCAATCGCGGCGCCTACGCGCAGTCGCCCGAGCCGGTCCTTGCACGCGTAAGGATGCTCGGAGGACTTCAAGATATCTTTCACGGTAATGAGCCCGCGCAGCTCGAAAGTCTTGTTTACCACCAGCACGCGCTCCAGCCGATACTTGTGCATGAGCGCCAGCGCCTCCTCGCGGCTCGCGCCCTCGCGCACCGTGATCAGGCGCTCGCGCGGGGTCATGATATTCTTGACCGGCTGGTCGAGCTTTGTTTCGAAGCGCAGGTCGCGATTGGTGACGATGCCAACCACCCTGCCTGCCGCGTTCACGACGGGGAGCCCCGAAATCTTGTGCCGGCTCGTGAGGTCCAAGACCTCCCGCACCGTCATGCTGGGGTTGATGGTGATGGGGTCCTTCACCACCCCGCTTTCGTAGCGCTTCGCCTTTGCGACTTCGGCGGCCTGCGCCTTGGGTGACATGTTCTTGTGAACGATGCCGATACCGCCCTCCTGCGCGATCGCGATCGCGAGCCGCGCCTCGGTGACGGTATCCATGGCCGCCGACGCCACCGGGATGTTCAACGCGATATTGCGGGTGAGTTTGGCTTTGAGGCTGACTTCGCGCGGAAGGATGGTCGAGTGGGCTGGAACAAGCAGAACATCGTCGAAGGTAAGGGCCTTCTGCACCACACGCATGTTCTTGGTCCTTCGCAAAGATTGTATTATACGCAAGCGCCGGTAAACCGTAAATCGCGCGCCGGGCGTTAAAAAGCCCAAGAATTGACGGATTTGCGCAATCTCGCTATGGTGATGCCAGTGCTTGCGTGTCCGACTCTCTGAACATACGGAGTTTATGTGAAAGCGACTATCGGCCTCATCATGCTGCTGCTGTCGGCTGGCGCCTACGGTCAGCTATTCAAATGCATAGGCAAGGATGGAAGAATCGAGTACGCGAGCCAGTGCCCGCCCGGGGCAAGACAGGAGGCGACGGGTATCAAGAGCACGCTTTCCAGCCCCGCGCCGAACTCGGCGGCACCGCAAAAATCCCTCGCCGAACAGGACGCCGAATTTCGCAAGCGAATGACCGAAAGGCAAGAAGCGCAGGCCAAGGAGGCCAAGAAAGTAGCGGAGGCCGAACAACGGCGTCGCGCCTGTGACGACGCCCGCGCCTACCTCAAGAACCTCCAGGCGGGTAATCGCATCGTCCGCGTCGATCCCAAGACGGGCGAGCGCATCTACCTCGAAGACGCGCAGTACTCAACGGAAATTGCCGTTGCCCAGCGTTCAGTCGATACAAACTGCAAATAAACCGCCGCACCGCTGCTTTAACGTCGCATCGAGTCAACGCTTCCGCCGCACGCGTTGCCGTCGTGCGTCCCTGGGATCCGAAATCAGGGGACGATAGATTTCCACCCGGTCCCCTTCCCTCAGGACTGTGTCCGCCGTCACGAGCCTGCCGAAAATTCCGACCTTGCCGCGCACGGGATCGATGTCGGGAAAGCGCTGTCTGATCCCGGATTGCTCGATGGCCTGGCGCACAGTCGTGCCAGGCGTGACTTCCAGCGCGAGCAGCACTTGGTCTGCGGGCAGCGCGTAGACGATTTCCACCGCGAACCGGGCTTCACTTCGAGCAATAAACGCTCTGCGCGCGCCGCACGAAGGCCTCGACGAAAGTGCTGGCGATATAGTTGAACACCGGGCCGATGAGCCTTTCAAGAGTCTTGCTGGAAAACTCGTAATGCAGGCGAAACTCGACCTTGCAGCCACGGTCCGCCAGCGGTATGAACCGCCAGGCACCATCCAGCGTTTTGAATGGTCCTTCCACCAACTTCATGCGCATGGATCGCCCGGGTTCCTTCAGGTTCTCGGTGGTGAAGCTTCGCTTGATCCCGCGATAATTGATGTGGATCGTCGCGTGTGTTTTGGCCTCGACGCGGTGTTTCACGCCGGAGCCGCCGCACCATGGCAGAAACTCGGGGTAGCGTTCGACCGCATCGACCAGGGCGAACATCTGCTCCGGGGAGAAGTCCACGAGGACGGATTTTCTTACTTCGCGCATGACCTACGGAAGCTCTGATTAACGTATTTTGACGCACAACGTCGCATGGATAGATGCGTGCGGCGCGATGATTTGCATCACCCTCGCTCGCCCAAGCTGCGCTCGCTCGCGACACAACCCGCGGTTTTTCAGAGTATCCCTAATTGCGCGGCGTGCCGCGGGTGAAGGCACGACATGGCCTCCCAGCAGCGTGCTGTTAGAATAACATTTGCCCGCAACGAAACAGCGCCACGGAGGTTCTGATTAACGTATTTGAGCGCACAACATCGCAAGGACAGGTGTCCGCAATGCGTTGATTTGCATCGCCCTCGCTCGCCCGAGCTGCGCTCGCTCGCGACACAACTCGCGGTTTTTCAAAGTGTCCCCAATGTCCATCGTCCAGAACAAGAAAGCCTTCCACGATTATTTTATCGAGCAGCGCTTTGAAGCCGGCGTCGCCCTGGAAGGATGGGAGGTCAAGGCCATCCGCGCCGGGCGGGCGCAGTTAAAGGAAGCCTACGTGATCGTGCGCAATGGCGAAATCTTTCTCGTGGGCTGCCATGTGAGCCCCCTGCCGACGGCGTCGACACATATTTCGCCCGATCCAACCCGGACCCGCAAGCTGCTCCTCCATGCCGCGGAAATCAACAAGCTCATCGGTAGCGTCGAGCGCGCGGGCTACACCTTGGTGCCGCTTGACATGCATTACAGCCGCGGCAGAGTGAAGCTCGAAATCGGGCTCGCCAAAGGCAAGAAGCAGCACGACAAGCGCGAAGCGGAAAAGGCACGCCAGTGGCACCGCGAGAAGCAACGGCTGCTGAAACTCGCCAGGTAGCGCCCGCGATCAGGCGGATCTCGCTTTACCCAATATCCCCCGCACCGCGTCCTGCAGGTCGGCCGGCAGCAGCACGATCTTGCTGTTGTCCGAGGCCACAATCCTGTCGAGCGCGCGAATGTATTTCTCGCCCAGCAGATAGAGCATAGGTGTATCCCGGTCGCCCACCGCGTTGGCGACCTTCTGGATGGCCTGAGACGAGGATTCCGCGAGCGTGACCTGCGCGATCGCGTCGCGCTTGGCGCTCTCGAGCCGACCCTCCGCTCCAAGGATCATCGCCTGCTTTTCTCCTTCCGCCTTGGTGACTACCGCCTTTCTTTCCCGTTCGGCGGCTGCCTGCAATTCCATCGACTTGACCATGGATTCCGAGGGCTTGACGTCTTGAATCTCGACCGACTTGATTGTCAGTCCCCAGTCGATCGCCTCGTCGGAGATCATTTCTCTCAATCTGGCCTTGATCTTCTCGCGCGAGGACAACGCCGCGTCGAGTTCCATCTCACCGATGATAGACCGCAGCGTGGTCTGCACCAGATTGCGGATCGCCTCGGCGAAATCAGTTATGCCGTAGACCGCCTTGACAGGATCGGTCACCTTGATGAAGGCGATTGCATTGGTGATGATCACGGCGTTGTCCCGGGTGATCACCTCCTGCTCCGGAACGTCAAGGATGATGTCCTTGGTGACGACCTTGTACGCCACCTTGTCAAAGTAGGGAATGATAATGCTCAGGCCGGGGTGCAGCGTCTGATTGAACTTGCCGAAGCGCTCGACGATCCACTCCTCTCCCTGCGCCACGATCCTGACGCCTTTCCAGACTGTGACTGCGGCAAATATCAGGATCGCGACCGCGACGATGGTTCCGATTTCCATGGTTCCTCCCTTTGAACTCTTAAGCTTTGCACACCTTCAGCGTATTACCTTCGACCTCGAGCACCCTGACGCGCTCTCCAATCTTGATTTCCTCGTCGGCTACAGACGCCCAAACGTCCTCGCCGAGGATCGGTTTCTGCAAGCGAATCTCACCCTTTTCGTAAGGCCGAATGCTCTGGGTCACCAGGCCGACCTCTCCGATAAGCGAGCCCTTAGCCATTCCCGCCCTGGTCTTGAAGATGTTGGGCTTGAATACCTTGAACCAGAGCCAGATGAACAGGACCGAGCACAGCGTCCAAGCGATGATCTGGTAAGCGAGGGAGATTGCAGGGAACGCCAGCAGCAAGAGGCCAACGAGTACGGCGCCGAGCCCGAACCACACCAGGAAGAACGCCGGCACCGCCAGCTCGAGCAGCATCAATGCGATGCCGAGCACGATCCAATGCCACCACACAAACTGCATGACTTCCTCCCTTGCGCCTTATTCGCGGTTTGCGCCGGCGCCGCGATCTGAAAGCAAATTTCGGAGAATCTTCCTAAAATTCTACCCCAAATTTTCCCTTGCGGATTAGTAGCCGGAACATAGATTTTAGGAAGGCTCAGAGCCCATTTCCCGCTTGCGTTGCTACGCGCATCGCGTATACTTCCGCGCCATGAAGGGAAAAGACATTAAGAGAATCCGGGAGAAGCTCGACCTGAGCCAAAGTGAGTTCGCCGAGCTGGTCGGCGTCAACCTGCGGACGCTCCAGAATTGGGAAATCGACAGAAATGGACCCACCGCTGCAGCGGTCGCTCTGCTAAAGGCGGCAGACGCGGGATTGCTCACGAGGCGAACCAGGAAGCGCAAGATTTTGAACGACCGACATCGATAAGAAAAAGTCGGAAGATGGCAGGGCAAGAGCGCAGTCCAGGCAGCCTGCCGAATGCGCTTCGAGTACTTGGTTACGAACGTATCGCTCTACCACTTCCCAGCCCCCTCGTTCCCCAACCGTCGCCACATAATACCCATCCGTCCAAAACCCACCTCCCCATAACGCCTTCCTCACAGCCGGCTTACCCTGAAATATCGCCCTCGCCGTAATGCTCTTGAACACCCTCACAATCTGCCCAGGCAATACCTTCGGATGCGCTGTGCACAAAATATGAATTTGGTCTCCGTCACATCCTATCCGCTCAAACTCAATGTCGTAGCGCTCCTCAATACCTCGTGCCGTCTCAACTATGATCCGAACAACATCATCATCCCGCAACGCTTTCCGGTACGTCACCGGAAACACTACGTGGTAATGTATCTGCCAGGCACAATGGCTCCCTTTCTTAACTGCACCTTCGCTCATCCAACCATCTTAGGAGGGTCGGTGTCCCCGCGGCAAGACCGCGGGGAATAGCAAGTTCATCCCGTGCTCGTCGTCGACGAGGCCCAGCACCTGCGCAACGACGTCCTCGAGGATCTGCGGCTGCTCACCAGCTACGCCATGGACCCGGAGCGGCGCCCGTGTCTGCTGCTGGTCGGCCTCACCGAACTGCGCCGGCGCTTGATGATGGCCGTGCACGAGTCGCTCACCCAGCGCATCGTCGTGCGCTACCACTTGAGCGGGCTTACCCGCGAGGAGCTGCCCGCCTACCTCTCCCATCGCCTGCAGCTCGCCGGCTGCTCGCTCCCGTTGTTCGAGCCCGCGGTGATCGAGGCACTGTTCGAGGCCACACAGGGCTTGCCGCGCAACTCGTCGATCTGCTCCACGAACTCATCACCGGCATCGAACACCACTACGCCGCACAGATCCACCGCTACCACAAGCGGCAGCGAGAAATCCGCCACAGCCGACAGCATCGACAAGCGCAACCCTCAACGCCTAACGATCCTCCATTCTGAGTCCCGCCGCGCAATGCCCGAGCGCCCTCGGCCGTGCCGTCTCTACCACTTTGCACCCCCACCCCCCAGCATTGCAACACCCGCTGGCTCTATGCGAGAGACGACTCACCTCGCGTCACGAAATAGCGTAAGAGATCGCCGGTCAAATAAACAGCGAGACAACAAACGTGCCGGTGCAGCATCCCCTGCTCCCGCTGCCCTTGATCGCCACGCCTGGCAGCAGCATTGTCGTGCCTTGTTTCAGACGCCGATCGCCGCCTGAGCAACAAATCGCCACCGACAGACGGCAACAGACAAACCGGCCCTACTGCCACCGCGCCGCATCTCGATTTTACCGGTAGCGGAGATTGTCTGAGATCAAGTCCCGACTTCTACACTTCAGAAAATCCTGTACCGTCATGCCGGTGCCTTTGGCGATCTGGCGCACCACTTTTTGTGACGCCCCGCACCGGTCAAGTCATGTTCGACACCCGCCGCTGCTGCGATGCCTCTGCCTGGAGTTCACGAGGTTCTGGTTCTGTGTTCTCGTAGTAGCCGATCAACTTGGCGACCGCCCTTACCGCGGCCTCTGGCGTAGAGAACACGGCCAAACCCGACTGGAGACATCGTTTGTGGGCGCCTAAGGTGACGCCCATAATATCCATCTCATAGCCCAAACCAATTACCATTACAAGAGGTTTTGGCAGGCTCTTCGCGGCGGTAATGATGACATCCAGCGCCTGTTCCATCTGGTTTCCGCCAGCCCAGTGCCGCACATAGCCTTCGGGGTATAGCTGGATCAGGAGGAAATCAATCTGATCGTCAGACGCGACTATTCCGAGACCATCGGCAAAATCTTTGTACAGACCCGTCATCCCCAGGCCCATCTCCGCAGGATTCCTGACCCCCCGTCCGACCGCCAAGCCTGTCATCTTCTCCAGGCGCCGCGTTGTCTCCTCAGTGAAAAACGGTACTTGGAGTCCTTCCTTTTCGCATAAGTCTGCGGTGACCACTCCGTGTCCTCCGCCCAGTCCCACGATCCCCACCCTCCGCCCGGCAGGTGGAGAAAGGTAGCGTAGCGCTACCAGTTGGTTCAGCGCCTCGTCAAAAGTTTCTACCGCGATCGCATTGGTCTGTTTGAAAACAGCCTGCCAGACGTGCTGCGAGCCCACCAAGGCAGCGGTATGGGAGCTGATCGCCCTTGCGCCACTGGCGGTAAACCCTGTTTTGAGAATAATCAGCGGCTTCCTGCTGCTACATTTGGCGATCGCGTTGAGAAATCGCCGGCCGTCCTTCACACCCTCGATATAGACCATGATGCACTTTGTTTCCGGGTCATCCGCCAGGTACTCCAGAAACTCGGGGCTGTCTATATCCACCGCGTTTCCATAGCTGACCACCTTGCTGAAGTGGATGCCTCGGGAGCAGGCGAGGGGTACAAAGCGTACCATTGCCGACCCGGTCTGCGACACTATCGCCACGGAGCCCGGCTCCGTGGAGAAGCCATAGCTAAAGCTTAGTCCGCTCGCGGGGCAATATAATCCCAAGCAGTTGGGGCCGATAAGCCGGGTGTTACTTCCTTTGATGGCATCGGCGAGCTCCTGTTGAAGCCTCCTCGCTTCTTCCTTGCCACTCTCCGCAAAACCCCCGCTGTATATGTGAACGTGTCCAACCCCTTTGGAAACGCATTCTCTGAGCAGTCCGGGCACCAGAGAAGTCCGCACTGTGATGATGGCATAGTCGACTTGTTCCGGTACGTCTGTTATGGACGCATAAGCCCGCAGCCCCAATATCTGAGACGCGCGCGGATTAATCGGGTACAACCGCCCCTTGTAGCCGGATTCCTGCAAACGGCCCAACCATCCATCAACGCGTTCAGCCTGTTCATCAGCCGAGGCTCCGATGACGGCTACCGAATCGGGATAGAAAGCTTTGCTTAGAGGCACGCCAGGATTCCCGTGCACTTTTCTCGTTTACGAAACCTGCTTCGCTTTGCTTGGCAAAATAACCGTCGCTTCGCCAACCATCGTTTTCTCGCCTCGCTGATTCTCACCCCAAATATCACAGTCCACCAGGCGCTCATTGCCCTCGGTCCGTTTCTTCCTGACATTCCCCTTGCACCAGGTCACGTCTCCGACCAAGTTGAACCGCCGGACTTCAGCCCTGATGCGCTTCAGAAATCCATCGTCGCCCATCCAGTTAGTCATCAAGTTGCCCAGCCACGCCACTCTCTGCGGACCAAAATCGTAAGGTCCGGGAGCTCCTATTGAACGGGCCAGATCGTTATCCCAATGCACGGCCTCGGGCGTATCCGGCACGCCCAGATCATTGGTTACGGCGAAGCCGGGATGACGTTTCCGGAATTCCAACATGGCACGGTGCGCCCGAATAAATGGCCGCGTACCCCAGCCCGCTATCCACGCGACCATGTCGGCAATGGTGAGCGGGCCCTTGACCACCGGAGTCAAACTGTCGCCCTCCTGGACATCCTCCCAATACCGGGGATTGCTTCCTCTGATCTCCTCATGCTCGATGTCGGCCTCAACCGCCTTGATCTCCTCCGTCGTCCAGTGCCTCAGAGAAATCTTCTGGTATTTTCCCTTTTTCACGGCGCCCACTCTTTCTGTCCTCATGCCCCAGAGCTTAAGCGTCGTGATCGGGTTGCCCTCTTTGTTTTTGTAGAAACTCGTATGCTCCAAATAGACCATGCGACCGGCAAAGTGGCCCAATTTTTCCTCGACAGCCGAAATGCCCATCGTGACGTTTCCCTGTTCGTAAGCCCTCATTGGACGGAAAGACTCGATCTCCGCTCCGGCCCACAAGTTGTGCACACCCGGCATCCCCTGACGCATTTGGCCGATCATCGCCAAATGTAAGGTGGGAGGGGCTACGAGGCTTCCGTATCGGGTCTGCTTGGCGTATTCTGGATCGTTAAAGAGTGGGTTCGTGTCGCCAATCCCTTCCGCAAAATGCCTGATTGAATCTCGCGTAACCTCGGTAATGAAAGCATGACGGACAGGCGCATAAGCGCCGGCCCACGACTTCAGTTCAGCTATTCTTTCGTCCGTTATGAGTGATTTCTCCGAAGCTTCTTTCGCCATTGTTAGACACTCTCTTTGTTCATTGTCCGTTTATGAGATCTGCCAGCTTTCTGGCGTCTCGCCGTGAAAAAAAAGTAAGTGAACCGGCAGGCAGATCTCGCCTAGGGTCTCTGCCCTTGGACCGGCCCTTCTCCTTGCGCGCGACGATATGATCGCCCTCAACGCGCAGGCTCGCGTCGTCCTGCCAGGACAACGGTATTTCGACATGCATGATTTCAAGGATTAGTTGTATCCAGAAGTCGCCCGAACCTGTTTCTCTTATATAGGTATTGAATCGCGCAATCTTTGATCTATGTCAAAGCCACCATGGTTACATCCGTGACCTTCAAGACCGCGAGATTGAGCAGGCAATGCGCGCCTACGTCCTCTTCTACAACGGCGCTCGGCTACACTCTTCGCCGAATTACGTGCCGCCAGCGAGGTATGAACGGCTGGCATGACGAACCGGTGTGAAACAAAATCGGGGGAAGATTCTGGCGCTTCGGCCACTGCTTTGTTACGATTCAAAAATTAAATATTAATAAATTATGCTACTTGCCGAATTCCAAGGGAAAGCGCTGCTCCGCAGCGCGGGCGTCGCGGTGCCGCACGGAATTCTCGCCCGCAACCCGGCTCAGGCTGCGAAAGGCAGGATGGCCCTGCCCGCCGCCGTGAAAGCGCAGGTTGGCGGCGGCGGGCGCGGCAAGGCGGGCGGCGTGGTGCGCGCACAAACCCGCGAGCAACTCGTGGCCGCCGCCGAACGCATCTTCGCTACCGAGTTTTCCGGGCAGAAGCCGCGCGCCGTTTTGATCGAGCCGTGGGTCGCGATAGAACGCGAGCTCTATCTCGCGGTGACTGTCGACGGTCGCGCCGGCGGCTACGTCGTCCTCTATTCGCCCGTCGGCGGGATCGATGTGGAATCGGGCACGCCGCCCCTTCGCTACGAAGTTGGCCCAGCCTCGAATTTCCGCGGCTACCGGTTGCGCGAGGTCCTGCGGCCAGTCGAAGCCGGCGTGGCGCTGCGCGAGCGCCTAATCGAACTGGCACGCACGCTGTTGCGCATTGCCGCCCGCCATGACTGCACGACGATCGAAATCAATCCGTTGGCGCAGCTTGCCGACGGTAGCTTGCTCGCCACGGATGCCAAGGTGGTGTACGACGACTCCGCCGCGTTTCGGTCGAGCGACATCGCAGCAGCCGTCGAGGCGGAGCGCCGCCGGCATCCGCCTCCGATCGCACGCGCCTTGGCGCACAGGCTGATGCTCGTGTGGCTCGACGGTGATGTCGGCCTCATTTCGGGCGGCGCCGGCATGACGATGGTTACGATGGACCTGATCGACGCGGCCGGCGGCCAGCCCGCGTGTTTTCTCGACTGTAGCGCCAACCCGACGCCGGAAGGGTACCGGATGGCTTTCAACCTGCTCGACCGGAACCCGAAGGTCACGGTCATCCTGGTCGCGATGTTCGGCGACGGGGTGCACATCGATCGCGTGGCGCGCGTGATGAAGGAAATCATGCAGAAACGCAGGGCCAAAAAGCCGGTTGTCTTCCGCCTGAACGGCACCAACGCCGCAAAGGTGGCCGAGGTTTGGGCCGGCACCGAGCTATACAACCATGCCGCCCTCGAAACGGCCGTCTGGCAGGCGGTCGCGCTCGCACGGGCGGCTCCGCCATGAGCGTCCTGATTGATGAAGGAACGCGTCTGCTGATTCAGGGGATCGCCGGCAGATTCGGACGTATTGCGGCGCGCGAGCTGCTCGCGTACGGCACAAAAGTCGCCGCCGGCATCGCGCACGGGCGTCCCGACACGGCGATTGAAGGCATCCCCGTCTTTCAAAACGTGCGCGCCGCACGCGAGGCGACGGGCGCTGATGCGGCGATTGCTTTTGTGCCAGCGGTGGCTGCGCTCGATCAGGTCATCGAAGCCTTCGAGGCCGGTATCCGGCTCGTCATCTACCCCGGCGACGGCCTGCCCATCCAGGATGCGATTGAAATGCGAGCCGCAGCGCGGGCCAACGGTGCGGTGCTGGTCGGCCCCAACACGCCAGGGGTGATTTCTCCGGGCAAGGCCAAGGTCGGGTTCATGCCTTCGTTCTGCTACGTGGCGGGACCGCTTGGGGTAATCTCACGCAGCGGCTCGCTCTCCTATGAGGTGGGGCACCGTCTGACCGGCGCCGGCCTCGGACAAAGCACGGTCATCGGCATCGGCGGCGATCCGGTGAAGGGCCTTAACGCAGCGGAAGCGCTCGAGCTGCTGCACGCCGATCCTGAAACGCGCGCAATCGTTTATCTCGGCGAGATCGGCGGCACGGACGAGTACGATGTCGCGCGTTACGCCCAGCGGCAAGGCGCGAAGCCCGTCGCCGCGCTGATCGTCGGGCGGGCGGCTCCCGCAGGAAAGAAAATGGGACACGCCGGGGCGTTGATTGGATCGCATGCCGATACTCACGCGGCGAAGACGAAGTTGCTGCGCGAAGCCGGCGTGCACACCGCTGACACGATCACCCATCTCGTGCCGGCGGCGATGGCCGCGCTGAACCACATTGCCTGCGCACCTGCGGCGCGCGTTTGAGCCGTTTCGCTGCGCGCGCATTCGGTAGTTGCCGACGTGGCGTTCCCCAGGAACTCACAAATTGCAGCTCGATGAAATAAGTGACGTCGGCTTCCTTTGCCCCTGGCCCCAAATCATCCGCAGGAATCAGGCGCGGAACGCGCGCAACCGGGAATCGGACTTCCCGCTGCGTCAAATAAGAATATGCATGCACCGGCGTTGCGGCCGATTCTCGCACCACTCCCACCCTTGGTAACCTAGAAAATGCTACCGCAAGAATGCATCACACCTGCGCTCAACTTACATTAACTGTGCCATTTGAAGGTACTCTTGTCAGGTGGTTAGCTTCCAGGATATTTTCGAGGCATGTTCTGTCGTCTTCTTCTTCAGTTGGCAGCCGACAGCGCGCCCTAGTTCCTGCCACACGGAAAACCTTCGCGACTTATCCTCTACCTTGGCAATGCCCGTCTCTTTGAGCCCTCGATGCATATCGAGAATCGCTCCCACCCCTGCGATGAACCCGCGTGATGAAACAAGACGATCCGAAAGCCCATGGCGGCCAGCTCGTCGACCGGGGTATCGTTAGGGTAGGCGAAACTACCTGAAGAACTATCGCCTTGTAGAAAACTCCGCGCGCGGTGTATGGGCTGGGGCGAGCGAGGCTCGTACACGCGCCGGCATGGGGGCGGGCAGTACCAAGTAATCGCGGTTGAGTGGTCTGCGCCACGTCACCGGCGCCCGCGACGAAGACATCGACGCCGTTCACCTTCAGAATCTCGGGAGATTGCGGACCGCCTCTCGCCCCTCGATCATCACGCAGAAGAGCGACTATTCCAAGATAATGCGCGCGTCCACTGCGATTGCATTGTCCCATCGAGCAAAGATGGGATTAATGTCCATCTCCTTGATCTCGGGCGTTTTGGCGACAAATGCAGAGATCTTGAGCAATATATCCTCCAACGCCTTGATATTGGCCGGCTCCGAACCGCGGTACCCTTCGAGCAGCGGAAAACTTTTGATTTCTTTTATCATGTCCCTAGCGTCACGTTGGGTTATCGGCACTACGCGGAAAGAAACGTCCTTCAGGAGCTCGACCAGGATGCCGCCAATGCCAAACATGAGTACCGGACCGAACTGCGGGTCCTTCGACATCCCGATGATCACTTCGACGCCCGGTTTGGCCATGTTCTGCACTGATGCACCATCGATCTTGGAACTCGGCTGCTTTGCCTTTGTCACGCCCATAATCTCATCGTATGCCTTGCCCACGGCGGCGGCGTTACCCAGCCCCAACTTCACGCCGCCGATGTCACTCTTATGGACAATATCCTGGGAGACTATCTTGAGCACTACGGGAAAGCCGATGTCCCGGGCAAGGGCAATGGCCTCAGCACGGGACGTGGCGAGGCGTGTATCGCTGGTCGACACGCCGGCCTCTTTGAGCAACTGCTTCGATTCAATTTCGTTGAGGTACTTGCGTCCGCTGTTCTGCGCGTTTTCAATAATGGTTAACATAGCCGGCAAGGTGCTTTTCTTCCTCCCTGTATTGTATAACTACTCCTGCGCCTACAATACAACTTCACCGCTCGTGCGGAGTGCGTAGAAAAGGTTGATTTCCACCTCTCCCTCACCCACTACGATATGCTGGGCAATCGCTTCTACGATCCGCCGTTTCTCCTCGGACGGCAAGGCAGGGGCACCTTCGTGGCGCGGCACGATTCCGGTGCGCAAGAATTTCGTTTCTCTAATATTCTCAACAGGCGCAACGAGAACATCACGACCATCCGTACGCGCATTTCATTCAGGATTGACGACCGGCCCGTCGAAATCCGGCGCCGGCGTTTTGATGGAATGGAGTACCACTACTTGTTCACGCACAACCGGCTGGACTAAAGGAACAGAGTGGAATACGCGGGGTTCTCACTCGCGGCCAAGCTGCCGAACATCAAGTACGTTTCTCCGGTCACCCAGGCATTGAGCGCAGCAACGCTCCCCTTGTATGGAACGTGGACTATGTCGCTGCCGGCGGCATCACTGAACATGAAGCCGGCAAGCCGGGGCGCCGTTCCGTTTCCTGGCGATCCGCAGTTCAGCTGCCCCGGCCGCGCTTTTGCGAGCGCGACGAGGTCCTTTACGGAACGCACCGGCAACGAGGGGTGCACCACCAGGATATTGGGAAAAGACGCAAGTCTGGTGACCGGCGCGAAATCCCTTACAGGATCGTAGGGCAGCTTCGGTTGCACGTTGGGATTGATCGCATGCGAGGTGTTGTTTCCCGGGAATATGCTGTACCCGTCGGGTGCAGCGCGCGCGGCAAGCTCGGCGCCCAGGATCGTTCCTCCCCCCGGCCGATTATCAACCAGGAACTGAATACCCGTGGTTTCTGTAATCTTCCGGGTAATCGAGCGGGCTACCAGGTCTGCGCCTCCGCCGGGCGGGAAGGGAACAATATAGCGAAACAGCCGCCTGGTCGATTTCGTGGGGAGCACTCCGGCCGGCGACATGGCACTCGGCTCGCTGCGCGGACCGATGCATGAGGAGACGCAAGCATGGCTGATGCGGCTCTCCATGGGTATCCCGACGGCGCACGCCACCGCCGCGGAAGGGCACGACCGGCTGATGCTGGCCAAGGCTTACGATTTGTCAGCTCGTATCAAAGGGCCGGTCCGCCTGCCCATTTCACCGCAGGACGAAAAGCGGAAACTCTAATTTCAGGACTCCTGACATTGCGTAGAATTCTATGCAAGCCTGGGGGTGTCAGTGGCGAATTCGCAGTATGACGGAATCCGCCCATGCCGTGCAGTCTTGCACGCGATGGCGGTCGTGGTGACGGTCGTCCCATGCGCGAACTCCTCATCCTCGCCATCCACCTTCTCGTCACCGTAGCGAAACTAATGCGCCCCGGTGGCGTCCGCGCCGTCGCCGCGGAGTCGCTACTTCTCAAACATCAGCCGCTGACAAGCAATCGATCCAGACAGCGCGCTCCGAATCTGACTGCGCTCGATCGTTTTCTGCTCGGGCTGACCACGCTGCTTCTCGGTAATAGAAGTTGAGCACCCCGCCGAGTCGCTGCCGGCGAGGCACCATCTCGTCATTAGCGGCAACCGCGTGAGGGAGTGGGTGACTGTGGTTCCGCAATTATTAGCGTCGTGCATTTCCCCACAGGTTTGACGGGCGCACGATGACTACTGCATCGCGCCAATCGAAAAGTCTGGAGAGCAGCGCAGGGCTAACACGAGTCGCATAATCCACACGCGGGGCTTGATGCCTCGCACTATATATCTGGCGAGCTGTTTGCGAAGGACCAAGTTCTCAGCGCGGATTGCGCTGAACGGGCGCAGGAACAGGATCCCCAGCTTCAAGACGTCTAAGAGCAAACCGACCACCATTCGCGCCAACCCACGCGGGCTCGCATCCTGGCAGATTCGGCTCACGTCTTCAGCCGTAAAACACCCTGACACCTACGATGCGAATTATTGCGGGCTACACTGCCGAGATATTAGGAAGCGCTCAATTGGCGCTTCCTAAGTCGTTGAATTTGGGGTGGCAGATGGGACTCGAACCCACGACAACCGGAATCACAATCCGGGACTCTACCAGCTGAGCTACTGCCACCGTCGGTAAAACGAGTGTTGAATGTTGAATATTCAGTGTTGAGCGATCCCGGACAGGTTCCACTTAACGCTTACCACCAAACACTCAACACTGCCCGAACGGGCAAATCTGGCGCGCCCGGCGGGACTCGAACCCACAACCCCCGGCTTAGAAGGCCGGTGCTCTATCCGGTTGAGCTACGGGCACTTTCGAGCAACGGGTTTGCGTATGCCGGATTCTCGCGAAACGCAGCAGGTTACGCTGAAACCAAAGGCGCGTAATATACTCCTCACCCCCCTAAAGGTCAATCAACAACGGGCGACGAGAGACGGATATAATCTTGCTTGCGGTTGCCATGGATTTCTGATATTAAAGCGATTTTTTCAGCGGATTAAAGGGAACATGGCCACGGAACTCCATAAGACTTTCCCCGCGTACAAACCGAAGGGGAAAGAAGATTACATGAATCAACGGCAGCTCGCGCACTTTCGCAAGATGCTGGAAGAAATAAAGCGCGACCTGTCGCAGGATATCGACCGCACCGTCCACACCATGCAGGATGAGGCGACCATTTTTGCCGACCCCAATGATCGGGCGAGCCAGGAATCCGACATGTCGCTGGAGCTCAGGAACCGCGACCGCGAAAGAAAGCTCATCAAGAAAATCGATGAGACGATCGCACGCATCGACTCCGGAGATTACGGCTATTGCGAATCGTGCGGCGTCGAAATCGGATTGAAGCGTCTCGAAGCGCGGCCCACGGCGACGCTGTGCATTGACTGCAAGACGCTCGACGAACTGCGGGAACGTCAGGTCGCGAAATAAGGTGAGGCGTGAAGCGTGAGGAGTGAGGCGGAAATCCGCCGTCATCCACCGCCCTGCGGTTGACCCTCACACCTCACAAGTTTCTGTTGGGAAAAAACCAGGGATAGCGGCGAGCTACCCCTTGTCGTTTCGGACCCCCCGTAATCTGACGTTTATGGCGCGGTCTCCGCGGCCTTGGCTTCGGCAGCGACCGCTTTCATCGACAGGCGGAGCCTCCCTTTGTCATCCGCCTCCAGGACCTTCACCCGCACTGATTGACCTTCCTTCAGGTAATCGGCGACATTGTTGACGCGCTCGTTCGCGATCTGTGAAATGTGCAACAATCCGTCTCTGCCGGGAAGCACGCTGACGATCGCCCCGAAATCGAGCAGCTTCAACACCGTGCCCTCGTAGATCCGGCCGACTTCCACGTCCGCCGTCAGCTCCTCGATGCGCTTCTTGGCCAGCTCTCCGCCTTCAGAGGACACGCAAGCGATCGTGACGGTACCGTCGTCTTCGATGTCGATCGTCGTTCCCGTTTCTTCGGTGATGGCGCGGATCACGGCACCGCCCTTGCCGATCACGTCGCGGATTTTCTCCGGCTTGATCTTCATCGTGATCATGCGCGGCGCATAGGCCGAAATCTCGGCCCGCGGGCTTGCGATCGCGAGCTTCATCTTCTCCAGGATATGCATGCGTCCTTCGCGCGCCTGGGTCAGAGCCGCGTGCATGATCTCCTTGGTAATGCCGTTGATCTTGATGTCCATCTGCAGCGCAGTCACGCCCTGCTCGGTTCCGGCGACCTTGAAGTCCATGTCGCCCAGATGATCCTCGTCGCCGAGAATGTCGGACAGGACCGCAAATCGGTTGCCATCCTTGATCAGGCCCATCGCGATGCCCGCCACGTGCGCCTTGAGCGGCACACCGGCATCCATCAGGGCGAGACAGCCGCCGCACACCGAAGCCATCGAGCTCGAACCATTCGACTCGGTGATTTCTGACACCACGCGCAGCGAATAGGCGAATTCCTCTGGCGTCGGCAGCACCGACAGCAACGCCCGCTTGGCAAGCCGGCCATGGCCGATCTCGCGGCGCTTCGGCGAACCGACACGTCCAGTCTCCCCGGTCGCATACGGGGGCATGTTGTAATGGAGCATGAAGCGTTCGCGATACTCCCCTTGCAAGGCATCGATGATCTGCTCGTCACGCGAGGTGCCGAGTGTTGCCGTCACCAGCGCCTGGGTTTCGCCACGGGTAAACAGGGCTGAACCATGAGCGCGCGGCAGTACGCTCGTGCGTATCGATATCGGTCGCACGGTGCGCGTGTCGCGACCGTCGATGCGCGGCTCGCCGTTCACGATCTGTCCGCGCACGATTTTTGATTCCAACGCAAAACAGGCTTCCTTGACCAAGTTGGCGTCGGGGCCGCCTTCCGTCCCCACGCCGACCTCGGCGAACACGCGCTTCCAGATGTTGTCGATCGCCTCGGAACGGGCCTGCTTTTGTTTGATCCGGAATGCTGCGTTCAGATCGTTCTCGGCAAGTTCCGCGATGCGCGTCGCCAGCGCCTGGTCCTTCGCCGCAGGCGCCCAGTCCCAGAGCGGCGCGGCCGCCTCGTCGACCAGTTCATTGATGACGTTGATCACCACCTGCATTTGTTCGTGACCATAAACCACGGCGCCGAGCATCACCTCCTCGGACAATTCGTGCGCTTCGGATTCGACCATCAACACCGCCTGCTGCGTCCCCGCCACGACCAGATCGAGCCGTGAGGACTTGAGTTCGGTGGCAGTCGGATTGAGCATGTATTGACCGTCGATATATCCAACGCGGGCGGCGCCGATCGGGCCATTGAACGGAATCCCGGACAGCGCCAATGCTGCGGATGCGCCGATCATCGCCGGAATGTCGGAGTCGACTTCGCTGTTCGAAGACATCACGGTGGCAACCACCTGCACTTCGTTATAGAAGCCGTCGGGAAACAACGGCCGGATCGGACGGTCGATGAGCCGACATGTCAGGACTTCCTTTTCCGAAGGACGGCCTTCGCGCTTGAAAAAGCCGCCGGGGATCTTGCCTGCGGCATAGGTCCGTTCCTGGTAATCCACGGTCAGCGGGAGAAAATCCTGTCCAGCTTCGGCTTTCTTATCGCCCACCACCGTCACCAGCACCACGGTGTCTTCCATGTTGACCATTACCGCGCCGGTGGCTTGGCGCGCGATTTCTCCGATTTCGAGCGTCAACCGCTGACGTCCCCACATCAGAGTTTTCTTAATATGATTCAATGTATTGTCCTTAAGATGAAAACAAAAAAGACCGCGCATCAGCGGTCTTGCGTTGGGCTTAGCGGATGCCGCCCAGCGGCAAACTCCGAACGCAATATCCGCTCGGGGCGCCCCCTACGGAGCTCGTAGCCGGCGCCGCCATGACCGAGGCTTACTTCCGCAGGCCTAAGCGATCGATCAATGCCTTATACTGCTCGGCATTCGTTTTTTTCAAATAATCCAGAAGCTTACGGCGACGACTCACCATCCGCAACAAACCGCGCCGGGAATGATGGTCCTTCATATGGATCTTGAAGTGCTCGGTGAGATCACTGATACGTGCCGACAACAACGCAATCTGCACCTCCGGTGATCCAGTATCGCCCTTGGCCCGCTGATATTCATTTACCAGATGGGCCTTCTGGGTAGTCGTTACAGCCATCTTTGCCTCTCAAGCTGAAAATTTTGTCATTTTACTCTCTAACCTCTCGTTTTTTCAACCAATATATGTGATCGCCCCACGGCGTATCGGTGCCGCTCCGGATGTCACATTACGCGCGCCGTCGCCATGAGGCGCCGCGGTACGATGATGCCAGGCATTTCGACCGCTCCAATCCCCAGATATCTCTGTCCGGGCCCGTAAATCCTGACCAGCCCTGACGATATCACCTGCAGGCTTTCAACTGTCCGGCCATTAGCGATTCTCTCCGCCTGCCGGGCGTCCAGATCAACCCGCGGCAACCCGGCCACCAGCGAATCCACGGGTAGCAGGTACGTTTCGCGTTGGTCCGGATTCAAATCGCACAATGCCTGCAGCGTCACCGCCGCATCGAGCCTGAAACTCCCCACCGCCATGCGTGTAAGGGCTGCAAGGCAGGCACCGCAACCGAGTTCACGTCCGATGTCTTGGGCGAGAACGCGGATATAAGTGCCCTTGCCGCACGTTACCCTCACACGCAGCTCGTCATGCGCGAAACTGGCAAGCTCGATTGCGTGTATGAATACTCGCCGCGCCATACGCTCAAGCTCCAGCCCCGCACGGGCATACTTGTAAAGCGGCTTGCCGGCGCGTTTGATCGCGCTGTACATCGGCGGCGTCTGCAGGATTTCCCCGGCAAAGCGGCCGAGCACCGCTTCGACCGCACGACGCTCAACGGCCACGGGCGCGGTGCCAGTCACCTCGCCTTCCAAGTCGCCGGTAATGGTGGTGATTCCCAGTTTGATCGTTGCCGCATAACTCTTGTCAGAATCGAGCAGCAGGTGGGAAAACTTGGTGGCTTCTCCGAAGCATATCGGCAGCAGCCCGCTCGCCATCGGGTCAAGCGTGCCGGTGTGCCCCGCTTTGGCCGCGGCGAACACTTGCTTTGCTTTCGACACCGCGGTCTGGGAAGTGATACCGGCCGGTTTGTTGAGCAACAGCACACCGTTCAAGGCGCGTTTCCGTTGCATCCCCGCCGCAGGTTGCGCGATGAAACGGGTCACTTATTGCTGGAACGGGCGGAATCAGAAGCGACCGCGGCATCGATCAGTCGTGACAAGTTCACGCCCCGCTCGACCGACGCGTCGTGCTTGAATCGCAGTTGCGGTACGGTGCGCAGCTTGATCCGGCGCGCGAGTTGGCTGCGCAGGTAGCCGGAGGCATGCTGCAAACCATCGCTCGTTTTCTGGACTTTTCCGGCGTCGCCCAACAAGGTGAAAAAGACCTTGGCATAGGCGTGATCCGGGCTCACTTCGACGCCGGTGATGGTGACCATGCCGATACGGGGATCTTTGAGCTCGAGCCGAATGATGTCGGCCAGCTCGCGTTGAATCTGTTCGGCAATACGGAGGGTTCGCGGGTAGTCTTTCGGCATCTTCGATGAGCGGCTAGGGGCTAGGAGCAAAACCAGAGGTGCGGCTCGGCTTGCTCCAGTCCCTAGCCCCTAGCCTCTAATCCCTAGAGTGTGCGCGCGACTTCGACGACTTCGTAGACCTCGAGCTGGTCGCCTTCCTTGATCTCGTTGTAGTTCTTGAGCGAGAGGCCGCACTCGAAGCCCGCCTTGACTTCGCGGACATCGTCCTTGAAACGCTTCAGCGAATCGAGCTCACCGTCGTGAACGACGACGTTATCGCGCAGCAGGCGCACCTGCGCCCCGCGTTTTACGACGCCTTCCAGCACCATGCAGCCGGCGACCGTGCCGACCCTGGAAATCTTGTAGGTCTTTCTGATTTCAACCAGGCCGATTACGTTTTCCTTCTGCTCCGGCGCCAACATGCCGGTAAGCGCCGCTTTCACTTCGTCCACCGCATCGTAGATGACGTTGTAGTAGCGGATATCGACGCCGCTGTTCTCGGCGAGCTTGCGCGCGGCGGCGTCAGCGCGCGTGTTGAAGCCGATAATCACCGCCTTCGACGCCAGCGCGAGATTGACGTCGGACTCGGTAATTCCGCCGACCGCTGCATGCACGATATTGACCCTGACTTCGTCCGTCGAGAGTTTGGTGAGCGCGTGGGACAGGCCCTCGTACGATCCCTGAACGTCGGCCTTGATGATCAGCGACAGCGTCTTCTTTTCGCCCTCGCCCATCTGCTCGAACATGTTTTCGAGTTTGGCCGACTGCTGCCTGGCGAGCTTCACGTCCCGGAATTTGCCCTGGCGGAACAGCGCGATCTCACGCGCCTTCCGCTCGTCACCCAGCACCAGCACCTCGGAGCCGGCGACCGGGATGTCCGACAGGCCGAGGATTTCCACCGGAATCGATGGGCCTGCCTCGTCGATGGCGCTTCCGGTCTCGTCGAGCATCGCGCGCACGCGGCCAAACACCGCTCCCGCGAGCAGCACGTCTCCGCGCTTGAGCGTTCCCGACTGCACGAGCACGGTCGCCACGGGACCGCGGCCCTTGTCGAGGCGAGACTCGATCACGATACCCTTCGCCGGCGCATCCTTGGGCGCCTTGAGTTCCAGCACTTCCGCCTGCAGGAGCGCGCTGTCGAGGAGCCGATCGATGCCTTTGCCGGTCTTGGCTGAAACCTCGACGAACATGGTATCGCCGCCCCATTCCTCGGGAACCACTTCCTGCGCTGCAAGATCCTGCTTCACGCGGTCAGGATTGGCTTCGGGCTTGTCGATCTTGTTGAGCGCCACGACGATTGGCACCTTGGCGGCTTTCGCATGATGGATCGCTTCGATGGTCTGCGGCATCACACCATCGTCCGCGGCAACGACCAGAACCACGATGTCGGTTACCTTCGTTCCGCGCGCCCGCATCGCGGTGAACGCCTCATGACCGGGGGTATCGAAAAAGGTGACCATGCCCTTCGGCGTCTCGACGTGATACGCGCCGATGTGCTGGGTGATGCCCCCCGCCTCGCCACTTGCCACGCGCGTGCGACGAATGTAGTCGAGCAGGGACGTCTTGCCATGATCGACGTGGCCCATGACCGTGACTACCGGTGCGCGCGGCTCAAGTTTGATCTCGGAAGGGGCTTGCTGCGCTTCCGCCAAGAAGGCGTCGGGATCGTCGAGCTTGGCACGCTTCGCGATGTGTCCCATTTCCTCGACCACGATCATGGCCGTATCCTGATCGAGCACCTGATTGATGGTCGCCATCGTGCCAAGTTTCATCAGAACCTTGATCACCTCTGCCGCTTTGACCGACATCTTGTGTGCGAGGTCGCCGACGGTAATGGTTTCGGGGACCATGACTTCGCGTACGATCGGCTCGGTCGGTGCCGAAAAAGCCTGCTGCAACTCGCCCTCTTCCTTATGGGCAGCGTGACGCGCCTTGCGTTCGCGCCAGCCCAGGCCGCCGGTCACATCTCCACGCACCTTGATGCTGCGCTTCTTGACCGTTTCGTCCTTCCAGACGACCGCCTTGGCCTGTTTCCTGGCGCCCTTCTTCTCGGCCTTTTTTGCCTTCTCTTCGGGCTTGACAGCGGGTTTGTGTAATGTTCCCTGGACAGGCGTGGGCGCCCCCGGAGCTCCTGCGGTGGCAGGTTTTGCTGCTACCGGCGCCAGAGCTGCCGTGCCCGCAGCCTGCGCCTCTGCGATCGGGGCCTCCTGCGCCTTCTTGCGGCGCTGCTGCTTTTTCTGGATCTCTTCGCTTTGACGCGCGATCAACTCCGCCTGCTTCCTCGCTTCCGCTTCGCGCAGCGCGATTTGTTCCGCATCAAGAACCGGTTTTGCCTCGCTCGGAGCTTCCACCTCCACGGCGTCGCGCTTCACCAGCACGCGCTTCTTCCGCACCTCGACCTGAATGGTTCGGGATTTCCCGCTACCGTCCGATTTCTTGATTTCGGTGGTCTGCCTGCGCGTCAGCGTGATCCTCTGCTTGGCTTCCCCTGCGCCGTGCGACTGGCGCAGATAGTCCAGCAGTTGCGTCTTGTCCTTTTCCGTGAGCGGCGTGTCTTCGGCCAGAGCTTTGTTGACACCGGCCGCTTGCAATTGCTCGATAAGCAGAGCCAGGGGCAATCCCAGCTCCGTGGCAAATTGAGTGACGTTGAGTTGCGCCATTTATTCCGCTCATGCGTTAGTTTCGGCAAACCAGGGCGCGCGCGCTGCCATGATCAGTTCCTTGGCCCGCTCGGCATCCAGACCCGCAAGTTCCACCAGATCGTCGGCGGCGTAATCGGCGAGTTCCTCCTGGGTGCCCACGCCCTTCGAAGCCAGCAGGCGCGCCGTATCATTGTCCATCCCTTCAACCTTCAGCAAATCCTCGATGTCGTGCTCAACCTTTTCTTCGCTCGCGATAGCCTGAGTAAGCAGCGCATTGCGCGCGCGGCTCCTGAGTTCGTTGACCGTTGCCTCGTCGAACGCCTCGATCTCGATCATTTCGTTGAGCGGCACATAGGCCACCTCCTCGAGCGTCGAGAAACCTTCCTGCACCAGGATTTCGGCGAGCTCCTCGTCGACATCCAGCTTCTCCATGAAAATCGAGCGGATACGGGCCGTTTCTTCCTCCGACTTCCTCTGCGACTCTTCGACCGTCATGATATTGAGCTCCCACCCGGCAAGCTCGCTCGCCAGTCTGACGTTCTGGCCGCTGCGGCCGATGGTCTGGGCCAGATTCTCCTCGTCCACCACGATGTCCATACTGTGCTTTTCTTCATCAACGAGGATGCTGCTCACTTCCGCGGGCGCCAGCGCATTGATTACGAACTGCGCGGGATCCGGATTCCAAAGAATGATATCGACGCGCTCGCCGGCCAGCTCCGAGGTCACGGCCTGCACGCGCGAACCGCGCATGCCGACGCAGGTTCCGATCGGATCGATGCGTTGATCGTTCGACTTCACGGCAATCTTGGCGCGCGAACCGGGATCGCGTGCGGCGGCCTTGATCTCGAGCAGCCCGTCTTCGAGTTCGGGAACTTCGAGTTCGAACAACTTGATCAGGAATTCCGGCGCCGTGCGCGACAAGACCAACTGCGGACCGCGGCTTGCGCGGTCGATTTTCCACAGATAGGCGCGCACGCGGTCACCCACACGCAGGTTTTCCTTGGGAATCATCTGATCGCGCGGAAGCACCGCTTCGAGGCGGCCCGATTCGATGATCGCATTGCCCCGCTCCATGCGCTTGATCACGCCGGTCACCAGATGCTCTTTGCGCATCAGGAAATCATTCAGAATCTGCTCACGCTCCGCGTCGCGAATCTTCTGCAAAATGACCTGTTTCGCGGTCTGAGCGCCGATACGCCCGACTTCCAGAGCCCCCAGCGGTTCCTCGATATATTCGCCAAGCTCAATGTCAGGGTTCTGCTCCTTTGCCTCACTCAACATGTACTGACGCGAGGGCGCTTCGATTTCCTCGTCATCCACCACTTGCCAGCGGCGGAAAAATGAAAAATCGCCCGTTGTGCGGTCTACCGAGGCGCGCACGTCTATGTCTTCATGGAAACGCTTCTTGGTAGCGGAGGCCAGGGCGAGTTCCAGCGCGCCGAACACAATTTCCTTCTCGACGTTCTTCTCGCGCGCCAAAGCATCCACAAGCAATAAAATTTCCCGGCTCATCCCGACCTCCTGCCGCTAAAACGCGGGCACCAGCCGCGCCTTCTCCAGGTTGTCCAAATCGAGCGACAACAGCTTACCGTCGATTTCGATCTGCACCTTGCCAGCGCGCGTTTCCCGCAATACCCCAACAAAATTCCTTTGTCCGTCAACCGGGATGCGTAGTTTGATGCGTGCCTTGTGCCCGGCAAAACGCACAAAATCCCGTTCCTTCTTCAGCAATCTGTCCAAGCCCGGCGAGGACACCTCAAGCCTGTCGTAAGCGACGTTCTCCACCGCCAACACCCGGCTGAGATGCTGGCTGACCGCGGCGCAATCGTCGACATTGACACCGTTCGGTTTGTCGATAAATACGCGCAATAGTCGGCCCTTGCCGGATCTTTCCAGATTCACCAATTCATACCCGAGCCCGGCCAGTGTCGTTTCCAATAATGCCTGCAAATCCATCGCCACAAACAAAAAATGGGCGAACCGCCCATCTTCTTATAATACAGAGCTTTGAAGTGTAACAAAAATTGGGGCCGAAATCCAATACTTACCTTACCGCAAGACTTCGGCCGGGGAGCGGCCCGGCTGGGGTCGGCTGTTGCACAAAGCGTTTGCCGGAACAGCGGATGGCGCCTTGCGGAGATGGCATCCCATTCTCCGCAGGAGCGCGGAATTTCCCTTGCGGACGTTCGGATACTGTATATAATTACAGCAATAGAGGGTTTCAAGGACGGATAGTTCCATGGACGAGCTAACCCCGCGCCAGACACAAATCCTGGACCTGATCAGGAAACATATCGCCAATTCGGGTTTCCCGCCGACGCGCGTTGATATCTGCCGCGCCCTGGGCTTCCGCTCCCCCAACGCTGCAGAGGAGCACTTAAGGGCGCTCGCCCGCAAGGGTGCAATCGAGATACTGGCGGGGGCCTCGCGCGGCATCCGGCTGAAACAGGCGCCGGGTATCCCGGTGGTTGGCCGGGTCGCCGCAGGCAGTCCGATTCTTGCCGAGCAGCACATCGAGGGCCGCTACCAGCTCGACCCGTTGCTGTTCAAGCCGCGCGCCGACTATTTGCTCAGAGTCAGGGGATCGAGCATGCGTGACGCGGGCATTCTCGACGGTGATCTGCTGGCAGTGCACCGCACACAGGAATTCAGGTCGGGACAGATCGTAGTGGCGCGCATTCATGATGAGGTCACCGTCAAACGTATCCGCCGCCAGCGCCACCTTGTCGAACTGATCCCGGAAAACCCGGCGTTTAAGACCATCACGGTGGATTTACGCCGTGATCCGCTGGTGATAGAAGGTGCCGCGGTCGGCGTGATCCGCAATGGCAAAGCACTGTGAATCTCCTCCAGAAATGGTCACAAAGTGCATTCAAAAGCATCGAACCGCCGATGAACGCAGATGAACGCTGATAAAACCACAACAAAAACATGGGATGATGATTTCTGCTTTTCTATCGGCGTTAATCGGCATCTATCTGCATTTAATCAACTTTCCTGATTTTGTTCTATCCGTGGCTGCGCCTACGCTCGATGCCGTCCTGAATCACCCCGCTATCTGGCGCGGCAACGACTGCGCGCGGGTGGCGGTGCCGAGCGTGCCGACCGGCTTTGCCGAACTCGACGTGCTGCTGCCGGGCGAAGGCTGGCCGAGCGGAGCGCTCACCGAGATTTACTTCGAACGCCCCGGCATCGGTGAGCTACAGCTGGTGATGCCGGCCGCTGCGCGCCTTACCCGGGCCGAGCGCTGGCTGGCCATGATCGCGCCGCCTTGCATTCCCTACGCTCCCGCGCTTGCTGCGCACGGTGTGAGGTTATCGCGCCTGATGCTGCTTCAACCGAAAACTGCCGATGAGCAGTTATGGGCGTGCGAGCAAGCGCTCCACTCGGAAAACTGTGGAGCGGTGTTGGCCTGGATGAATCGCATCCAGGAACGTGCCATGCGTCGCCTGCAGCTTGCCGCGGAGCGCGGCGGCACACTTGCCATGTTGTTTCGCCCGGCTCGCGCCACTGCCTTCCCGTCAGCGGCGTTGCGGTTGCACGTCAGCAAGGCGGACGGCAGGACCATCGTGCGCATCCTCAAGCGGCGCGGGGGTGGCATCTCGGCACCCGTCGCGCTCGATCTGTATGGCGAAGTGAATAGGCGTCCGATCACATCGCCCCGCCCTGCGGTTGTCCTCCCCTGCCTTCCGGCACCGGCACATTGACCTGCGCAAAACGCTTGACCGCTCATGTTGTGGCTGGCGCTACATTTCCCCCGTCTTTCGCTCGAGATATTTACACGCGGCACGCGCAAGCCCGGCCCTCTGGCGGTCGCTTCCTCGCCCGGCAGCAACGCGACTATCGTCGCTTGCGACCGGCAATCATATGCGCGCGGCGTGCGTTGCGGCATGACGGTTTCCGCAGCGTGGGCGCTGATCTCGGAACTCAAGATCATCGCGCATGACGAAGCCGCCGAGCGTGCGGCGCTTGAACGCATTGCCGTCTGGGGATTCCAGTTCACGCCGGCGGTGAGCATTGCCGCCCCGGCGGAGTTGCTGCTTGAAGCAGGAGGGTCGCTCAAGCTGTTTGGAGGCTTAAACCGGATGCATCAGTGCCTCGAGCGGGGTCTTGCGGAACTCGGTTATAGCGCCTCTGCGGCCTATGCGCCGACACCGCTCGCGGCACAACTCTTTGCGCGCGCCGGCCTGTCCGTGCGGATACAGCATCGCGATGTGCTGCGTCACGAACTTGAAAAGCTGCCGGCTTCCCTGCTCGATCGCCATTCCGAAACTGCGGCGATGCTCGAGAGTTTCGGCATTCATACCATCGGCGAGTGCCTGCATTTGCCGCGCAGCGGACTGGCGCACCGCCTGGGCCAGCGTCTGCTCGATGATCTCGACCGGGCGCTGGGCAAGCGGCCCGATCCCCGGCCGCCTTTCATTCCGCCGCCAGGCTTCACAGCATCACTCCCGTTGCCCGCGCCGGTTGAACAGGCGGAAGCTCTGCTGTTCGCTGCGCGGCGCCTGCTCACCGAGCTGTGCGGATGGCTTGCCGCAACCGGTAATGGCGTGCAAAGCCTGCGTTTTACACTGGTGCATGAAGATCATGCCGACACGCAGATCGTCATGAAACTGGTTGCGGCAAACCGCGACCTCGAACACTTGACTTGCGTGCTGCGCGAACGTCTGGTGCGTATTGATCTGCCCCGCGCGGTAACCGCTATCACGCTCGCTGCAGAGCAGTTTCAACCGCTTGCTTCGCACAATCTGTCATTTCTGCCGGATGCTCATATTCATGCCGAAGGCATTGTCCGGCTCATTGAACGCCTGCGCGCCCGTCTCGGTGACGAGGCCGTTTGCGGTTTGACCGCCTTTCCCGATTACCGGCCAGAGCGCGCCTGGCGCATCTGCGAGCCGGGTAACGACGCCGCGCCTGAGGAATTGCAAGCCTTTTTTTCGCGGCCCCTGTGGTTGCTCGCCTCACCCCGGCCGCTCAGGGAAATCGCCGCCATACCGCACTACGCTGGGCCGCTGTCGCTGCTCGCCGGCCCCGAGCGCATCGAGGCGGGCTGGTGGGACGGGCATGATGTTGCGCGTGACTACTTTGTCGCCAGCAATCCCGTGCAATCACTGTTGTGGATTTACCGAGAACGCAGTGCGGCGGGCGGCTGGTATCTGCACGGCTTCTTCGGATGAAAACCAAGCCTTAGCCACAGAGAAAGAACGCGAAAGGCATAAGAAGCAAAGAATATGGGGTGCTGTTCTGTTCACTCCTTTCTCCTCTCACCTCTCTCCTCTCGCTCTTTCAAGCTCTTATGCTTCCCGCCTACGCGGAACTGCACTGCCTTTCCAACTTCACCTTCCTGCGCGGCGCCTCCCATCCGGAGGAACTGGTTCAGCGCGCGCATGAACTGGGCTATAGCGCGCTCGCCATCACCGACGAATGCTCGTTTGCCGGTGCAGTCCGGGCTCACGTCGAGGCCAAGAAGTACGGTCTGAAACTCATCATCGGAACCGAAATCAGGCTCGTCGACGGATTGAAGCTCGTGTTGCTCGCCATCGACCGCGAGAGCTACGGTCATCTCTCGGCGCTCATTACCCGCGGCCGGATGAATGCCTCGAAGGGAAGTTACCGTCTTGCGCGCGCTGATCTCGAACAGAACCTCGACGGCTGCCTCGCCGTCCTCGTTCCGCCGGCCTTGCCGGCTGCGAATCTCCCCATTCCTACCCTCACTCCTGACCTCTCTCCCAGAGGGAGAGAGGAAGCTCGAGCCTCCCTTCTTCCCCCGGGAGAAGGGTCGGGGATGAGGGACCGAGAAGGGCCGGGGGTGAGGGAAAATGAGATTCTTCAGCATGCGCGCTTCGTCGCTGAGCGCTTTCCGCATCGTGCCTGGATCGCCGCCGAGTTCTTGCACGGGCCCAATGATCGAGCCCGGCTCGCCGCGCTGCGCAAGCTGGGTAAAAGCACCGGTCTGCCCCTGGTTGCCGCCGGCGACGTGCACATGCACGTGCGCTCGCGCAAGGCGCTGCAGGACACGCTGACCGCAATCCGTCTGGGCATGCCGGTGCACGCACTTGGGCATGCGCTTTACCCCAACGCCGAACAGCATTTGCGGCTGCGGCTGCGGCTCGCGCAGATTTATCCTCCGGATCTGCTCGCCGAAACTCTGCGCATCGCCGAACGCTGCGATTTCTCGCTCGACAGCCTGCGCTACGAATATCCCGACGAGATCGTCCCTGAAGGCCTTACGCCCGCGAACTATCTGCGTAAACTGACCGAACAGGGCCTTGCCCGGCGTTTTCCGCAGGGTGCGCCCGCCCATGTGCGCAACCTCATCGAACACGAGCTCAAGCTCATTTCGGAACTCGAGTATGAACACTTCTTTCTCACTGTGCACGACGTCGTGCAGTTCGCACGGTCCCAAGGCATCCTCTGCCAGGGACGCGGCTCTGCGGCGAATTCGGCGGTGTGTTACTGCCTCGACATCACCGAAGTCGATCCCGCCCGCATGAACGTGCTGTTCGAGCGTTTTATCTCGCGCGAGCGAAACGAGCCACCTGACATCGACGTCGATTTTGAGCACCAGCGGCGCGAGGATGTCATCCAGTATGTGTACAACAAATACGGCCGCGATCGCGCCGCGCTGGCGGCGACCGTGATCACCTACCGTCCACGCAGCGCCTTGCGCGATGCCGGCAAGGCGCTCGGGCTGGAACTGGCGCAGGTCGACCGGCTGGCCAAATCGATGATGTGGTGGGACGGCAGGCGGATCATGCCGGAGCGCTTGCAGCAGGCCGGCGTCGACATCGACAGCCCCGTGATCCAGCGCCTGATGATGCTGGTAAACGACCTTGTCGGTTTCCCGCGCCATCTGTCTCAACATGTCGGCGGTTTTGTGATTTCCCGGAGTCCCTTGTCGCGCCTCGTGCCGATCGAGAATGCGGCAATGCCGGAACGCAGCGTTATTCAGTGGGACAAGGATGACCTGGAGGCGCTTGGCTTGCTGAAAGTGGATGTGCTGGCGCTCGGCATGCTGTCGGCAATCCGGCGTGCGCTCGAACTCGTGAATCGCTATCGCGGCGGATCGCTCACGATGCAGGAGATACTCGATCGGGGGGACGACAGGGCAGTTTTTGAAATGATCCGGAAGGCGGACACCATGGGTGTATTTCAGATCGAGTCGCGCGCCCAGATGTCGATGCTGCCACGGCTGAAGCCCGAGAAGTTCTACGATCTCGTCGTCGAGGTGGCAATCGTGCGGCCGGGGCCGATCCAAGGGGGCATGGTGCATCCCTATCTGCGCCGCCGGCAAGGCTTGGAGGCCGTGACCTATCCCTCCGATGCAGTCAAACAAGTGCTGGAGCGCACCTTGGGCGTGCCGATCTTTCAGGAGCAGGTCATGCAGTTGGCCATGGCAGCGGCCGGATTCACTCCGGGCGAAGCGGACGGACTGCGGCGCTCGATGGCAGCGTGGCGGCGCAAAGGCGGATTGGAGCATTTCCATCCCCGCCTCATCAGCGGTATGCGGAAGCGTGGGTATTCGCAGCAGTTCGCCGAGCAGATCTACCAGCAGATCTGCGGCTTTGGCGAGTACGGTTTTCCCGAGTCGCATTCCGCGAGCTTCGCCCTGCTTGCCTATGTCTCCTCCTGGCTCAAGTACTATGAACCCGCCGCTTTTCTCGCCGCCACGCTCAACAGCCAGCCGCTCGGCTTCTATTCCCCTTCCGAGCTCGTACAGGACGCGCGCCGGCACGGCGTCGAGGTGCGGCCTGTGGACGTCGCCGTGAGCGACTGGGACTGCATGCTCGAGACCCCCTCGGACGCTCTTGATAGCGATGAAAATGGTTATTTAGAAGCATATAGTCATGAAATAGCCCTCGACACAGACCGCCAATCACCAATCACTAATCACCAATCACGCCCTTCAACCCCAGCCGTGAGGCTGGGGTTGCGGATGACAAAAGGCCTCACCGAAGCCGGCGCCGAGCGCATCGTCACTGCGCGCAACGCCGCGCTGTTCGAGGACGTCAAGGATCTCGCACGTCGCGCGCGGCTCGACCGGCACGACCTGCGCAACCTCGCCGCAGCGGGCGCGCTCGCCGCGCTTTCGGGGCATCGCCACGCGGCACATTGGGCAAACGCCGGCATCGACACCGCACCCGGACTGCTCGAGGATGCGCCGGTCCGCGAGCCGCTGCCGCAACTCGTCCTGCCAACCGAGGGCGAGAACATCGTCGCCGATTACGCAAGCCTGGGGCTGACGCTCGGGCGCCATCCGCTCGCGCTGCTGCGCCGCCGCTTGTCGCGCATGCGGCTCGTCACCGCCGCCGATCTTTCGCGGCTGCCCCACGGCCGGCTCGCGCGCACCGCCGGCATCGTCACCTGCCGCCAGCGTCCAGGCACGGCGAAAGGCGTGGTGTTCGTCACCTTGGAGGATGAAACGGGGTACACCAATGTCGTCGTATGGAACAAGCTGGTGGAAAAACAGCGGCGCGAGCTGCTCCATTCAAGCCTGCTCGGCGTAGAAGGCGAGATTCAGCGCGAGGGTGAGGTCGTGCACCTTGTCGCCCATCGTCTTGTCGATCACAGCCGGTTGCTCGGCAGACTGGTCACGGAGTCGAGGGATTTTCACTGAATGAAAAAGCCCAGCGTTGCCAGGCTGGGCTTTTTCATAACATGGGCGCCCTGTGACGGAAAACAATCAGGGCGCGATACAAGAACTCAAGCCCCAACCGGTTGCCGGGCGGGGCTTTTCTGCTGAACGGTGCGTGACGATGTCCTGCTTTGCCTTCGGCCGCCGTTAACGCGGCTCAACTTTTCGCTCGGCCGCGGCGAAAAGTTGGCCTACGCCGCAATCGGACGTGAGACGAACAAGCGAGTTTGACGGCCCATTGACGTCGCGAAAGTAGGAGATCGCTTTCGGCGCAGCCGGGGTGCGGGAAAGTGCTTGCCTCGCTCTGGCGGTTGGAATAGATTGCACGGTAATTGACCAATAATCCCGCTCAAGACCCACTCAGCTCGCGGTCATCTCCCGGGGAGGAGGAAGCAAGAATGAGCATAAAGCCCATCATGCGCGAGTTGATCTCAAACAGCGATTTGTAAACTCCTTCGCACGATGGCAGGGGAGAGAAATGCTCATCACCGACGCACAAGTCCATATTTGGCGCGCCAACTCGCCCGAGCGTCCGTGGCGAGCCGGAGAGAAATCACATCGAGAACCGCCGCTCGAGGCAGATGAACTGTTGCATGAAATGGACGCTGCGGGAGTGAACCGCGCGATACTCGTGCCGCCGTTCCTGGATGGCGATCGCAACGATCTCGTGCTGGAGGCGGCGCGAGCGCATCCCGACCGTTTTGCGGCCATGGGCCGGGTTGATCTTGACGACCCCGCTTCCCGCAGGCTGATTCCGACATGGCGTCAGCAACCCGGAATGCTGGGCTTTCGCTATTCGTTCCACCGGCCGGCGCTGACGCCCGCGCTTACCGAGGGGCGCGTGGACTGGTTATGGGAAGGCGCAGAGAAAGCAGGCGTGCCAATCATGTTACATGTGCCGCATTCGATGGTGCACCTGATTGACCGCGCCGCTGACCGTTATCCGGGACTGAAGCTCGTGATGGACCATCTCTCGCTTCCCATGGGCAAGAAGGATGAAGAAGCCTTCCGTGATCTGGACAAGCTGCTGGCGCTCGCCACGCGGCCCAATGTTGCGGTAAAGGTAAGTGCGCTGGCGTGCTACACGAACGACCCCTACCCTTATCGGAAACTACATCCGTACGTCCGGCGTGTCTTCGACGAATTCGGGCCCAGACGCACATTCTGGGGCAGTGACCTGTCGCGACTGTCTTGCACATACCGTGCCAGCGTCATGATGTTCACCGAAGAAATGCGGTGGTTTTCCGCCGACAACCTGGAATGGATCATGGGCCGTGGCTTAAGCCAGTGGCTGGACTGGAAACCGTACTGAAAGTCGTTTTATATAACCCCTTAGCCCGGTCTGGGCTTCAAGCTGAATCGTGAGGCGTTGAAGGACTCGCTTGTCAAAGCGTGATTGCTCTGCGGATTTTACTATCGACGCCACTATAAACCTCAGTAGTTCACGGGAAGGAGGAGTCCTGATAGCGATTCTTTAGCCTGACGTGAGGTAGCCTGTGATAGGTTTGCTTGATCTGCCGATTTGTGTCCAATGTTTGAGCGAAAGCCTATCCGAACTATGCCGTTGGAAATGGCTAGAACTTGACCCTTGGGTGGTCCGGCTCTAACATCTTATAGAGGGAACAAGAACGGTTCTGGTGCAAGAACATCAGGGGAGTTGGGAGTATAGACTGATCGGGTTCGTCCCCGGAGCCGGTCATGACATCCTTGAGCCGCCTCAACACCGTGTTCAAGTATCTGCACTTCGACCGCGAGATCATTATCCTCTGCGTTCGATGGTACGTAAGCTACAAGCTGAGCTGTCGGGATCTGGTCGAGATGATGGCCGAGCGCGGGGTTGAGCTTGCTCACACTGCGGTGCTCGGCCGGGTGCAACGATTCATAAGTGAGGAATCAATGGGCGACAAAGAGCTGACGGTGTTCTGCATGACCCCCAGCCCGTACCGCGAGGACGGCTTACTCGACGAGGAAGCGTTGCGCGTCCACCTGCGGCGCCTGGTAGCTGCCCGCACGGGACTCTTCCTCTGCAGCGGCGGTGCCGGCGAAGCTCACGTGCTCACACCCAAGGAGATGGGGCGGATCTACAAAGTCGGCGTCGAGGAGGCGAAAGGCAAGGTCCCCGTCTACGCCGGCCTGCGGGAGTCTCGGAGCGCGGCCGCGATGTACGAGGTCGCCAAGGAAGCGATCGACGCCGGTGTGGACGCCGTGCAGATTTATCAGCTCGACAATGGCCACGGGATGATCCCCAACGCGCGCGAGCAGGAGGCGTACTGGCGTGAGCTGCTTGACGAGATCCACATCCCGGTGGCCATCTCGATCCACTACGACGCGAAGTTCAGGGCGAGCACGCGACTGCTCCAGGACCTCGTCGCCCGCTACAAGCAGATCTGCGCGTTCAACCTCGTCGGCTCGCAGGTGGCGTACTTCCTCGAGTTGCGCGAAGCGATTCCGGAATCGATCAAGTTCTACTGTGGCGTCCCCGAGTTCGTCCAGTACGCGACGCTTGGCGCAGCGGGCTACATCAACCCGGCGGGCAATATCATCCCCTACGTGTGCCGCAGACTCGTGGACGCATGGATGGCCGGCGACCTCCAGCAGGTTTCGCAGAGCAACTGCACCATTCAGCGCTTTCTCAGGATCGTCAACCAGTGGGCGCCGTCGACAGCGAGGTGGGTGAAGATGGGTATGAAGGTAAAGGGACTGGGCAACGGCGTCCTTCGCCTTCCTTATCTCCTGCCACCCGAGGAAGAGCTACGCAAGATGGCAGTCCAATTCGCCGCTCTGCGGATCGACGAGATGGAAGCCCAAGCCGCCGCGTATGTGCGCGGGCACGCCTGAGCCGGGCACTCGATCGAACAAGGCGGAGGTGTTGAAATGCACCGAATTCTGTTTCGGGATGCGCAGCGAATCTTGACCCACCCCTTTGTGAATCAGAAAGGAGGCTTAACTTGAAAAAGCTTGTTCTCTCTCTCGTGATTGCTAGCGCGACTCAACTTGCACTCGCTCAGGAGTTTCCCAACAAACCGATACGCATCATCGTGCCGTTCAGCCCCGGCAGTACGCTGGACATCCTCCCTCGCCTCCTTGCGCCCCACCTGAACCAGGCATTGGGACAGCCGGTAATAATTGAAAATCGCGCCGGCGCCGCCGGCGCGATCGGCACGCAAGCCGGCGCCAAAGCGACCCCGGACGGCTACACGCTTCTGATGTCGGCCGTGGGACCACAAGTCCACACCCCGATCCTCTACCCCAAAACGCCATATCATCCGGTCGAGGACTTTGCGGCAGTCTGCCAGGTCGCCACCGGACCACTGTCGATCGTCGTGCGGCCGTCGCTGCCGGTGCATAACCTAAAGGAACTGGTGGCGTTCGCCAAGAAACAACCCGGAAAGCTCAATTTCGGCTCAAGCGGCGTGGGCAGCGTCAACCACCTTCTCGGTGAGATGGTCAATCTCTACGCCGGCACCAAGATCGTGCATGTGCCGTACAAAGGCAATGCGGACGCGATCTCCAATCTGCTCGGAGGAGAGGTGGCGATGGTCATGACGGGCGTCCCGGCAGTGATTCCGCACGCCAAAGCCGGAAAACTTCGCGTGGTTGTCATCACCGGCCGCAAGCGCATACCGAGCATGCCCGAGGTGCAGACGATGGCGGAGGCCGGTCTTCCGGAAGCCGAAATCGTGATCTGGTACGGCTTGGTTGCGCCGGCAGCGACGCCCAAGAAAATCATCGACCGGCTTAACCGCGAGGTCGTGAAGGTAATGAGTAGGCCGGATATACGCGCGTTGTTTTCCAAGCAGGGTGTCGATCCGGAGCCGGATTCCCCCGAAGAATTCGCGAAGATCATCCGCGACGACTATGCGCGCTGGACCAAGGTCATCCATGCGACAGGACTCAAGTTCGATTAAGCCCGTCTGAGTAGCTACGATTTTCCTATTTGCTATTTACTTGAGGAGAAGTCCAGATGGCTGGCCAGCGGCCTGAGCCGAGCTTCTTCGACCTCGGCATGAACGCCAAGTGGGACCAGGATCGGTTCTCGCCCGAGGAGAAAGCCGCCTTCGAGGTTTGGTACAACCAATTCCACGGGACCGGCGACCTGAAGCTTGTCCCGTTCGTTCCCTTCCTCATGGAGCACCTCCCCAGGCAGTTCAAGGATTACCGACGGTGGTTCACGTTCATCGAGGAGTCACGGGATGGGGTTGCCCTGCCGTTCGGCGTGTCGGTGCTGCTCTTCCTCCACCTCTATGCGGTGATCGCGAACGAGAGGGGCATCCTCTACGAGATCCTCGCCGCTCGCCGCCTGGGGATGTCAAAGGCCGTGGTCATGGACACATTTGCCTACGCGTTTCTCAGCGGAGGGCCGGCCAGCATCAACGCCGTCGCCACCCTCAGCGACGAGTACCTTAGGTCGTGGCCGGACGACGCCCCGTCTACGTACGAGTGGCCGGCGGACTGGGTGCCAAACCCCGCCGCTTTCCGCTCAGGCATGGACCTCTCGACAACCGAGTTGAGTGCCGCCGACGTCGCCGCGATCAAGGCCTGGCAGACGGCGGCGCACGGCGCGCCTCCGCGACACGTCGATCTCTGGGCGAAGCTGCATCCAGCCGCGTACAAGGCGCAGCGGATTCGCTACGAGCGCGCGCTCGGAAGCGCTTTGCCGGCCCAACTCGCGCCGCTCTACACGCTCAACGTTGCGACGGTTCGCTTGCAGCGCGACCTGATGAGAAGCTCGGTCCTTCACGCGATGCAGCTCGGAGTGAAGCGACACCAAGTGGTCCAAACGCTCTACTGGGCCTTCTTCTACGGGGGCGATTTGGTAATGGAGGCAGCCGGCGACGCGGTGGGCGATCTGCTCGAAGCTTGGCCGAGCTGACTCGGCGGGCCGGTCTACGAGCACCACGTTCGCTACATCGGCGGGTACTCGGACCGAGCACGCGGCGCACAACATCTTTGTCGATTTCCACGCCGGGAATCAAACTCGACTGAGCCGGTTGATGAATGGCGGCGCTTTACCTCACGCTATCCGATTGCCGCTTATCGAGCAGCCGTTTCACCTTTGAGACCTGCGACACGCCGGTGTATTGATCGAGGTCGCCGCGTTGAACCGGCTTGACCGCGAGCTTCACTGCAAGCGCCTCATGCAGGCGGCGCTCGAGATCCTTTTGAAAAACGCCCGGATCGACGGAACATCCGGCCACCTCCACCATCACGGTCATTTCATCGTGGCCGGCTTCGCCGGAACGTTCGACAATGCAGAAATACTCGCCCGTGGATCGAGCGTCCTCCGCGATCAGCGCCCCTATGGCTTCCGGGAAGACGTTCACGCCGCGCAACTTCACCATGTTGTCGCTGCGGCCGAATATTCTCTCGAGGCGAGCGAGGGTGCTGCCGCACTCGCAGGCGCCAGGCATGATCGCGGAGACGTCGTTAATGTTGTAACGCACGAGCGGCGCGCTGTACTTGTAAAGAGACGTGACGCAGATATTGCCTTTTTCGCCTTGTGGCATCGGTTTCCCCGTTTCCGGATCCAGGATTTCCACGATGAAGGCGTCTTCCTGGACGTGCATTCCGTTCCGGTAAGCGCAGTCGGCCGCGATCATTCCCGATTCGTGCGCTCCGTAAAAGTCGTGGCACGGAGCACCCCACAGCTCTTCTATCGCACCGCGGTCCTCCATGCCAAGGTTGGAGTCGAGCGACCGGATACCGAGGCTGCGCGGGTCGATCTTGAGCTCGTCGCGCGCCACGATCGCCATGTGGCGCAGATAAGCAGGAAATCCGACGATGACGTTGACGCCCCAGGCGCGCGCGATCTCGATCTGCCTGCGCGTCGGAGTGACGTTTCCGCTGCCGGTCATGACCGGAACCGCGCCGGTGTATTTCCAGAGCGCCTCGCGCACGTGAAAACCGCCGTTGGCCAATCCCAGCGACCGGGTCACCTGAACGAGGTCGCCGGGACGAACGCCGTGCATCGTCAGGCGGCGCGCCCCGAGAATGGCCATGACTTCCCGGTCCTGCGGGGCGTAGAGCATTGGGCGCGGCAGGCCTGTCGTGCCTCCGCTCGTCTGTATGACGAGAGGGATGCGCCGCCCGTCTGCCGGCGAAACGCCCATGAAATCGCCGAACGGCGGGCTGCGCGCGATGCTGTCGCGGATATCGAGCACGGTGTAAGGCGGAATCTTGGTCAGATCGCCGATGCCCCGGATGTCCCCGGGCTCGAGGCCGGCCGCGCGCCAGCGGCGCTGGTAGAAGGGAACCTCCCACGCCCGGGCAATCTGCGACCGGAATCTGTTTTCCTGCAGATTTCGCAACCGCGGGCGCGGCATGCGGTAAACAGTATTGAAGAACGCCGGCGGAGGCGGGTACTCCCCCATAAGCTTCTGGAAGTCCAGCGACTGCCAGTAATACGGCGGCCTCTCCCTGCTCATTCTCGCGATTTCTGCAGCAGCGGCCATGCGGCTTCTCGAGTTCAATACACGCTCCGCAATAATCCACCATCAACCTGGATCGCGGCGCCGGTGATGAAGGATCCCCGCACGGACACCAGCAGCGCCACCAATCCCGCCACGTCTTCCGGCTTCCCAAGCCGCCGCAGCGGAACCTCATGCAGCAGCTCCTGCATCATCTTGTCAGCGTCCTCACCCTGCTGTTCCGCGCGTTTTCGCGTCACCAGTGCCAGCCGCCCGGTATCGATGCGCCCGGGGCATATCGTGTTGACCGTAATTCCGAAAGGGCCCAGCTCCAACGACAGTGTCTTTGCGTAACCCAGCACACCCGCCCAGGTCGCAACCGACAGACCCAGTCCCGCCAGCGGTTGCCGTGCCGACACCGCAGCGATGTTGATGATGCTCCCGCCGCCCGCAGCTTTCATGTGGGGCACGGTCTGCCGGACCATGCGGATGACGCTGTAGAGATTCTGTTCTACCGCTTTCTGCCAGGCGACATCGTCGAATTCTTCGATCGCGCCGAGCGGCGGCGCGCCGTCGTTGTTCACCAGGACATCTATGCGGCCAAAGACTTTGACCGTGTTTTCCACCACCCGGACACAATCCTCGGCGCGCCTTACATCCGCTGCGACGGCGAGCACGCGCGAGCCTGTTTCCGCGCGGACCACTTCGGCGGCTGCGTTGAGCGGCGCCTCGCGCCGTGCTGTCATGACGATCCTCGCGCCTTCTTCGGCCAGTGTGCGGGCGACCGCGCAGCCTATTCCCTGGCTCGCGCCGTTCACGATTGCGACCTTATCAAGCAAATGCAGGTCCACGCTGTCTCCTGGCGGCCTGTCGGACCCCGGATCAAGTCCGGGGCAAGCTTAACAACCTGAACAGGCCGCTAAAATTTGATGCTCGCGAAGAACGCCTCGGCGTTCTTGTAGAAAACTTTCTCAAGTATCTCCTGACTGTAGTCTTCGGCGTCCCAATCCGCAAAGAGCCGCTCGTACGTGAAAAGCGGGTAATCGGCGCCGAACATCACCCGGTCTTTCAGGCGGCGGGAAATCTCTTTCTTGAGACTCTCGGTGTAGAACCTGGGCGACCATCCATGAAGCTCGTACCACACGTTGGGTTTGTGCAGCAGCACGGCGATCATTTCATCCTGCCAGGGCCACGCCGGCCTCCCGGCGATGATCTTGAGATCGGGATACCTGGCGGCGACATCGTCGACATGCCGTGGATGGCAATGGTCCAGCCGCACGCCGCTGCCACCGGGGAGGCCGGCGCCCGTACCGGTAAATCCGACCAAGATGAGTGCCGGAATTCCCGCCTCTTGGCAAAATCCGTAGAACGGATCGAACGCGGGATCGCTCGCGGGAACGCCAACCGAGCCGCCGGAGACTATGAATCCGATGAAACCCGAGTTCGCGGCGAGACACCGTTCCACCTCGGCAACCCCGGCGCTTCCGCTCCTGGGATCGATGTTCATCCAGTTGCCGAAGATCACGTCCCGGTATTTTCTCTGGGTTTCCAGCGCATAGTCATGAAACTCCCTCACCTTCTCGATGCGAAGGGACTTGGTGAACCCGAGATCGAGTATCGTCTTCGCGCGATGCTTCCGGAAGTACTCCGCCATTTCCTGCTCGGTGACGTAGCTCGCGGCGGATTTCCAGACTTGCGGTTGTTGCGCCTTCTCGGCGTCCGTGCGCAGACGGTAACCCTTTTCTGTTCCCCAGTGCGAATGCAGGTCGAAGACCCGCATCTTGGTCCAGTCGATCATGTCGGAGAGCTTTCCAAGGATAACGGCCTAATGCAAAACCGGCGTCAGGGAATTGCAGGAGAAAATGATATTATATATTTACCTCAGTTTTCTTCACGTCCGACCGGTTACCAGGGAGAAAATTCACGATGAACACGGTACACGCCGCCGCAGCGGCGCTCTTCTTGATGTTTTCTGGTGCGGCGGGCCATGCGCTCGGCCAAAGCCCCGCCGGCAAGAGTGCGGCTTATCCGAACAAGCCGCTTCGTTTCGTCGTCGGCTATCCGGCAGGCGGCGCCACCGACATCATCGCCCGTCTTGTCGCGCAGAAACTTACCGGGAGCCTCGGCCAGCAGGTGCTGGTCGACAATCGGCCCGGCGCGGGTGGCATTATCGGGTCGGACATCGTCGCCAAGGCCACGCCTGACGGCTATACCATTGTTCTTGTTACCACCTCGCATGGCGTGAACCCGAGTTTGTACCGCAGGCTGCCGTACGATACGGCAAAGGATTTTGCGCCGATTACTCAGGTCGCTTCGCTGCAATTGGTGCTGGTGGTGAATCCGTCGCTGCCTGTGCGATCCGTGAAGGAGCTGATCGCTCTGGCGAAAGCGAAGCCCGGCCAGCTCAACTACGGATCTTCCGGCAGCGGCCAGTCGCTGCACCTTGCGGCAGAGCTTTTCAAGACGTTGGCCGGGGTTGACATCGTGCATGTTCCGTACAAAGGCGCTGCTCCCGCGCGAACCGACTTGCTCGCCGGGCAGGTGCAGATGATGTTCGAGTCGATGATCGGTGTTTTGCCCGTCGTCAAAAGCGGAAGATTGAGGGCACTCGCGGTGAGCGGCGCGCGGCGCTCTCCTGCAACGCCTGATATACCCACGATGGCGGAAGCCGGCGTTCCGGGCTACGAGGCGAGCGGATGGGTTGGGATATTGGCGCCAGCCGGGACACCCAAGGCCATCGTCACCCGGCTTAACCGCGAAGTCGTGAACGTCCTGAACAGGGCGGATGTTAGAGAGCTTTTTGCGAATCGTGGCGCAGAACCGGTCGGCAGCACACCCGAGCAATTCGGCGACTTCACCAAAGCGCAATTTGCGAAATGGGCCAAGGTCGTCAAGGCCTCCGGCGCTCGCATCGACTGATGTAGATTCTCAAGTGGGGTGAGTACCCGGCGTGAACTGGTCGGGGTCGACGTCGCGCCGGCATGAAGCGCAACTTCCAGCTCGCCGGTTTCTCCATGCGCAAGGACGCGTCGCGTCTCGGGATCGGTCACGCGGATCCGCGCGTCCGGCGAGATCGGAAAGCCGCCCGCCTCAAGGCAGCGGTCCGGCGACAGATCTGGTGAAGAACTTCAGTAAAGCCGATTCCGCGGAAGGACGGCCAGAAAATAAGCGCCTTGGCCTCTGCACGCCCCAGGGTGTCGGAGAGCTCGGAACTGCGGAAACGCGTATTTACCGCGAGCACGATCGCGCCAAGCTGCGCGCACGCGAACAACGAGACGACCCACAGCGGAATATTTGGCAGCCAAATCGCGACGCGATCTCCCCGGCCGATCCCCAGTTCGCTCAACGCCTGCGCCATAGATCGGCTCAGTCGCAGAAGCTCGGAGAAGCTGAACCGGCCTTGGCTGGAAATGAGGGCCGTATGATGAGGTTGGTGGCCGGCAGCAGCTTCAAGCAGGCGCGTCAAGGTCGCGCTATTTGTCGCGTTACTCATCGTTCGGATTCACCTTGCCGGGGGACAAATTCACGCCGCGGCATCGCACGCGATTTGGGCATCGGCAATGATCTTCGCTCCATCGTCCCTTTTCCCCGGTGGCTATCTCAAACTCCCCCACCTGTGGCCGGGTCAAACTCCTCGGCTACCCACAAATTCTGCGGTACTGCCCAAAAACAAAAGCCCCACCCAAATCGGGCGGGGCTTCTGTTTTTATGGGTGCCTGACGATGTCCTACTTTCGCGCGGGCAATCCGCACTATCATCGGCGCAAAAGCGTTTCACGGTCCTGTTCGGAATGGGAAGGCGTGGTTCCACCTCGCTATGGTCGTCAGACATAGCTTGAAGTTTTCAGCCAAGGCTGAAAACTTTATCCGGAAGAAGTAGGGTTTGAATGTATGTAACACGATCGTGACGAGGAGGGCTCTTTACCCTTTACCCTTCACCGTTCACCCTTCACGGGCGCAGCACACCCGCTCAAGGTTATAGGATCAAGCCGCACGGGCAATTAGTACCGGTTAGCTTAAGACATTACTGCCCTTCCACATCCGGCCTATCAACGTGGTGGTCTTCCACGACCCTTCAGGGGGATCGAGTCCCCGGGAAGTCTCATCTTGAGGCGAGTTTCCCGCTTAGATGCTTTCAGCGGTTATCTCTTCCGCACTTAGCTACCCGGCGCTGCCACTGGCG
>Ga0156226_1432_pt1 | contig 36834 bp, 22 predicted proteins | sample RifCSPlowO2_12_FD_107874 | JGI IMG/M metagenome (GOLD analysis project Ga0156226, IMG submission 107874) | Betaproteobacteria bacterium RIFCSPLOWO2_12_FULL_62_13
CAGAATCAGAATCCCGATCATTGCCAGCTTGACGGTGACCAGTGTCAAACCCGCCTGCAGTGCAAGCCCGACCAAAATCAGTCCCGCGCCCAGGGTGTCGATCACGCCCGCCGCGTGCATGCGGGTGAAGAAATCCGGCATTCGGATCAGACCTGTCGCCCCGATCACGCAGAAGACGCCGCCCGCCACGAGGCACGCCCAGCTCAGCGCATCGATCAGCATGCTCATGGTTGCCGGGTCTCCCCGTGCTCGCCCGCGTCGCCGAGGTTGCCGTATTGAAAGTACTTGAGCACCGCGATCGTCCCGACGACGTTGAGCAGGCCGTACACGATGGCCACATCGAGAAACTCCGGGCGATCCGTGAGAAATCCAATCATGGCGAGCAGCAGCACCGCGATCGTGCCGATCGTGTTGGCCGCGAGCGCCCGGTCAAACACACTGGGGCCGAGGCATGCCCGAGTCAGCGCCAGAGTGAGCGCAACCAGCAACGCCGCCGAGGCCGCCGCGAACATCACTTCATTCCCTCAAACTGCGTCACACGGCGGTCCATCTCGCCCTCGAGCAGGCCATCCGCGCCTTCGCGCGTCAGCGCATGCACCAGGATTTCCCCCTTATTGACATCAACGGAAACGGTCCCCGGCGTAAGCGTGATCCAGTTGGCATAGGTCACGACACCGACACTGGTCTTCTGGGAAGTCCTGACACGCACCAGCGTGGGACTGATCGGCAGCCGCGGATCAACTATGATCCCGGCGACATTCCAGGCACTTTTCGCGATCTCCTTGAACAGCCACGGCCAGTAAACGGGGATGCGCCAGATGAAGTTTATCGGAACGCTCTCATGGTCAACCACCTCCATGCGCCGCGCGAGCAGCACTACGCCGATCGCGGACGCCGCGCCGGCGGTTATCAGGAATGCGGTGAAGTATCCCGACAACAGCAGCCAGAACGCAAAGAGAACCAGGATTGAACTCAGCGTGTACAAGCAATTTCTCCGACGCCCTGATTCGATCGGCAAGCAGCCCGCGCCGGACATATCTGCGCCGGCAGGGCTCCTGTTTATTTATTGCGAGGCGCAGTGTAGCCGAATTCTACGAACTACGCGGCGCCGGCACAACTCCCTCACCACTTCACCGCGTGGTGGTTGCCACCGAAGCCGCACGTCACATGCAGGTCACGGGCTGCCTGATGTCATGCGCTTCGGCAGCTGGCCGCCCGCCTCCCCGCGGTAAAGCCGGCCGCAGCGCACCATCCATTTCTCGATTTCGACCGCAACGAAAATCATCCCGGCCCCGATTACGCACAGCGCCAACTCTGGTGCGTCGAGCGGCGCGGTCTTGAATATGCGGTTCAGCGCAGGAACGTAGAGTATCGCCACTTGCAGCGCCGCGGTCACGACCACTGCTCCGAGCAGCGGGCGGTTGGACGCGATCCCCATCGTGAACAGCGACTCGCGGTCGGAACGGATGGCGAGCACGTGCGCAAGCTGGGAGAGCGTCAATACCGTGAATACCATGCTCTGCCAGTGCGGGTGTCCGGAATGGTAGGCCCAGGCCTGGATCGCGAGCACGATGCCGCTCATCAGCAATCCAACCCACATGATGTGTTGCCACATGCCGTGCGCAAAAATGCTTTCCTGCGGGGGCCGCGGCGGGCGCTTCATGAGGCCGCGTTCCTCGGGCTCCACCGTCAGCGCCAGCCCCGGCAGACCGTCGGTCACCAGATTGATCCACAGAATGTGGATCGGCAGCAGCGGGATCGGCAGTCCGAGAAAAGGCGCCAGAAATATGACCCAGATCTCGCTCGAATTGGTGGTCAAGGCATACTTGATAAAGCGCCGGATGTTGTCGTAGATGCGGCGGCCGGCACGCACCGCCGATACGATGGTGGCGAAATTGTCGTCAAGGAGCACCATGTCTGATGCTTCACGCGCAACGTCGGTCCCGCCCTTGCCCATGGCGACACCGATGTCGGCGCGCTTCAATGCCGGCGCATCGTTCACTCCATCACCCGTCATCGCCACGTATTCGCTGCCATCCTGCAACGCTTTGACGATGCGGATTTTCTGTTCCGGATCGACGCGCGCGTAGACGCGGATATACCCGATGCGCTTCGCCAGTTCCTCCTCGTCCAGGCGCGCAAGCTGGCGTCCGGTCATCACCTCGCCGCCGCCGTCGGCAACGAGATCGAGCTGGCGCGCGACCGCGCGTGCGGTGACAGGGTGGTCGCCGGTGATCATCACGGGGGTAATGCCTGCAGCTCGGCAAGTAGCGACTGCCGCCCTGGCTTCGCCACGCGGCGGGTCCATGAGGCCGACCAGACCCGTAAACACCATGTCATACTCGATCGACCCGGCATCTTCCAGTTCTGGAAGTTCCGGCCACACACGGTAGGCCACCGCCAATACCCGCAGCCCATCCGCGGCCATGCGTTCCGTGATCGTTTCGATAGCTTCCCGTTCGAGCGGTACCACTCCGCCCCGCTCGAGCCGCCACGCGCAGCGCTGCAACACGGTTTCGGGTGCGCCTTTGGTGAACGCGACGATTTGGCCGTCCAGAAGATGAAACGTCGTCATGCGCTTGCGCTCGGAATCGAACGGCAGCTCGGCAAGACGTGGCGATTCGTGCTCGAGCGCCGCCTTCTCAAAGCCTGCACGCGCCGCGGCCTCGAACAGCGCCACTTCGGTCGGGTCGCCGGTTACTTCGCGCGCCGTCGCGATGGCGTCGTTGCAAAGCGCGACCGCGGTGAGCAAGCGTTGTCCCACCACACTTGGTTTATCATCGGGCCGCGTCAACTCGCCATCGGCGTAATAAGCCTCGACGCGCATTCTGTTTTCAGTCAGCGTACCGGTCTTGTCCGAGCAGATGTAAGTGATCGAACCGAGCGTTTCCACCGCCGGCAGGCGCCTGATCAGCGCATTCTGCTGCACCATCCGGTAAGCACCCAGGGCGAGCGAAATCGTCACCACCGCCGGCAGCGCTTCCGGGATCGCCGCCACCGCGAGGCTCACCGCGGTAAGAAACATGAGCACCGGCGGCTCGCCGCGCAACAAGCCGGTGACGAAGATGATGGCGCAGATCGCGAGCACCATCATCGCGAGCCGCCCGCCAAAGCTCGCGAGCCGCTTCTGCAGCGGCGTCTTGACGTCTTCCTCGTCCGCAAGCAACGCGGCAATCCTGCCGAGCTCGGTTGCCATGCCGGTGGCGACCACGACGCCGCGTCCGCGTCCATAGCTCACAACCGTCCCTTTGTAAGCCATGCTGCGCCGGTCCCCGAGCGGCGCATCGGCTTCCGCGACGGGCGCAACGGACTTGTCCACGGGTACCGACTCACCGGTAAGCGCCGCCTCGTTGACCTTGAGCCGCACCGCTTCCGTGAGCCGCAGATCGCCGGGGACGACATTGCCCGCTTCGAGCACCACGACATCTCCGGGCACCAGCTCGTGCGCCGGTATGGTTACTCGCTCGCCTGCGCGCAGCACACTGGCGTTCGGTGCCGCGATGCGCTTGAGCGCGGCCATCGCGCGCTCGGCGCGGTACTCCTGGACGAAACCGATCACCGCGTTTAGCACGAGGATGGCGATGATGGCGATGGTGTCCGCCGGCTCCCCGATCACTCCGGAAATCACGGCTGCGACGATCAGCACGATTATCATGAAATCGGCGAACTGGTCGAGCAGAATGCGCCAGGGCGGCCGGCGCCGAGCTTCCTGCAGTTCATTGCGGCCGTGGAGCGCGAGCCGCCGCGGCGCGTCGTCCATGGCGAGACCGGCAGCAAGGTCAGTCGCGAGCGTTCGTGCGACGGCATCTGCCGGCAGCGTGTGCCAGGGGAGCCGGTCCACCGTATGTTGCGAATCACTCGACATGGAGGGAGATCACGTGCGCGTTGAAGAATCCGGCAGTAGGTTAGCGCGCAACTTCGCCAGACACCCGGAAATGTAGCCCCATCGCGGCGCCTTGATCTTGTTCTAAATCAACAGCGATTGACGCGCGGCGGCGCGGGCGTGGCTGGACAGCGCGTATGATTCGGCGGCGAGCGCCGCCCGCAAGCATGCCGTGTCGAAGCCGTGCGGAGGCGAAGGCGAATCCGCATGAATGCGTGCGAACGCAAGTTGCGCCTTCGCGTGCCCCTGTTCCGCTGCGCGCCGGCACCACGCGGCGGCACCACGCGGCGGCGTGGCGCCGCTTGCCTCACTTATTTCCCGCGCGCGATCTCGCGGGGCAAAGCGAAGTCAGTCTGTGGATTGCTCGGCCAGCGGAGGTACTCGGTGTGCAGCCGATCGCCCACCTTGATCTTTCGTGTCTGCGTCTTGCCCTCGTAGGTTGCGGCGACCGAATACGTTCCCGCGGGCAACCTGGCCATGAAAAACGGCCCGTTGGCGAGGTGCTCGACGACGGTCTTGCCACCGGCGTCCTTGACGAGGACGTTAACGTCGGCCACGTAGTTTCCCTCGACCAGCGTAAACACCAGCTTGAGATTGAACTCCTTCTCGCGCGCCATTAACTGCGCCTGCCCATTCTCGCCGATGCCGCCGGACACGTATGACACGCCACCCGGCGCCCCGGCGCGTGTTGTTTCGCGTGGAGACACCGCACGCGCCGCGGGGGCCTCGCGACCTTCGGGAGGCAATACAAAGTCGCGCTGCGGGTTACTTGCCCAGCGCATGTACTCGGTGCGCAAGCGATCGGCCCGGAGCGAGACTTTGCGCGCCTGCGTCTGACCGTTGTATGCCGCGGTCACCGAATAGGTGCCCGCAGGTAATTTCGCCATGAAGAACGGGCCGTCCGAAACCTGCTCGATCACGGTTTTGCCGGCGGCATCCGCAATCTTGACGTTGACATCCGCCAGGTAATTGCCCTCGACGAGCGTGAATACCAGCTTGAGGTTGAATTCCTTCTCTTGTGCTTTGAGCCGCTCCTGGGACGCGACACCTACACCACCCGACACAAACGGCACAGTGCTTTGCGTGTTCATCCTCTCCGCGGCCCGCGCGTGCGTTGCTCCCAGCATCACGATCATCGCCGCCGTCAGTCCCACACATCTCATTCGTTGCATGATTGCCCTCCTCGCATTGTTGATCCTCAGTTAAGGAGGAAGAAGAACTGCCACAATTTAATTATGACAGCACCGCGTGCGAGTCGTTTTGACATGGATCAACCACCGGAGACGGGTGAGCGTCCCTGGATCAGGCGGCGGTGCCGGGCTTCCCCTTCAGCAGATCGACGAACGACGCCAGCAGATCCATCGGCACCGGAAACACGATGGTCGAGCTCTTGTCCCCCGCGATGCTGCCCAGCGTCTGCAGGTAACGCAATTGCATCGCCTGCGGCTGGCGCGCCAGCATCTGCGCCGCCTGCAGCAGCTTCTCGGCTGCCTGCAATTCGCCTTCGGCGTGGATCACCTTGGCGCGCCGAGTCCGTTCCGCCTCCGCCTGCTGGGCAATGGCGCGCACCATCGATTGGTCGATATCGACGTGCTTGATCTCGACGTTTGCCACCTTGATTCCCCACGCGTCGGTCTGAGCGTCCAGGATCTGCTGGATGTCCATGTTGAGCTTGTCACGCTCGGCGAGCAGTTCATCGAGTTCGTGCTTGCCGAGCACGGCGCGCAGCGTGGTCTGCGCAAGCTGACTGGTCGCCTCCAGGAAATTCTCGACCTGGATGATCGCCTTCTGCGGGTCCATGACGCGGAAATAGATCACCGCGTTGACTTTCACCGACACGTTGTCGCGCGTGATCACGTCCTGGCTCGGCACGTCCATCACCACGGTGCGCAGGTCGACCCGCACCATCTGCTGGATGCCGGGAATGATGATGATGAGCCCCGGGCCCTTCACCCTCCAGAAGCGACCCAGCATGAACACGACACCGCGCTCGTACTCGCGCAAAATACGGAACGACGCGATCACCAGGATCGCGACCAGTACGAGAATTCCACCCACGCCAAAAAAATCCCAGACCACGTTCATGTTGTGCCTCCCTTATTGAGTGTCGTGCAAATGCATGACAGCGTATTTGCACCTAAAATCCCCCTTCTCCCTTCCCTCATCCATGACCCTTCTCCCGGAGGGAGAAGGGAAACACTTGCCTCCCCTCTCCCCTCGGGAGAGGGGCGCGGGTGAGGGCTGGAAGGGCGGGGATGAGGGATGGGCGGTGTCACGCATTTTTGCGACGCCCATTAGGTTGTTCTTGCTCCGGCTCGACGCTCAGCGTGAGTCCGTCGATGCGAGTAACGCGCACCCTCTGCCCGCGCGCAAGCGGCACACGGCTGACGATGCGCCAGCGTTCGCCCTGCACCTGCGCCCATCCCTCGGTCTGCAAGTCCTCCAGCACCGCGCCCCGCGCGCCGACGATATGCTCGCTGCCGCTTACCACCTGGCGTTTCCGGGCCTGCACCGCCATCGCAACGATGGTGAACACGATCAAGGCGCTCGCGACTCCCAGCGTGACGACAAACGGCAGCGGCACGGCGTAGCCCCCGGCCCCCGGCTCGATCAGGATGACCGAGCCGATGATGAGCGCAACCGCTCCGCCGATGCCGAGCGCGCCGAAGCTCGGCAGAAACGCCTCGCCGATGATGAAAGCGAGTCCCAGCAGGATCAATGCCAGCCCGGCGTAGTTGATCGGCAGCAACTGAAACGCGAAGAGCGCGAGCAGCAAGCAGATTGCGCCGACCACTCCCGGCAGCACGAAACCCGGATTCGTAAATTCAAAAATAAGCCCGTAGATGCCGATCATCATCAGAATCAGCGCAATGCTGGGGTTGGTTATCACGGCCAGCAGCTCCGTGCGCCAATCGGGTTCGATCGCAGTTACGGCAGCGCCCTCGGTTTCGAGCGTGCGCGCGACGCCCTGCACCGTGACTTTCCTTCCGTGCAGTTGCTTGAGCAGGTCCTTGACGTCCTGCGCCATGAGGTCGATCACCTTGATCCGCTTCGCTTCCTCCGCCGACAGACTCACCGCCTCGCGCACCGCCTTCTCGCCCCACTCGGCGTTGCGGCCCCTCAACTGCGCGAGGCTGCGGATATAGGCCGCGGCATCGTGTATCTGCTTCCGGGTCATGGTGTCTTTGGGCGAGGCGTCGGGTTTTGCTTCGTCCTTCGCTTTCCTGCCCTTGCCTTTCTTGTCGTCTTCTTTTCCCTTGCCCTCCGGCTTCTTGTCGGGTTCTCCACCCGGCATGCCGATCTGAACCGGCGTGGCGGCGCCGAGATTGGTTCCCGGCGCCATGGCTGCGATGTGACTGGCATAAAGGATGTAGGTGCCGGCGCTCGCGGCGCGCGCACCGCTCGGGCCCACGAACACCGCCACCGGCACCGGTGCCGCTAGAATTTCCTTGATCACCTGGCGCATCGACGTATCGAGGCCGCCCGGCGTGTCCATCTGCAATACGACAAGCCCGGCCCCTTTGTCCGCTGCTTGGCGAATACCGCGCACCACGTAATCGGCCGTCGCGGGGCTTACCGCGCCCTCCAGCGTCAGCACCACGACCGGCGCCTGCGCCGCGTGCAGCACCGCCGCCCATAGTACCCATGCCAAGAACATGGCGGCAACCAGTGCGCGGTCTACCCGCAGCGCGCACCCGCGGCGCGCCGCAGCACCAGTTCGAATTAGGTGAAAAGTGCTCACTTGGCTTCGGGTTTCAGGCGTCTGGCTGTTACACGTTGGACAAGCTAGGCGGCAACCTGTTGCATGCCGCGCAAGCGCGCCTTCGCCGCCTCGGCAAGGAATTCCTGCAGCAGCGGGCCACCGTCGAGCAGGTGCGGGTCCCCCGGATCGTGAAACTCCGGATGCCATTGTACTCCAACCACGTAGCTCGGCCCGCTCCAGCGGATCGCCTCGATCACCGAATCCGGCACCGAGAGTGCCTCGACGACGAGATCCTTTCCCAGATCCTTCACGGCCTGATGGTGGATGCTGTTGACCCGCACCCGCCCCAGGTTCGGATAGAGCAGCGCCAGGCCCGTCCCGGCGACCAAGGCGATTTCGTGGAAATGCTGGTCGTAGGCTGCGGCGTCGCGGTGCTCACGGGCGTTGTCGTGCTGCGATGAGATGTCCTGGTAGAGCATGCCGCCGAATGCCACGTTGACGAGCTGCAGTCCGCGGCAGATGCCGAGCACGGGTTTGCCGGCGGACACGAATTCCTGCAGCAGATCGATTTCGTACATGTCGCGGATGCGATCACCCGCCCACTCGGGCTTGAGCGGCGTCTCGCCGTAAGTCAACGGGCTCACATCGGCGCCGCCCTGCAGCACCAACCCGTCGAGTTCCGTGACATAGTCTGCGATGCGAATGCTGCCGCGACGTATCAGCCCCCCGCCTTCGATCGACGGCAGCATGAATACCAGGGTGTCTGCCGTCATCAGCCAATGCGCGATCGACTGTTCCAGATATTGCAGCTTCTTGCCCTTGAAACCGAGTGCTGACGGCACGCTGTGCAGGAAGCGCGGCGACAGACCGATCTTGAGAGGTTTGTTCACGTCCGGCGATGCATGGTTAAAAAGCATGATCTCAAGCGCCCATCAGCGCGTTCCCCATCCACAATTCGCTCTGCATCCGCGCCACGTCGTTGAGCGAGCCGCGACTGCGGTAGGCTTCGCGCAGCCAGCCCGCGTCGCTGCGCTCGGTCACGACGTCGGCCATGAGCTGCTCCAGCGCCGCGGTGGCGCCGAGTTCCGCGGCATGTGGTGCGATCACCCGCAGCATGTCGAGTATATCCTCCTTGATGGTCACGTGCCGCTGGCTGTAGGCATCCACCAGCTTGCCGCGCAACCCGTAGCGGCACGCCTGGAAGCGGTTGTAGTTATATACCATGTAGACCTCGCGCGACGGCGGCAGCGGCCGTCCACACAGGATATAGCGGGCGAGCGCCTGGACATACGCCGCGAGCGCGGCCGCGCGCTCGACCGTCAGCGGCGTGTCAAACACCCGGATCTCGACCGTCCCGTACTCCGGTTTGGGCCGGATGTCCCAGTAAAAATCCTTCATGCTCTCGACGATACCGAAGCCGCGCATTTTGTTGAAATATTCGAGAAACTCGCTCCAGGATCGCACGAACGGCACCTGGCCCGAGAGCGGAAAGGCGCTCACCGTGTTGAGCCGCGAGGACTGGTACGACGTGTCCTCGCCCTGCTGGAACGGCGAAGAGGCCGACAGCGCGATGAAGTGCGGCACGTAACGCGACACGATATGCGTCAGGTACAGCGCCTCGTCGCCATTCGGCACCCCGATGTGCACGTGCTGCCCGAATATCGTGAACTGCTTGGCGAGATACCCATAGACCTCCAGAATGTGCTCGAAGCGCTCGGTCGGATAGATGCGCCGGTCGCTCCATTCGTGGAACGGGTGCGAGCCGCCGCCCGCTATCCGCAGGTTCATGTGCGCCGCCGCCTGCGCCACCGCATCGCGAATACGCCTGAGCTCCTCCACGAGCGAGCCATGATCACGATGAATCGACGTATTCACCTCGATCATGCTTTCGGTGATTTCCGGCTTTACCGCCCCGGGATGCCGTGTCTTCTCGATCAGTCCGATGAGATCAGCGGCATCGCGCGCCAGGTTGTAGTCGCGCGAATTGAGTATCTGCAGTTCCAGCTCGACCCCCATCGAGAACCCCGACGAGGATTTGAATTCCAGCATCTGTTCCATCATCCCCTTTCCTGCGCGGCCTCTCCGGCTTTCCTCAGGGCGAACTGCACCGCAATCGGACCGATCAACTCCAGTATCAGGACCGCCGAGAGCACGATCGCCGCGAGCCTGGCGCCGAACTCCGGATAAAGACCGGTCGCGTTATGGACCATCACGATCGCCGCCCCCGACATCGGCATCAGAGCAATGGCGAGGAGCCCGCCGCTGCCCGGCCGGATACCGCTTAAATGGACGAGACTCAACACCGCGACCGATTTGCCGACGAAACGGGCCAGGATGTAAACCGCCGCGATCGCGCCGCCGGTCATGAGCTCGTTCGTCCGCAAGGTCGCCCCGGTCACGACGAACAGCACCACGAAGAACAATTGCCCGATCTTCCCGGTATCGACCTGCATCAGGTCATGGTTGTGGTCCATGTTCTTTGCCATCACGCCGAAAGCGAGCAGCGCGAGCAGCACCGAGAGCTTGAGCACGTTGGCGCAGCCTATAGCCAGCACGATCAGCCCCAGCAGCATCACGAGATGCAGCTCCTCGCGCTTGCCCAGCCAGCGCCCGAGCAGGATGGCCGACCAGCTCGCGAGGTAGCCGAGCAGCAGCGAGCCCGCCAGCAGGTAGACCGGGTGCGAAAGCACGGTTACCCAGCCGGCGCGATACTCGAGGTGGATCCACGACAGCAGCATCGTCCCGACCACGAAGGCGACAACGCTGTTGATGGCGACGAGATTGAGCGCGCGTTCGGTCACCTGCCCCTCAGCGCGCAGTTCCTGCGCCACCAGCATGACCACGGCAGGCGAAGTGGCGATGCCGATCGCCGCCGCCACCGCCGCGTACAGCGGCTGAATGTCGAGATAGACGAGAGCAAGGTAGACACAGGCGAACGACAGCGTAGATTCCGCCGCCGCAGTCGCAGCGAACCAGCGGTCGCGCCGCAACCACTTGAAATCGAGCCGCCGCCCGAGCTCGAACAGGATCAGTCCCATCGCAATGTCCACGAATACCTGCGCTTCACGCGCAAGCTCGTGGTCGATCAGCCCCAGTCCGCTCACCCCCAGCAGGAGCCCGGTCAACACGTACCCGGTAATGCGCGGCAGTTTCAGCATGCGGTGCGTGATTTCGCCGCCGGCAAAACCGGCGAGCAGCAGCAGCCCGAACAACAGCACGGGATGAGCCGGCAGCGGGAAAGACGGCAGATAGCTCAGCGCACTCATGCGGGCGACACATGCGGCGGGCAATCGTCAGATCGGCACATAGTCAGGCACCGCCTCGGTTGCGTGATCCGCCGGCTGCGGGAAGGCGCTGAGATCCTTGGCAATCGCCGCGCGCAGAAAACTGTCCACCCACCAGAATATATCGGTTTCGCGGATCGAGCGCCGCATCCGGCGCATGCGCGCCCGGCGCTCCTCATCGCTCATGGTGAACGCGCGATGCAGCATATCCGCCACCCCCTCGATGTCGTACGGGTTGACCAGCAATGCCCCGTTTTGCAACTGCGCCGCGGCTCCCGCGAATTCGGAGAGGATGAGCACGCATTCTTCCTCGATGCTGCATGCGCAGTATTCCTTGGCGACCAGGTTCATGCCGTCCTTGAGCGGCGTGATGAGCGCGATATCGGCGGCACGGTAGTAGGCGAGCAGGTCTTTGCGGCGCAGGCTCCCGTACTCGTACCATACCGGCACCCAGCCGCCGGGACGCACGAAGCCGCCATTGATCTCGCCCACGAGCTGCTCGATCTTCATCTTCAGATCGTGATATTGCGGGATGTCGACGCGGCTCGGCACCACCACCTGGATCAGCGAAATGCGCTCGCGCAGCTCGGGATAGCGCTCGAGCGCGGCCTTGAACGCCAGCAGGCGCAGTGGAATGCCTTTGGTGTAATCGAGCCGGTCGACGCCCAGGATCAGATTGCGTCTGGGCAGCAGCCGGTGCAGTTCCTGGGCGCGCTGGGCCACTTCATCGGTGCCCGCCTGTCGCACGAACGCGTCGTAGTCGATGCTGATCGGGAAATTGCCGACGCGTACGGTGCGGCCGTTGACCGTCAACGATACGACCTGTCCCTTGCCCTGGATCGCGACCTCCTCCATCACACTCCGCAGGCACTGGATGAAGTTGCGTCGGTCGCGCAGGGTCTGAAATCCGACCAGATCGTACTGCGACAGCGCGTGCAGCAGCGCCGACCGCCACGGCAGATTGAAGAAGATATCGGGGGAAGGGAACGGGATATGAAGGAAAAAGCCGATACGTGAGCGATACCCCAGCGCGCGCAACTCCGCCGCCACGTTCATCAGGTGGTAGTCGTGCACCCAGATGAAGTCGTCGCCGCCGCTCACCGCGAGCACGGCTTCGGCGAATTTGCGGGTCACTTCCTTGTAGGTGCGCCAGTAGGCGGGCTCGAAGTTGCACAGCGACTGCAGATCGTGAAACAGCGGCCAGATGATCTCGTTCGCGAACCCGTGGTAAAACTCGTGCACCTCCCGTGCATCCAGCGTAACCGCCTTGAGCGCGAATCCAACCTCGCCACCCGCGGCCGTTACGGCAGCCTCGAGATCGGAGCTGCCGTCCGCGGTGCCCGGCCAGCCGATCCACGAGCCGCCGCGATCGCGCAGCACCGGCAGCAAGGCGGAAACGAGCCCGCCCGCGCCGCGTTCAGTAAGCCAACGCCCGTTTTCGCCTCGTTTGAATACGTACGGCAGGCGATTCGACACCACGATCAGGCGTTGTTTGGCGCGCTCACCCGGCATGTCGTTGCTCCGCCACGGGCGGCGCCGCCGGCACCGCGCCGCCTTGCACGAATACGGTCTGCGTCGGATAGGCGAACTCGATGCCCTCCTCGGTGAAGCGCCGATAGATCTCCACGTTGATCGCCTGTTGAACGTCCATATAAACGTTGAAGTCGGGACTCAACACGTAGTAGACGATCTCGAACTGCAACGCGAAGTCGCCGTAGCCCTTGAAATGTGCCCGATCGAAGCGCGTCCCGTCCTGGCGCTCCACGGCCTCGCGCAGGATCTGCGGCATGCCCGCGAGCTTCTCGAGCGGCGTCTGATAAGTGACGCCGACAGAAAACGCTATGCGCCGTTCCTGCATCCGCTTGAAGTTGCGGATGCGGCTCTTCAACAAATCGGCGTTCGAAAACACGATCAGCTCGCCGTCGAGACTGCGCACGCGGGTGGTCTTGATGCCGATATTCTCGACCGTGCCGCGCAGGTCGCCGACGACCACGAAATCGCCGATAATGAAAGGTTTGTCGAGGATGATCGACAGCGAAGCGAACAGGTCTCCCAGAATGTTCTGGACTGCCAGCGCAACGGCGACCCCGCCGATGCCCAGCCCGGCGACCAGCGCCGTAATGTCAAAACCGAGATGGTCGAGAATGAGCAGCAGCGCCAGCGCCCACACCAGCACGCGCGCGCCGAAGCTCACCAGCGTCAAGGCGGTAACTCCCTCGCCGTCCACCCCGCGCCGCTTTTCGATCTGCAATTCGAGCCAGCCGCGTACGAATCGGTTGATCCACAGGGCGACCTGCAACATGAGCGCGACGACCACGACTATGTCGACCAGGTGCTCGAGCTTGCGCGGCAGACTCAAGGCCGAGGCGCCGGCATAGACCGCCAGCGGCAACAACAACCAGATCCTGGTGGCGCCGATCGCCTGTGCCAGGATGTCGTCGATCCGCGTCGCAGTGCGCTTCGCGACCGCTGTCACAATGCGTCCGGCGGCGTATTTGAGAACGACCAGCGCCAGCACCACGCCGCCCATGATCGCGACGGCGACGGCCCAGTCGTAAAGCTCGTTGGCGCCCCACGCCTGATAGAGCAGCTTCATGCACGCCGCCCCTTTACCCGCCAGCGCTTGATGAATGACAACAGCTCGCGCGGCGGGCGGATCCACACGTCCGCTGACGTGTCGCGGTACTCGGGACGCACCAGAACCGCGATGCCGCGCGGCTTGATCGCGGCGAAAGCATCCTCATCGGTAATGTCGTCACCAAGGTAAGCGACGGCGCTGTCCCCGCACGTCTCCGACAATACGGCTTTCACGGCATGCTGTTTGTTGCATCCTGTCGCACGCAATTCGATGCCGCCGTCGAACGCCAGCAACTCGAGCTCGCCGGCTTTGGCGAGCGGCGACCACGCGGCTTGCACGCGTTGCTGGATCTTGGCGACGGCCAATGCCGGCAAACCCCGCCAATGCAAGGCGATGCTCGCCGGCTTGCGCTCGACCCTGGCGCCGCTGCGGACAAGAAACTCCTGCGCCGAGTGCGCGGCTTGTTCCAACGCCTGCCTGGTGCCGGGCTTTGGCTCTTGCGTTCTGTGCTCCCCGCTGGGCAGCAGCCGTTCCCAGCCGTGGCCGCCCCAGATCTCCGGCCGCTTCGCGAGCGGCAGCAAGGATGCGAGATCCTCGGCCCGGCGGCCGCTCACGATGACGACCCGCGTGCCGCGGTCGCTCACCAGTTCTTCGAGCGCATTGGCCACACCGGGATAGGGAAGCGCCCGCTCCGGCCGCACCTGAAACGGCGCGAGCGTGCCGTCGTAATCGAGCATCAACACCCGCTCCTTTACGGCCGGGATGCGGTGAAAAAACTCCGTCAGATCGAGTCTGGGACTCAGTATCCGCATAAATGATTTTCGGATCCACTTGCACGGCTCGACCGTCGTACAGGTCAAACCTTTGTGACTCTCCCTGTAGAACCGGGAGCTCGCCTCACTGAGTAAACCCGGGCGCGGCGCCAGCAGTTGAATCACGCCTGGTCCAGTGACGAGTTCAAGTCCGGCACTCAAACATAGCAAGGCTCATTGCACAGAGCAAGGGTTTTTTCGACCCGCACACGTGTGATAAGTTTCCGCATCCTGCACAGCGTCAGGCTGGCCGTCTTTCAATCACGCCTTTTCAAGTTCATTACGTAACAGAAGTGCGACGGGGAAATTTGACAACGCCTCAGCGACCGCAATCTCACATGTCTCACTGCACCTCACCGCTTCCGCGGTGAAGATGTTGCGATAACGGCCCGCGATTCGTCCGGGCAGAATGACTTTGGTGTCGGACCACTTCTCCCGGCCAAGAGGACTGTCCGATGCGCCGATGAGCTTTGCCATAAGACGCGGTGCGATCACGATCAGCGCCGCATCCGCGGCGACCCGGGCGAACGCGCACAGCCGCTCGGCATGTGCACCGGCGGACTCGAGCGGCAGGTACTCGCCCGACGCAAACAGTGCGCGTTGTTCACGCCGCGTCGTGAGCGACTTCCAGGTCGCGAACAGCTTGGCGCGACCGTCTTCCAGACGGTCCAGCAATGCCCGCGCCCGCCCTGCGCGGTGTTCGGGCAGAGCATCAAGGTGACGTTTCAGGTCGCCGAGCATTCGCTGCCGCAGGGTATAGTCAACGGGTGCGCGATTGTCGGGATCCACCAAGTGAAACTGCCACAGCTCGCCGCCCTGGTAGAAGTCGGGCACTCCCGGCGAGGCGACCTTGATGACGAGTTGGGAGAGGCTGTTGAACATGCCGATGCGGGCGATGCGCCGGGCAAACGGAACGAAATCCGCGAGAAACGGATTGCGCTCGGGCGCGTGCAGCAACTCGACGACGAACGCCGTCACCGCCGCCTCGTACTCCTCGTTGACGTTCATCCAGCTCGTATGCACCTTCGCTTCGCGCGCAGCCTTCAACAAAAAGCGCTCGATCCGCTGGTGATAGGCATCAAGCGCCTGCGCATCCGGATCCTGCAACGGCCACGTACCCACCAGCGTCTGGTAGAGGAGGTACTCGTCGTTCGCGGACGGCGCCGGTTGGTCCTCCACGCTTCGCTTCTTGTCGCGGTTGAGGCGGCGCCACCTTCGCAGCTTGGCCGCCCACTCCATCGGCATCTCGGAAAGGGCGTTGATGCGCATGCGCACATCCTCCGATCGCTTGCAGTCGTGTGTGGATGTCGCCAGTATGGTGTGCGGCCAGTTGCGCGCCCGGTCAAGGCTCGCCTGGTGGAAAGCCGGTAACGAGATTCCGAAAGCACGCGGATCACCTCCGACCTCATTGAGCGAGAGCAGGCGGTTGTAGCGATAGAGCGCGGTGTCCTCGACGCCTTTGGCCGCCACCGGCGCGGTGAACTGCTGGAACTTCATCGCGAACGCCCGGCATCGCGTCCGGAGTTCAGGCGGCGCATCATCCGGCGCCTGCCCCAGCAGTACGCTTCGCACGAATTCAAAAACCGTGAAGTCCGCGTCGCGACTGCGGCGCCGTGCCTGTCCGATCGCCCAGTCGACGTAGCGCCGGTCCTGCGCTGAAATCTTGTCGGCGATATAAGTGCGGTACACGGGAAAGCAGGCAACCACTTCGGCGAGCGCGCGCCGCAAGGTGTTGAACGTGTAGTCTCGGGTACGCCGGTCGGCGTGCGCGACGCGCAGCAGTTCGGTCGTGAGCACCGTGAGCTCCGAGGCCAATGCGCTTCGCATGATGGTGGCCTTGGCGTTGTATGCCACTTCATCGAAATCCACCGCATCCTGCACGAATGCCCGGTAGATGCGGTCGAACCGGCGCTTGGCCGACGCGTCCACGAAAAGCCCGTTGACGACAGCGGCGAAGCGATAACCGGTCGTGCCGTGCACCGCCCAGGTCTCAGGCACAGATTCATGATGCGCCGTGATCTTTTCGGCCACCACGTAGAGCGGCCGCGCGGGACGTCCCTCTTGCGGGAAAATGAGTTCGACGCCCGAAAGCTGGGCATAGCGTTCCTGCAAACGGCGAAAATACTGCTCCGGATCGTAGAGCCCGTCCGGATGATCGATGCGCAGCCCGTCGATCTTGCCGGCTACCGCGAGCTCGAGCGCCAGCCTGTGGGTGGTCTCGAACACCGCTTCGCTTTCCATGCGCAGCGCGGCGAGCGCATTGATGTCAAAGAAGCGCCGGTAATTGATTTCGTCGGAAGCGACGCGCCAATAGGCAAGGCGGTAGGCCTGGCTGTCGAGCAGTTCGTGCAGCGCCTCGAAACTCGCGCGCTCACCCGGCGAGCCGTTCAGCCTCTGCAGCGCGCGCGCCATCGCCTCGCCAATCTCGGGCGCCCTCGCAACCAGTCTCGCCAGTCTGCGCTTGAGCAGTTCCTTGTCGCGCTGGCGCTCGGCCACGTGCGCCGGCGCGGTGTCATGGCGCACGGGAAGATGTCCGAACGCCGCGCTCAAGCTCGACAGCTCGTCTCGCGTCGCTTCCGCACACCCGCGAGGTTCCGTTGCGCCAAGGGCACACGCAAGGATGCGCGGGTATTCGCAGGGATCGATCGGAAAGCGATGCTCGTGATAAAGGACGCTGAACGACCCGGCCGCCGAATCGAACTCGAGCCGCAATTCTCCGCGCTCCAGCACCGAGCCGTAATGGTCCGCAAGCACCGGCACCAGCACCTTGTTCGCAAGCTCGGTGTTTGCCGGCAGCCAGTCGATGTCGAAGAAGCTCGCATAGGTCGAAGACAGACCGTTTTCCAGCACGTCGAGCCACCAGGTGTTGTCGGCGCCCATCACGCCCATGTGATTGGGCACCATGTCGAATATCTGCCCCATGCCGTGCCGGCGCAGCACCGCGACGAAATGCTCGAAGTCCTGGCGCGAGCCGATCTCGGGGTTGAGCGCATGGTGGTCGATGATGTCATAGCCGTGGGCGCTTCCGGCCCGCGCCCGCAGGTACGGTGAGCAGTAGACATGGCTCATGCCGAGTTCGGCCAGATAAGGGACGATCGCGGCGGCTTGGTTGAAAGTGAACTCGCGGTTGAGCTGGAGCCGGTACGTGGCGCGCGGAATACGTGTGGCAGCACGAGCAGCATCGTGCGGGGGCAGCGGCCGCGCCCGCGGGCGCGTTCTTGCAAGCGCCTGCGCCAGCGCGGCAAAGCGCGGATCGCGCTCCACCCGCTCCAAGGGGAGCGGCAGCTTGCGGCGCCAGTTCGGGTGCTGGTCGGTCGTGCCGGGGAGGTTCGTCTGTTCGCGCTCGCCCAGCAGGTCTTCGAGCTGCACCATGAGCACCCGCGCCCGCGTGCGGGCAAGAAACTCGTGCACCGCCAGCATGAATTCCGGCGTCATGACGGGCAGCGACACGGGGTTCGCGCTTGCGGCCTGCGGCAGCAGGTGCTCGCGCTCCAGCGCGAGCAGCAAACGCGCGCGATCCTGAGCGCGTGCGATGACCTGCCTTTGACGCGCTTCTTCGGTCGGAAACAAACCGAGTTCGTGGCGCAGGTTGAGGTCATGGCCTTCCCAGTAGCCGGCGAGCGTGGGCAGATCGTGAGTAGTCGCGGCGACCAGCGCGTCAGCCGGATACTCCGAGGGGGCTTTGAATTCCCCGGCGGGGCTGCGCTCGAAATAAAGGAGCCGGCAGGAAAGCACGCCGCTGCGGGCGAGCGCCGCACGGACTTCATCCGGCACGGTACCGAGGTCCTCGCCGATCACCAGGCACTGGTTGCGATGACTCTCGAGCGCGACGATGCCGAGGAGATCGTCGAAAAAATAGCGAACATACGCGCCGTCCGCGGGCCGTCCGCCCGGTGGGATCCAGAACAGGCGCGCAAGGCCCATGACATGGTCGATGCGCAACGCGCCGGCGTGGCGCATGTTGGCGCGCAGTGTGGCAATAAAAGGCTCATAGCCCGCCGCCCGCAGCGTTTCCGGGCGCATCGGCGGCAGCCCCCAGTTCTGCCCCGAGAGGTTGAAATCATCGGGCGGTGCGCCGATGCTTGCTTCGATCGCATAGAGGTCCTGGTTGGCCCACGCCTCGGCGCCGCCGCGATCGATCGAGACGGCGAGATCCCGGTAGAGGCCCACGCCCAACTGCGATTCGTAGCAACGCCTTGCGACTTGCCCGAGCTGCAGGTCAGCCTGCCACTGCAAGTACTCGTAGAACTCGACGCGATCGAGTTGCGCTTGAGCAAAACGCGCAACCTCCTGCGAAGCGGGATCCCGAAACTCTTCCGGCCACACCGGCCAGCCCCACGCGCCGGGGTCTTCGGCGCGGAAGCGCTCATGCAGGGCCTCGAATAGGGCGTGCCCTCGCAGCCTTGGTCCCCCGCGCGCCTGGAACTCCCGAAATTCCCGGGCGCGTACAGAGCAGGCGTCAAGATGATTCGCGCGGAAATGCCCGTAAAGCTGCTCGAGCACCGGCAGTTTTGCGGTCACAACGCCGGAATAGTCCACCAGTTCGAGGTCCCGCAGCGCCTTGAGGCGCGTCTGCATCTCGCCTGAATGCACCCGCGTCTCATCTACGCACTCGCGAAGGTCCTCTACGGCATCGATATCGACGTAGAGCACGTTGAGAAACAGGCGCGATGACGGGCTGTAGGAACTCGCGTGCGCCGGGTTTCGCGGATACAGCGCGTGCAGCGGGTTCACGCCCACGATCCCCGCGCCGCGATGACCCCACTGCTGGACGACGGTGCGCAGGTCGGTGAAATCGCCGATGCCCCAGTTGCGCTCGGAGCGCACCGAATAGAGTTGCAGCGCCGGACCCCACACCCGTCCCTCACCTTCCAGGGCAGCCGGGACATAACAGCGCTCGGGCGCGACGACCAGAGTCATCGCCAGGCCGCCGGCTTCCCCGGGACGCCGCAGGGTAAAGCGGTGGTAGCCCAACGGCAGTCGTTCGCGCCATTCGAACGCAAACGCGGCGTGGCGCGTTTCGCCGGCATCGCGCTCGCGCAGGCGCGGCAGTTGGGCGGGGACGAATTCGCCGCTTCGCACTTCGCCCGACTCGAGCGCGAGCATCCAGCGATGCGTCGCACCTGCCTGCCCCTCCGCCATGCAAAGCGGCACACGATACGGCGCCGCAAGCTCGCGAAATACCGCGACCGGGGGAAGCCCGGACCGCCACCGCTCCTCCTCGCGCGTCGTGAGAGCGGCTTCAACCTCCGACGCGTCCGCGATCATGCCCATGGCTTTGAGCAATGCGACGCGTGTGTCGTTCGACGGGCGGTGGGTCTTGCCCCAGATGTCCGCAAATTCGGCAGCGATGCCGGCGAGTTCGCACAAGCGGTCGAGCGCTGTTTCAGGCATGTCAGGCGCGTCCCGGCGAGAGGTAGCAGGCCGCAGAGAAAGCGGGCAGGCGCCCTGCGGCGAGCGCCGCCGCGGTGTCCGCGGCTTCGCAGCGGAGCAGCGCGCCCGCCGGGGGCGCGGCAAGAGGAACGCTTCCCTGCGAAAGATTCAGGTACAGGCGTAAGCTACTGCCGTCGCCCAGGCGCCATTGCGCTGTCAGCGCACCCGCCCCGAGCACGCGAAACTCGCCTGAGTCTCCCCGCATCGCCGCGAGCCGCGGCAGCAGGTGCTCGCGGCGAAGCGCGAGCAGATCCCGATAGAGCGCGAGCCAGCGCGCATGTGGCATGCGAGGCCGGCACGCCCAGTCGAGTTTGCTTCGGGTGAAGGTCTCCGGGTCGTTGGGATCGGGAATTCCCGCCCGCGCGGCCGGGTCTGCGAAGCGAGCAAAGCGGGCGAACTCGCGCCGCCGCCCCTCGGTTACCGCCTGAGCGAGTTCCGGTCCAAGATCGCAGAAAAACAGGAACGGCGTTGCCGCACCGAACTCCTCGCCCATGAACAAGAGCGGCGGGCTCGGGGCAAGCAGCCATGCAACAGTGGCGGCACGCAATGCCTCGTCCGCTGCCAAGGAGGCGAGCCGCTCGCCGAAGGCGCGGTTGCCGACCTGGTCATGGGTTTGCAGGAACGACACGAATGCGCTCAGGGGTAGCTGCGCGCTCGGTTCGCCACGCGGGGTGCGGTTACGATGCGCCGACTCTTCACCCTGGTAGGCGAAGCCTTGTGTGAGACAGCGCCCGAGATGGCGCGTCGCGGCCTGCGCGTAATCGGCATAGTAACCGTCGGTCTCGCCGGTAAGCAGAACGTGAAACGCGTGATGAACGTCGTCGTTCCACTGCGCGTCGAAAAAACGCGCCCTTCCGTCCGATGCCCGTTCCAGATAGCGCGCCTGGTTCTTGTCGTTCTCCAGCACGAGATGCACGCAGCGCTCGCGCGCCGGCCCGCCGCGCACAGCCTCCGCGAGCTCGGCCAGGATGTGCGGGTCGGAATCGTCCACGATCGCGTGCACCGCATCCAGGCGCAGGCCGTCGAAGTGGTATTCCTCGAGCCAGTAGAGCGCATTGTGAATGAAGAAATCGCGCACGGTGCGCGAGTGCGGCCCGTCGAAGTTGATCGCCGCACCCCACGGGGTGTGGTGCCTCTCCGTGAAGAACTGCGGCGCGTAAAGGTGCAGGTAATTGCCCTCCGGCCCGAAGTGATTGTAAACGACGTCCAGCAGCACCATCAGACCGCGCGCGTGCGCTGCGTCGATCAGCGCCTTCAGATCTTCGGGGCGGCCGTAGCAGCCGTCTGGCGCAAACGGCAGCACGCCGTCATACCCCCAGTTGCGCACGCCCGGAAAGTCCGCGACCGGCATGAGCTCGATCGCGGTGACGCCCAACCGGGCCAGTTCGTCGAGGCGTCCGACTGCAGCGCGAAAAGTCCCTTCCGGCGTGAACGCTCCGACGTGGAGTTCGTAAATTACCGCTTCCTCCCACGGGCGTCCTCGCCATCCGCGGTCCTGCCATCGATACCCAAGGGGATCGATGACCTCACTTGGTCCGTGCACGTCTTGCGGCTGGTAGCGCGAAGCGGGGTCCGGCACCAATCGCCCCGCGCCGACGTCGAACCGGTAGCGCGTGCCAGCCGCAGCGCCGGCCGTCGCAAGTTCGTGCCAGCCATCGGCGCTTGCGAGCATGGGCAAGCTCTCCTCGCGATCGGGGAACGATAGCCGCAGGCTGACGCGCGACACCGCCGGCGCCCATAAGCGGAAGCGCACTTCACCACTTGCGAGAAGCTGCGCGCCCAACGGCATCTCGTGCCGGCGGCGCAGGATGTGGTGCTTTGCCACTTGCTGTCCAGTATCCTGAGTCGTTAATTCATCGCACAATTCTGGACGTAGAAGGTCGGGGTACGCGCAGCGTTCCCCGACATCCACTTCGCGCCTGCCTGCCGCGTGCCTGTGCGTCGCACGCAGACAGGCGCGCGGCGCAGGCAGGTCAGGTAGCCGCGGATGCGGCAACCTGACCTACACATTCTCGACGCGAGCGGCTCCAAGAATTCTGCATTAGGAATTTGTCCGACCCAAGTCCGACAAATTCCCAGCGATCAACGATTCCCCTACCGTTCCGCGCCAGCCCGAGCGGCGAGCTTCTGTTCCTGAAGGAGCGCGAGTGAGCGTCCTTTCAGGGCGTACGGATGCGCTGGATCGAATACACCGTCCCGCGCGAGGCCGTCCTGGTACGAGGTGTCCATCACCACCAGCCAGCGCGAGCCGGCCGCGAATCGCGGCGGCTGGAACGCGATATCGTCGTGATGGGCGTTGAACAGCACCAGGAAGTTGCTGTCGAGGACCGGCCGGCCGAAATCGTCGGTTTCGGCGAGTCCGTCACCTGCCAGGTACACGCCCAGGCAGTGCGCTTCGTGCTTGTTCCACTCCTCCTCGGTCATTTCGACCCCGCTTGGCGTCAGCCACACCACATCTTTGACGTCCGAGCCATGGATCGGCCGGCCTTCGAAGAAATTCCGCCGCCGGAACACGCGATGCTGGCGGCGCAGCCGGATCATGCGCCGGACGAAGTCGAGCAGCCGGCGCCGGTCCTCGGTGAGCGTCCAGTCGAGCCACGAGATTTCGTTGTCCTGGCAGTAGGCATTATTGTTGCCGCGCTGGGTGCGGCCGATCTCGTCGCCGGCAGCGAGCATCGGCACCCCCTGCGAGAGCAGCAGCGTCGCAAGCAAATTGCGTTTCTGGCGGGCGCGCAGCGCATTTATCCCCGGATCGCCGGTGTCGCCTTCGACCCCGCAGTTCCACGAAAGATTGTTGTTGTGTCCGTCGCGGTTGTCCTCCAGGTTGGCTTCGTTGTGCTTTTCGTTGTACGAGGCGAGGTCGTCAAGCGTGAAGCCGTCGTGACACGTGATGAAGTTGATGCTGGCATGGGGACGGCGACCGCTCCTGCCATAAAGGTCGCTCGAGCCGGTGAGCCGGCGCGCGAACTCGCCGATCAGTCCGCCGTCACTCTTCCAGTAGGCGCGCATGGTGTCCCGATACTTGTCGTTCCACTCGGTCCAGCCGACCGGGAAGTTTCCGACCTGATAGCCGCCCTGTCCGAGGTCCCATGGTTCGGCGATCAGCTTCACCAGCGACAGAACCGGATCCTGGCGAATGATGTCGAAGAACGCGCCGAGACGATCCACCTCGTGCAGCTCGCGCGCAAGCGCCGAGGCGAGATCGAAGCGGAATCCGTCCACGTGCATCTCGATGACCCAGTAACGCAGCGAGTCCATGATGAGCTGCAGAACCCGCGGATGCTGCATGTTGAGCGTATTGCCGCAACCCGTGAAGTCGACGTAGCGGCGGGGCTCACCCGGTTGAAGCCGGTAGTACGATACGTTGTCGACGCCGCGAAAACACAGGGTGGGCCCGAGGTGATTGCCCTCGCCTGTATGGTTATACACGACATCGAGGATCACTTCGATTCCGGCTCCGTGCAGCGCCTTCACCATAGTCTTGAACTCGGACACCCGCCCGGTCGCCGAGTAGCGGTTGTCGGGAGCAAAAAAACCAATCGAGTTATAACCCCAATAGTTGCGCAGCCCGTCCCGCACCAGGCGCCGGTCGTCGACGAAAGCGTGCACCGGCATCAATTCGACCGTGGTAACGCCCAACCGCTTCAGGTGCTCGATCACCGGCACCGTAGCGAGGCCCGCATAAGTGCCGCGCAGGGCCGGCGGCACTTCCGGATGCTGCATCGTGAATCCCTTCACGTGCAGCTCATAAATTACCGTCTCATGCCACGGGATGCCGGGGCGACGGTCATCGCTCCAGGTGAAAGCCGGGTCGATAATGCGGCACTTCGGCATTCCGGGCGCAGAGTCGCGGCGATCAATCGAAAGATCTTCGCGCTCGTGCCCGACCCGGTAGCCGTAGTGGGCATCGCTCCAGTTGATCGACCCAACCAGCCATCTTGCATATGGGTCAAGCAGCAGTTTGTTGGGATTGAAGCGGTGGCCCGACTGCGGCCGATAGGGCCCGTATGCGCGATAGCCATAGAGCATGCCCGGGCGCGCCTCGGGCAGGTAGCAGTGCCACACCTGGTCGGTGTACTCCTTGAATACGATGCGCTGAATCTCGCGCCGGCCCTTTTCGTCGAAGATGCACAACTCCACCTTTTCGGCGTGCTCCGAAAACAACGCGAAGTTGACCCCCTGGCCGTCCCAGGTCGCGCCGCGCGGATGGGGGCGCCCCGGCCATACCGCCGTGACAGGACCGTTTGAGCTCATTGCCTGCTCCGTCTCGAGTCGCGTATTTCCGGCATGTCTTCGCCGCTTTTCACAACGCATGACTCATGTCGGATGAAACAGGCGACGACGAGATTCGCGGCACCGGACGCGGGCACGAGCGCCAATTCTGCATCTTGCACTATCGCCTCTCCTCCTTGGTGCCTCTGGGCCACCAGCGCTCAAGCAGCTCCGCCGCCCATTTCTGGCCACCTATGCCGAAGGCCAGGGCGAGCGCAAAGACGATGCCGGCGAGGATGATGAGAAAGCTCTGCCGAACGATTTCCCCGCCGACATTGATCTGTTCGAGTGCAATCAGCACCACGAACCCGAGGATTGCGTACTGCGCGAATTTCCCGAGCAGGTCGGCATCCTGTATGCCTATGTTCCTGCAGTAAGCGATCACGGTGTTGCAGATGAAGCGCGCGAAATACGCGCCGAAAGCGAGGATCAGCAGCGCGACGATGACCTTGGGGACGAATAGCACGACCTGGCGAAGCAGATCGGTGACGTAGGTGAGTCCGAGGCTGTTGAAGCCGATGATCAGCGCCGCCAGGATCACCAGCCAGTACATGAGCGCGGCGAAAATCCAGGTGGTATCCCGCTGGATGCCTCCCTGCTGCAGGAATCCATCCATACCCGCGCGTTCGGTGAGCACGTGGAAGTTGATCGCACGCAGGCCCTTGACGACCGCCAACCTGGCGAGTTTCGCGAGCATCCACCCTGCGACGACTACCAGCACGGCCAGCGCCAGTTTGGGCAAAAACTGGCCGACCTGCACGAGGAACGCCCGTACGGGCTCCAACAACATGTCGATCCTGTTCATGACACCCTCCTTTCCCTATTCGTGAAATCGTCAGTTCGTGAGATCGTTAGCGCGTGAGGTCGTGAGATCGTGAGTTGAGTTCACCGCTCTTCCGACTTCCCGCTCTTACGCTCTCCCGATTTCCCGCTCTCCCGCTCTCACCCTTTCACGCCCTCCCGCTTTGACGCCCTCACGCTCTTACGCCCTCGGCCAGACCGGTCAGGGCGAGAATGCCCTGGAGGGGAATGCCAACCCAGCCCGGGCGGTTGTTGAGTTCGTAACGTACTTCGTAAAACGCCTTTTCCAATTCGAACAGGTCGAGCAGCCCGCGCACTTCCTCGAAGGAAGCGTAAAGTCCGCTGTCGCGTGACCGTTCCTCGTACGCCCTGAGGAATTCACGGCGCGCTTCCGATTCCCAACCGCGCGCCATGGGCGCGAGTCTGGCGGTGTCCTCGTGTCCCTGCACGGCGCTTCTCAGCGCCGTCCAATGCGCATAGTTGAACGAGCGCAGCATGCCGGCTACGTCGCGCAGCGGGGAGTGTTTCTGTCTGCGCTCCGCAAGCGGGCGCGCCGGTTCGCCTTCGAAATCGATGATCACGAAGTCGTTATTGGCCAGCAGCGCCTGCCCGAGATGATAGTCGCCGTGATTGCGGATCTTGAGCGCCTGGCCCGCCGACGCGGTGCAGGCTTCGATCCGTGTCAGCAACTGCTGGCGCTGCCCGATCAATTCCCTGGCGTCCTTGCGCGACGGCAAGGTCAATTCGCCCAGGCGCCGATCCAGCACTTCGAGCGTCGCGACCGCCTCTTCCTGCGCGTGCTTGCGCCACTGGGCGAGATCGTCGGACGCGACCGGTTCAGGGTCGAAGGCTGGATCGCCCGTGCGCAGGGCGAGCGCCCGGTGCAGCTCCGCGGTGCGGGTCCCCAAGGTGTGGATAAGCGAGAGGTAGCCGCCGTGCACGTCCGCACGCGGCGGCTCGGCCGCGTTGCGCCACTGATCCAGGAAACGCTCGAGATAGTCGAGGGTGTAGCTCCAGAAATCGCCTTGGTTCGGGACGTAGGCCTGCAGCAGTGCAAGCGTTGTCGACGTGCCGTCGGCCGCCACCGACTCCAGCGCCCCCGCCAACGGCACGCAACCTGCGAAGTGCGCCACCTCGGTGAGAAATCGGCCGATTTCGAGTTCGGGATTCACGCCCGGCCGCAAGCGGCGATAGCCTTTAAGGAACAGGCGCCCTCCCAGCGCGACGATGGTGTTGCTGCTCTGCGCCTGCGGACGGTTCACCGCAAGCGTGCCGATGTCCGTGCCCGCGATCTCGCCAAAGACGCGCGTTGGGATAAAGCGCAACAATCCGCGCGCAGTGGCGACCTCCCGCCCGGCGCCGATCGCCTCCACCACCGCGCGGCAAAAGGCCTCGTCGCCAAAGGCATCGCCCAACACTCCAACGTTCGCCTGCTGGCGCACCTTGGCCACCGTTGCCGGCGCAAGACCGCGCATGCGCTCCTCTTCGCCGTCTTCCCAGGCAAGCGCAAGCGGCAAAAAGTAGCTCGCAGGTTCCGCAGCTCCTATGATGTCGAGCAGTGCAATCAGCCACTGCTGCCCTCCGGCCTCCCAGAGCACGTGGTCGGACAACGCGGCGCGCTTTACCTGCTCGCCTTTGGCGGCGTACCACCGCTGCGACTCGAGATAGCGCGGCAGCACCTCCTGCTCCAGTTGCGCGCGGACCTTCTCGGCCATGCCGATGCGCCACGGCACGACGCGGTCGCGGAAAAAGCTTGTCCATCCGTCGAACAGCACCAGCACCGGCAGGTCTTCGCGCGGCAGACGCTCCTCGTGCCAACGCGGCACCTCGACGTCGGCGGCAAGACGGAACCAGTAGAAACCATGCGCGGGCAGCGACAGCATGTAGGGCAAATCTCCGATCGGTGGGAACGCGGTGCGGCCCGCCATCTCGACCGGCACGCGCCCGCGAAACCGCGCGAGATCGAGCTCCACCGGCTGCGCTGACCGCCCCAGGTTGGCCACGCACAGGATCGCCTCGTCGCCGAACTCGCGCAAATACGCGAGGACCTTGCGGTTGCCCGGCCTGAGAAAGGCGAGCCGGCCGCGTCCGAAGGCCTTGCTCGTCTTGCGCATGGCGAGGATGCGCTTCATCCAGTTGAGCAGCGAGGAAGGGTCGCGCGCCTGAGCTTCCACATTCACCGCCTCGTAGCCGTACACCGGATCCATGATCGGCGGCAGGAAAAGCCGCTGCGGGTCGGCGCGCGAGAATCCGGCGTTGCGATCCGGGCTCCACTGCATGGGCGTGCGCACCCCGTTGCGGTCGCCGAGAAAAATGTTGTCGCCCATCCCGATCTCGTCGCCGTAATAGATGATGGGCGAGCCCGGCATCGACAGCAGCAGGCTGTTCATAAGCTTGATGCGATCCAGATCGTTCTCCATCAAAGGCGCGAGCCGCCGCCGAATCCCCAGATTGATGCGTGCGCGCGCGTCCGCGGCATACATTCGATACATGTAGTCGCGCTCCCTGCTGGTCACCATCTCGAGCGTGAGTTCGTCGTGGTTGCGCAGGAAGATCGCCCACTGGGAGGTGTCGGGGATGTCGGGCGTCTGCCGCATGATCTCGACCACCGGGTGGCGGTCCTCCTGCGCGATAGCCATGTAGATCCGGGGCATTAACGGAAAGTGGTAGGCCATGTGGCACTCGTCACCATCGCCGAAATACTCGCGCACGTCCTCGGGCCACTGGTTGGCCTCGGCAAGCAACAACCGGCTTTCGTAGTGCGCGTCGAGCAAGGCGCGGATCTGCTTGATTAGGGTGTGGGTCTCGGGGAGGTTTTCGTTGTTGGTGCGCTCGCGCTCGCACAGGTACGGAATGGCATCCAGCCGGAATCCGTCCACACCCATGTCGAGCCAGAAGCGCATCACCCGGAACACCGCCTTCAGCACGTTCGGATTGTCGAAGTTGAGGTCGGGCTGGTGGCTGAAGAATCGATGCCAGTAGTAGGCCTTGGCAACCGGGTCCCACGCCCAGTTCGAAGTTTCGGTGTCGGTGAAGATGATGCGCGTACCCCGGAACTTCTGGTCGGTGTCGCTCCACACATAAAAATTCCGTTTCGAGGAACCGGGGGGCGCGCGGCGCGCGGCCTGGAACCACGGGTGCTGGTCGGAGGTGTGGTTGATGACCAGCTCGGTAATCACCTTCAGCCCGCAGCGGCGCGCTTCTCGCAGCATGGCACGAAAGTCGTTGCGGGTGCCATATTGCGGGTGAATGTTGCGGTAGTCGGCGACGTCGTAGCCGTCGTCCTTGAGCGGTGACGGATAGAACGGCAGGAGCCAGATCGTGTTGACGCCGAGGTCCCTGATGTAGTCGAGCTTCGACGCGAGGCCGCGGAAGTCGCCGATGCCGTCGTCGTTGGAGTCGGAGAAGGCCTTGACGTGCATCTGATAGATGACTGCATCCTTGTACCAGAGGGCATCCCCGGCCGCCGGCGCCTCCTCAACGCGCGGCGCCTGCTGCAGGGGCTGCGTGTCCGGCGCGTTCATGAAGCCTCCATGGTTAGAGTCCCTAACATAATGAGGCACGTGTGCGTTGCGAGCCAAAATTGTGGATGACGCGAAGGACGGCGCAGGTCATATCGCGAATATGGCCAAGCCGGCCGACAAAGTGTCCCGCGTAGGGCGGAGCAGGTTCCAACAGCTTCATCGTTGGATGCGACCCCGAAGCGGGACATGAGCGCGCCATCATACGCGGGACTCACACGCGCCTGCGCGGTCGCATCCCCGCAAGCGGGGCCCCTGCTCCACGCTCCGGCGCGCCGCGATTTTGGCCGCAACCCGAAGGGCTGGCACGAGTTTTCGCCCATGGCTTTGTCGCTCACCTTGCCAATATTCGCGATATTGGCTGCGGCGAGCTTCGCGCCCTGAGCGAAAATCGTGACAGCGCATCACGCGTCTCATTATGTTAGGGACTCTTAGGCAAAATAATCGAAATCCTGTTCCCGATGCACGCGCCGCCGCACGCGGAAAACATGCGCGGGAACATGCGCCGGATCGAGCCGCACGAAGTTGCGCGAGCCTTCCCACAGGTAGTGTGCGCCGGTGAGCAGATCGTGCATCTGATACTGCGAGTGCGGATCGATGCGGAGCGCCGCCAGGTCAAGCTCGACCCATCCGGAATGGGTGTTTACCGGATCGAGGTTGACGACCGTTACGATCGCATTGTCGCGCGGCTCCTCGATCTTTGCATAGCAGATCAACTGCTCGTTGTCGGTCGGGAAAAATCTCAGGCTCCAGTCCGACTGCAGCGCCGGATTCTCGCGGCGGATTCGGTTCAACAGCGCGATTAACGGACCCAGGCTGTCGGCTCGATCCAGGTCCCAGCGGCGCAACTGGTATTTTTCCGAGTCGAGGTACTCCTCGCTGCCGGGTTCGCGCGGCTTATTTTCCATGAGTTCATACGCCGGCCCGTAGATGCCGTAGCTTGCGGCAAGGGTTGCCGCGAGCACCAGGCGCGCCATGAACGTCGGGCGGCCGCCGAACTGCAGTGCTTCGGTGAGGATGTCGGGCGTGTTCGGCCACACGCTGGGTCGGAAGTACTCGCGCCCGGGCCCATTCGCGAGTTCGGTGAAATACTCGGTCAGTTCGTGCTTGGTATTGCGCCAGGCAAAGTAGGTATATGATTGAGTGAAACCGAGCTTGGCGAGACGGTGCATCAGCTTCGGTCGCGTGAATGCTTCCGAAAGGAAGATCACGTCCGGGTGCGCGCGTTTTACCTCGCCAATCGCCCACTCCCAGAATGCGAACGCCTTGGTGTGGGGATTGTCCACCCGGAAGATCTTCACGCCTTCGCCGATCCAGAATTCGATCACGCTCTTCAGCTCCTGCCACAGCGCACGCCAGTCGTCGCTTTCGAAGTTGAATGGATAGATATCCTGGTACTTCTTCGGCGGATTCTCGGCGTATTGCACGCTGCCATCGGGACGCCAACGGAACCACTGCGGGTGTTCCTTCACGTACGGGTGGTCGGGAGCACACTGGTACGCAATATCGAGGGCGATCTCGATGCCATGCTCGCGCGCCCTCAAGACGAGTCGGCGGAAGTCCTCGAGCGTCCCGAGCTCCGGGTGTACCGCCTTGAATCCGCCTTCGGCGGCGCCGATGGCCCACGGGCTGCCGACATCGGCCGGGCCGGCGACGAGTGCGTTGTTCCTGCCCTTGCGCCTTTCGCGCCCGATCGGATGGATTGGCGAAAGATAAAGCACATCGAAGCCCAATTCTGCGACGTATGGGAGCCGCGCCTCGCAGTCGCGAAAAGTGCCGTGCCGCCCGGGCTCGGGAGAGGTGGAGCGTGGAAACAGTTCATACCAGGTGCTGTAGCGCGCACGCTCCCGGTCGACCACCAGCGGCATCTCGACCGGCCATAGCGCCGCGAGGCTGCGCTCCGGGTAACGCGCCGTAATCTGCGCCAGCTCTTCGTCGAGAGCGATCGCTCGGAGCTTCTGCACCCCACTCTCCGCCTTGAGGCGGCTCGCCCAATCGCTGAGGCGCCTGCGATGCGCGCCCTTCGCGCGTGCGGCCACCTCCCCGATCAGGCCGGCGCCGATGAGGGCGGCGATACGCAAGTCTTCAGCGTCTTCACGGCGGGCGAACTCGTTGCGCCACGACAGAAAATGATCCACCCAGGCGGTCACCGTATAGCGATAGGCTCCGGACGTCTCGGGAACAAAGCTCGCGCGCCAGCGGTCGTTGCCGAGATGCGCCATGTCCACTTCGCGCCACGCGGTCTCGTCCTCGCCGCGCCAGCGCAACACCACGCGCAGCGCATCGTGCCCGTCGGCGAAGCAGTCGGCTTCGACCGTGATGCGGTCGCCCGCGATCCTCTTGATTGCAAACCGCCCGCCGTCGACCGACGGGAAAACGCCGTCGATCGCGGCCCGCGCGCGGCCATCCTGGGCCCCCTGCTTCGCCTTCGCCTCAGGCATCGCGGATCCCTTTCAGGATGATGGTTGCGAGCGGCGGCAATGTCACGCCCAGTGAATAGGGGCGCCCGTGTGCCGCGAGCGGAGCGGCTTCGACCCCGCCGAAGTTGCCCCAGCCGGCGCCGCCATACTCCCTGGCGTCGCTGTTGAGGATCTCGCGCCAGGTGCCGCCCCAGGGCACGCCCAGCACGTAGTTGGTGCGGGGCACCGGTGTGAAGTTACATACAACCAGCAAGGCACTGTCTCCCTTGCGGGGCTTGCGCAGGAACGAGATCACGCTTGTTTCGGTGTCGTTGCAGTCGATCCACTCGAACCCTTCGTGCGAGAAATCGACCTCGTAGAGCGCCGGCTCCGAGCGGTAGACATGATTGAGATCCGCAACCCAACGCTGCAATGTGGCATGCTCGGGCAGCGCCATCACCCACCACTCGAGTTGATCTTCGTGCGTCCACTCGCGCCGCTGCCCGAATTCCCCGCCCATGAAAAGCAGCTTCTTGCCCGGATGCGCCCACATGTAGCCATAGAGCGCGCGCAGGTTGGCAAATTGCTGCCAGACGTCACCCGGCATCTTGCCGACGAGCGATCCCTTGCCGTGCACCACCTCGTCGTGGGAAAGCGGCAGCACGAAGTTTTCGTTGAACGCGTAGAGCAGGGAAAAAGTGAGGTGGCCGTGGTGAAACTTGCGGTGAATCGGGTCCTCGCGCATATAGGCGAGGGTGTCATGCATCCAGCCCATGTTCCACTTCATGCCGAAGCCCAGGCCGCCAAGGTGGGCCGGGCGGGAGACCATCGGCCATGCAGTGGATTCTTCGGCGATCGTCAGCACGTCCGGATGATCGCCGTACACTGCCTCGTTCAGCTTTTTCAGAAACTCGATCGCCCCCAGGTTTTCCCGGCCGCCGTAGCGGTTTGGAATCCACTCGCCTTCCTTCCGCGCGTAGTCGAGATAGAGCATCGAGGCGACCGCATCCACGCGCAGCCCGTCCATGTGATACTTGTCCAGCCAGAACAGGGCCGACGAGAGCAGGAACGCGCGCACTTCGTTCCGCCCATAGTTGAATATGCTCGAGTTCCACTCCGGATGGAAACCCTGCTTCGGGTCGGCATGCTCGAAGAGGTACGTGCCGTCGAAGAACACGAGCCCGTGGCCGTCGGTGGGAAAATGCGACGGCACCCAATCGAGAATCACGCCGATGCCTTGCTGATGGAGGTGGTCGACCAGATACATGAAGTCCTGCGGTGTGCCGTAACGCGCAGTCGGCGCGAAATAGCCGGTGGTCTGGTATCCCCAGGAGCCATAGAACGGGTGTTCGGTCACGGGCATCAGCTCGACGTGCGTGAAACCCATCTTCAACACGTACTGCGCAAGCTCATGCGCAAGCTCCCGGTAACCGAGGCACGCACCGTCCCGGCGACGCCACGATCCCGCATGCACTTCGTAAATCGCGATGGGCGCATCCAGCGCATTGCGCGCGCGGCGCGACGCCATCCAGTCGCCGTCGCCCCAGTCGTATTCGAGGCCCCAAACGCGCGAGCCGGTCGCCGGCGGGCACTCGGAGCAAAAGGCGAACGGGTCGGCCTTGTCAACGACATAGCCGTTCAGACGCGACTGGATGCGGTACTTGTAGTTCGCTCCGCGCTCGATGCCGCGAATCGATGCTTCCCAGATCCCGGAGCCGTCATCGCGCGCGTCAAGCGGATGCCGTTGCGGGTTCCAGTCGTTGAAGTCCCCGATCACTGAAACCGCTTCGGCGTTCGGCGCCCACAAAGCGAAACGTGCTCCCGATACGCTTCCCTGCACGAGGTGCGCACCCAGCTTTTCGTGGAGGCGGCAATGGCTGCCTTCACGAAACAGATAGATGTCGTGAGGAGTCAGGAACTCCGGCGTTCCACTTGCAACTCCGCTATTGACCGTCGACTCCATGGTTCACGCTCTCATTCCCATCAGAATAACGTGCACGCGATAGGGCCCGTGCGCACCGAGAGTGACCGTTTGCTCGATATCGGCGGTGCGCGACGGACCGGAAATGAAGTTGACCGCGCGCGGCGGCGCGCCAAGTTCGATGCGCAATAACTGCCATGCTTCCTCCATGCCGCGCACGATGCGCCCGGATCGCACCAGCGCGACATGCGTCTCCGGCAGCAGGCTTACGGTCGCCGGCGTCCCTGGACCCGACACCATCATCAACGTGCCGGTCTCGGCGATCGCGCAGTACGCGCCGGTAATGCCGACGAGATCGCCGTCGCGTGCCCCGCGCGCTTCAACACTCATTCCGGCCGCAGCCCACCGCAGTTGTGCCAGCTCCGGCCAGCATACCGCGGTAAGCGGCAGCGCATTCCGCCTGAGATAGGCCGCGACCGCTTGCGGCGCCTCATTCGGTGCGCCGATTTCATCGATGGTGCTCGAGAGGGCGAGCGCGCGGAGGCGAAACTCCGCAATGAGATCGTGCGGCCCGCGCGGCCGTGGGCTGTGGGGATGAGCGGCGAGATGCGCGTGCACCCGCTCGCGCTCCGCAGCGTCCGGCGCCGGCGGCTTGCGCTGCGCCGCGCGGATGCGCGCAAGAATGTTTTCACGCGCACTCATTCGGTGAAAACATTCTTAACAGAAAAGACACGAAAGGAGGGCGACTTAAAAACGCCGCAGGCCAGGTCACGCCTCATTACTGAGCCTCGTGCAAATGGGTGACAAGCCATGTGAACCACAAATCTCCCCTCGCCCTCCGGGAGAGGGGCCAGGGGTGAGGGCTGAGTGGTGTCAGGCATTTTTTGCGACGCTCAGTAGTCACGCTCAACCAGTCACGAGTTACCAGTCACGAGTCACGCCTCACCCAAGCGTGGGCATATTCAACCCGGGCGCCGGCGTGTCCTGGTGCGGCCAGCGAGTGGTGATGACCTTGGTCCGGGTGTAGAACTTCACGCCCTCGACGCCGTGCAAGTGCAGGTCGCCGAAGAGCGAGTTCTTCCAACCGCCGAAAGAATAGAACGCGACCGGCACCGGGATCGGCACGTTCACGCCGACCATGCCCACCTGGATCTCGTTCTCGAAGCGCCGCGCTGCGCCGCCCGACTCGGTGAAAATCGCCGTGCCATTGGCGTAGGGGTTGCCGTTGACGAGCGTGATCCCGTCTTCGAGTGTTTTGGCGCGCAGCACGGCGAGCACCGGTCCAAAGATTTCGTCCTGGTAGATCTTCATTTCGGGCGTCACGTGGTCGAACAGCGTCGTACCGAGGAAGAAACCGCCCTCGTACCCCGGAACCTTCCGGGGGCGGCCATCCAGCACGAGCTTCGCGCCTTCCTTGATGCCCTGATCGATGTAACCCGCGACCTTGTCGCGGTGCTGGCGGGTGACAAGCGGCCCCATTTCCACACCCTCCTTGTCCCCCGGTCCGACCATGATCGCCTCGGCCTTTCTCTTTAGCAGGGCGACCAGCGGATCGGCGGCGGCGCCCACCGCCACCACGGCCGAGATCGCCATGCAGCGCTCGCCCGCCGAACCGTAGGCGGCGCTGATCAGCGCATCCGCCGCAAACTCGAGGTCGGCGTCTGGCAGCACGACCGCGTGGTTCTTGGCGCCTCCGAGCGCCTGCACGCGCTTGCCGTTCTTCGCGCAAGTCTCGTAGACGTACTTGGCGATGGGAGTCGATCCAACGAAGGAAACCGCATTGATGCCCGGGTGGTTGAGGATCGCGTCCACCGCCTCCTTGTCGCCGTGTACGACGTTGAGGACCCCGTCGGGGAGGCCCGCTTCCGTTGCGAGTTCCGCCATGCGCGTCGAGGCCGACGGCACCTTCTCTGACGGTTTCAGGACAAAGGTGTTGCCGCAGGCGATCGCAACCGGAAACATCCACAGCGGCACCATCACCGGGAAATTGAAGGGCGTAATCCCGGCGCACACACCCACTGGTTGCCGCACCGTGTGGCAATCCACGCCGGTGCCGACGTCCTCGGAATGCTCGCCTTTCAGAAGGTGCGGGATGCCGCAGGCGAACTCGACCACTTCGATCCCGCGCTGCACCGAACCCGTCGCGTCCGGCAGCGTCTTGCCGTGTTCCCCAGTGACGCGCTGCGCGAGGTCCTTCTGGTTCGCCTGCAGCAACTGGAGGAATTTCTGCATCACGCGTGCGCGTCGCAGCGGCGGCGTGTCGCGCCATCCAGGCAGCGCCGCCGCGGCAGCCTTCACCGCGGCGTCGATGTCGGCCGCGTTGCAAAACGGCACCCGGCGCGTGACGGCCCCGGTCGCGGGGTTGGTGACGTCACCGAAGCGGGCGCTCGCCGCGGGTTGTGCCCTGCCGTTGATCCACAGCGCTACGGTCTCGATGGTTTGCATATCAGCCGGTTTGTTCATTGCAATCTCCTGTCTTTAGCGTTTAGCCTTTAGCGATCAGAGTTCATCGCTTATCGCTAATCGCTGATCGCTTATCGATTCTGTAGTCGGTGTAGGTCAGGTTGCCGCGCGAGCGGCTACCTGACGCCTGTCTGCGTGCGGTCACGCACAGGCAGGCCAAGTGGATGTCGGGGAACGCTGCGCGTACCCCGACCTACGTCTTCTGCACTCATCACTCATCGCTCATTATCGCTCATCACTGCTTTTTCGCTGTGTACTGCTCGCGAAACGTTTTCCCTTCAGGTGCCGGCAAGTCCCGCCCGCCGGTCCAGCCGCCGCCGAAAGGCAGATTGTGAATCAATTTCTCGCCGCCGCCCACCCGCGCCAGCACCCGCGCGCCGATTCCGGCGAGCATCGCATAGACCCGCGGGCGCTGCGCAGCCCAGCCCCAGAGAATGAGACCCAGTCTTTCCGGCCAGGGTTTCAGCCCCTGTTCAAACTGCCGCTCGCGCAGCTTTCTCATGAGCTCAGGCAGCGGAATCTTGACCGGACACACTACGCCGCACTGATTGCATAGCGTAGCGGCGTTGGGCAGGTCGAGCGCATTTTCGAGCCCGACGTACATGGGCGTCAGGACCGAGCCCATGGGGCCGGGGTAAACCCACCCGTAGGCGTGGCCGCCTATGCTTTGATAGACCGGACAATGATTCATGCAGGCGCCACAGCGTATGCAGCGCAGCATTGGCTGAAGCGCGCTGCCGATCAGTTTGGTGCGCCCGGCATCAACCAGAATCACATGAAAACGCTCCGGACCGTCGAGTTCGCCCTCGCCCCTGACCCCGGTCGTCACCGACATGTAATTGGTAACGATCTGTCCCGTGCCGTGGCGCGGCAGCAGCCGCAGCAGCGTCGTCACGTCCTCCAATGTCGCCACCACTTTCTCGATGCCGGTAATCGCCACGTGCACCCGCGGCAGCGTTGTCACCATGCGGCCGTTGCCTTCGTTGGTGACGATCAGCGTCGAACCGGTTTCAGCCACGATGAAGTTGGCACCTGAAATTCCCATGTCTGCGGAGAGGAAATGCGGGCGCAATGTCTCGCGCGCTTCACGCGTGAGTTGGGCGATGCCGGTCTTGCGCGGTTTCCGGTGCTTTTCCTCGAACAAATCCGAAACTTCGTCCTTGCTCTTGTGCACCACCGGTGCCACGATGTGCGATGGCGGTTCGCGCGCAAGCTGCAGAATGTACTCGCCGAGGTCGGTCTCCATCACCTCGATGCCCGCCGCTTCGAGCGCGTCGTTCAGCGCACACTCCTCGCTCACCATGGACTTCGACTTGGCGACCTTGCGGACATTGTAATTGGCCGCAAGGTCGCACACGATGCGGTTCGCCTCTTCGGCGGTTTCCGCCCAATGCACGACCGCTCCGCGCGCGGTCGCCTTGCGCTCGAACTCCTCAAGATAGAGATCGAGGTTGGCAAGCGCGCGCTCGCGGATCGCCGCACCCGCTTCGCGGATCGCGTCGAAGTTGTCCAGTTCGGCGACGCGCTCAGCGCGGCCTTTGACGAAATTATCCTGCAGCTTCTTGAGCGCAGCCTGCAGCTTCACGTCGGCGAGCTTTTTGCCGGCGCGCGCCTTGAAATGCATGGAAGCTACGCGCATAAATTCAGTTCAACCGCCAAGACGCCAAGGCGCCAAGAGAAACAAGATGATGAAAAATAGGCGCTTCCGACCTTTCTGTGGGTGTCATTCCCGTGCAAACGGGAATCCATACGGCGTTGAAAAAG
>Ga0156226_1052_pt2 | contig 35866 bp, 31 predicted proteins | sample RifCSPlowO2_12_FD_107874 | JGI IMG/M metagenome (GOLD analysis project Ga0156226, IMG submission 107874) | Betaproteobacteria bacterium RIFCSPLOWO2_12_FULL_62_13
AGAGTTACAATGTCTTACAATTCGCAACGGTCCGGTCCCGGCGCCGGGAGCGCAGTCTATGGTGCACGCAGGGTCAGCCGAGCGCACCGCGCCGGGCAAGAAGGGTCAGGAGACCCTTACAGTATAATCCACGAATCCGCTAACTGCGCGGCTTGAGGCCAGCGGCAAAGCATTGCTCAACGCGCATTTTCCTCATCATCGGGTTTATCCGCATGGATGAACAACTGCGCAATGCGGCCCTCGAATATCACCGCTCGCCCGTGCCCGGCAAGATTTCCGTCACTGCTACCAAGGGTCTCGTCAACCAGCGCGATCTTGCGCTCGCTTATACGCCCGGCGTCGCGACCGTCTGCGAGGTGATCGCTGCGGATCCGGCCGAGGCGCGCAGCCTCACCGCGCGCGGCAATCTGGTGGCGGTGATCACCAACGGCACGGCGGTTCTGGGCCTGGGTGCCATCGGCCCGCTCGCTGCAAAACCGGTTATGGAAGGCAAGGCGGTGCTGTTCAAGAAATTCGCCGGCATCGACGTCTTCGACATCGAGATCAACGAGCGCGACCCGGAGAAGCTGGTCGAGATCATCGCCAGCCTCGAACCCACTTTCGGTGGCATCAACCTCGAGGACATCAAGGCGCCCGAGTGTTTCATCGTCGAGAGGAAGCTCAGGGAGCGCTGCAAGATCCCGGTGTTCCATGATGATCAGCATGGCACGGCGATCATCGTCGGCGCGGCGATCCTGAACGGGCTGAAGGTGGTCGGCAAGGACATATCCGGAATACGACTCGTGGTCTCCGGAGCGGGTGCGGCGGCGCTCGCCTGCCTCGGCCTGCTCGTGAAAATGGGCCTGCCCCGGCAGAACATCGTCGCCACCGATATCAAGGGCGTGGTCTACAAGGGCCGCAAAGAGGAGATGGATCCGGACAAGGAGCAGTATGCGGTCGAGACCAGGGCACGCACGCTCGCTGAGGTGATCGGCGGTGCCGATGTCTTCCTCGGACTCTCGGCGGGCGGCGTTCTCAAGCCCGAGATGGTGAAGAAGATGGGCGGCAAGCCGCTCATCCTGGCGCTCGCCAATCCGGAGCCGGAAATCCGCCCTGAGCTTGCGAGGCAGGCGCGCCCCGATGTGGTGATCGCCACGGGCCGCTCCGACTATCCGAATCAGGTGAACAACGTCCTTTGTTTTCCCTTCATTTTCCGCGGTGCGCTCGATGTTGGGGCCACCACTATCACCACCGAGATGGAGCTTGCCGCGGTGCGCGCGCTTGCCGAACTCGCGCAGGCGGAGCAGTCCGATATCGTGGTGGCGGCCTACGGCGAGCAGAACCTGACTTTTGGTCCGAAGTATCTGATTCCGAGACCCTTCGATCCGCGGCTGATCGGCCGAGTCGCGCCAGCGGTGGCCAAGGCGGCGATGGCGGGTGGCGTAGCGACGCGTCCGATCGCGGATCTGGACGCGTACCGCGAGCGGCTCGATCAGTTCGTGTATCAGTCCGGTTTGATCATGAAACCGGTGTTTGAGGCGGCGAAGCAGGCGCCCAAGCGGGTGGTCTACGCCGAAGGCGAGGATGAGCGCGTGTTGCGTGCCGCGCAGGTGTTGATCGATGAGGGCATCGCGCGGCCGATACTGATCGGGCGTCCGGAAGTCCTCCAGTCGCGAATCGACCGCCTGGGCCTGCGCATGAAAATGGATGAGCATTTCGACCTCGTCGATCCCGGCAACGATCCGCGTTATCACGAGCACTGGACCGAGTATCTCCGGCTCGCCGAGCGCAAAGGCGTCACCCCCGAAATCGCCAAACTCGACATGCGCCGCCGTCGAACGCTGTTTGGAGCGATGCTCATGCATACGGGCGCGGCCGACGTGATGCTGTGCGGGCTGCTCGGCAGGTATCTCGGGCATCTGCGTTTTATCGACCAGGTGATCGGGAAGCGCGCGGGCGTGAATGATTTTGCGGCGATGAACATGCTGCTGCTGCCAAAACGCACCGTGTTCATCTGCGACACCTACGTCAATTTCGATCCCAGCGCCGAGCAGATCGCAGAAATGACAATTCTCGCCGCGGAGGAGATCCGGCGTTTCGGTCTGACACCCAAGGTGGCGCTGCTTTCGCATTCGAGCTTCGGCGCAGCGGACACGCCCACCGCACAGAAGATGCGCGCGGCACTGGCGTTGATCGAAAAGCTCGTGCCCAACGTGGAGGTCGAGGGCGAAATGCACGGTGACGCCGCACTGTCGGAGGAAATCCGCATGGGGGTGTTCCCGAGTTCGCGCTTGAAGGGCGAGGCGAATCTCCTGGTGATGCCAACGCTCGACGCCGCGAATATCGCTTTCAATCTGCTCAAGACCGCCGCGGGGGATGGCATCACGATCGGGCCCATCCTGCTGGGTGCGGCGAAGCCCGTGCATATCATGACCCCGAGCGCGACGGTGCGGCGCATCGTCAACATGACCGCGCTCACCGTGGTCGACGCCGGCGCCCAGCGCGGCGAGCAGAAGTGCTTGCTCTAGGAGTTTGTCGGACTTGGCCCCGCAAACTCCTAGCGGTAAATGGTGAATAGTGAATGGTGAATGGTGACTATCCGGCCGCATAGCGGCGTTTTTTGCTATTCCCTATTCCCTATTCCCTATTCCCTACCGAGGCTTTATGGAAAAGAACGTACGCATCGAGCACGATACGATGGGCAGGATCGAGGTGCCCGCCGACAAGCTGTGGGGCGCGCAGACCCAGAGAAGCCTGCATCATTTCCATTTTCCCGGTGAGGCCATGCCCATCGAGGTGGTGCACGCCCAGGTTCTGGTGAAGAAGGCTGCCGCCACCGTCAACGTGGCGCTCGGGGCGCTCGACAAGAAAAAAGGGGAGGCGATCGTCAATGCCGCGGACGAAGCGCTTGCCGGCAAGCTCGACGAACATTTCCCGCTGGTCACATGGCAGACCGGCTCCGGCACGCAGACCAACATGAACGTGAACGAGGTGCTTGCCAACCGCGCCTCGGAACTCATGGGCGGCGAGCGCGGCGAAGCGCGGCTGGTGCATCCCAACGACGACGTGAACAAGGGGCAGTCGTCGAACGACACCTATCCGACCGCCATGCACGTCGCGGCGGTGATCGCTCTCGAGAAGCGGTTGAAGCCGGCGGTAAAGCGGCTGCGCGACACGCTCGACAAGAAGTCGAAGGCCTTCATGCGCATCGTCAAGATCGGCCGCACCCATCTACAGGACGCCACTCCGCTTACGCTGGGGCAGGAGTTTTCGGGCTACGTGGCGCAGCTTGACCACGGTCTGAAACACATTGACGACGCGCTGCCTCACCTGTACGAACTTGCGTTGGGCGGCACCGCGGTCGGCACGGGTCTGAACGCCCATCCCCAGTTCGCGGTGAAGGTGGCGGCGGAACTGAAGAAGCTCACCGGACTGCCGTTTGTCACCGCGCCCAACAAGTTCGAAGCGCTCGCCTCCTGCGACGCGGTGGTGCATGCTCACGGCGCGCTCAAGACGCTCGCCGCCTCCCTCATGAAGATAGCCAATGACATCCGCTGGCTCGCGAGCGGGCCGCGAAGCGGGATCGGTGAGCTCGCCATTCCCGAGAACGAGCCGGGCAGCTCGATCATGCCGGGCAAGGTCAATCCGACGCAGTCGGAGTCGATGACGATGGTGTGCTGCCAGGTGTTCGGCAACGATGTCGCGATCAACCTCGGCGGCGCCTCCGGCAACTTCGAGTTGAACGTGTTCCGCCCGCTGGTGATCCGCAATTTCCTGCATGGCGCGAGATTGCTCGCTCATGCCTGCGAGAACTTTGACGAGCACTGCGCGGCCGGCATCGAGCCCAATTACGAACGCATCGATCAGTTGATGCGCGATTCGCTGATGCTGGTGACGGCGTTGAATCCTCATATCGGCTACGAGAAAGCCGCGGCGATCGCGAAGAATGCGCACAAGAAAGGCACCACGCTCAAGGAATCGGCGCTCGAGCTGGGCTATCTCACTGCCGAGCAATTCGACGAATGGGTGCGGCCCGAAGACATGGTCGGCATCAAGACCAAGTCGCCGTCCGGGAAAAGCAAGCGTTAGATTTGCCGTCAAGCTTGCCCCGGACTCGATCCTCGGACGCCAAGAACGTCAAGCAAAGAGGAAAACGAGGGGCTGTCATTCCCGTGAAGGCGGGAATCGAATTTGAGGTGACATGGCGGACGCATCGCGCATCGCGGTCGTGACCGGTGCTAATCACGGCATTGGTTTGGAAATCTCGCGTCAGCTCGCGCGGCGAGGCTTGATGGTGGTGCTCACGAGCCGCAGTGCGACCAAGGGTCGCGCCGCGGTCAAGGCGCTGCGTGACGACGGCGTTGTGGTCGATTACCACCTGCTCGACGTCAGGAGCCCCGTCAGCATCAGAGCGCTCGCCGCCTATCTCTCCGAGCGTCACGGCAGGCTCGACGTTTTGGTGAACAACGCCGGCGTGCTCCTGGATCCGCGCGGTTCACGCCTGCTCGACGCCAAGCCCAAGACTTTCCGCGACACGCTGGAGACCAATTTCTTTGGGCCGCTGCAACTCGTGCAGGCGCTCGCGCCGCTGATGAAGAAGAACGGCTACGGGCGCATCGTCAATCTGTCGAGCGGGCTCGGGCAGCTCTCGGATATGGGCGTTGGCACGCCTGCCTATCGTGTTTCCAAGACTGCCCTGAACGTGCTGACCCGCACGCTCGCCGCTGAACTCAACGGAACGGGCATCCTCGTCAATTCGGTGTGTCCCGGCTGGGTCAAGACCGACATAGGAGGGCCCAACGCGCCGCGCACGGTGGAGCAGGGCGCCGATACCGCAGTGTGGCTCGCGACGTTGCCAGATGACGGCCCTTCGGGTGGATTTTTCCGTGACCGCAAGCCGATTCCCTGGTAAACGGTGAACAGCGCGCGGTGAACGGCAAAAAAGAACCCCGCCTCACCGGCGGGGTCCATAGCGAATCGTGAGGCTCGCGCTTACATGCTGAGAATCTTCCTGGCCTTGGCGAGCGTATCGACTGACTCCTTATGCTTGCCGGCCTTGTGCAATTTCTCCCCCTCGGCGCGGTATTTCTTCACATCGGCCATCTGCGCGGCGGAGAGCTTGGCTTTCGGCAACGCTGCGTCGATCGCCTTCATGTCTTTTGGACACTGGAACGCAAACGCCGTGCTGCTGGCGAATGCAAGAATTGCTGCGATCATGATACTGCGGAACTTCATTTCTTTCTCCTCTTGTCGGTTGGACAACGGTTATTAGTGAAAAGCGGGGCGCCACCCCGCTCGCAGGGCACATAACCTGTTTCGCCGTGGATGCGCTCGCGCCCACTACAGGGTAAAATCCCCAACAACAACAGCATCTTGTGCGCATCCTGGAATGACTTACAATCCATTAACACAAAGGCATGCCGACTTATTCCCGATAACGCGGGACACCGTTATCGAGCGTCTGGCGCGCCCGGCTCCGCCACCGGAACCTGAAGACCTGTATGTCATCACGCTGACGGAGGGCGTGCGCGTCACGGAGGCAGCGGTGCTCGTGCCGCTGGTACCCCATTCCGGCGCGGTCAACGTGCTGCTCACCCAGCGCACCGCACACCTCGCTGATCACGCCGGTCAGATCAGTTTTCCAGGAGGCCGCGTCGAGTCATCCGACAGGAACCGCGAGGATACGGCTTTGCGCGAGACCGATGAGGAGATCGGATTGAGACGGACGCAGGTCGAAGTGCTCGGCCGGCTTCCCGACTACGAGATTCCATCGGGTTTCCGGATTACACCGGTCGTGGGCTGGATCGAGCCGCCATTCGAACTCAAGCCCGACCCGTTTGAGGTCGACACCGTGTTCGAGGCGCCGCTCGCATATTTTCTGGAGCCCTTGAATTATCAGCGCCGGGAGTATCGTTTCCGCGACCGCCACCGTCATTACATGGCGATCCCCTTCGATGGACGCTACATCTGGGGCGCCACCGCCGGCATGTTGTATAGCCTGTGCCGCATGCTCAGGGGTTGACGGCGTCGAGGGAAATGATGTTCGAGATCTTTGCCGTTGTGCTGCTTGCCGGCATGGCGTGGCTGTGGCTATTCAGCCTGCGTGCTCGGGAAACGGCGGTTGAGGCCGCGCGGCGTGCCTGCATCGCCGAGGGCGTTCAGCTGCTCGATGACACCGTGGCGCTGGCTTCGTTCCGGCCGCAGCGTGCGAGCAGCGGAACGCTGGCCCTGAGGCGAGTCTATCGCTTCGAGTTCAGCGATACCGGCAACAACCGCCTGGGCGGAAGCGTCACCTTGCTCGGGCCGGCGGTGCAGGCGCTCTATCTCGAACCGCATCGCGGGGAGGCCGCGTCGAGGCCTGTCTTGCGATGAAGGAAGCGCCGAAGATCGCACTCATCATGACGGGCGGCGGCTCCCGCGCCGCCTACCAGGTCGGCGTGCTGCGTGCGTTGGCGGAACTGCTGCCCCGCGGAGTCCGCAATCCGTTTCCCATCATCTGCGGCACGTCCGCCGGCGCCATCAACGCCGCGGTGCTGGCGGCGGCCGCCTCGAATTTCCGGCAGGGTGTGCGGCGCCTGATGGCGGTGTGGAGGAACTTCCAAGTGGGCCAGGTCTACCGCGCCGACCCGATCGGCGTGATTCGCAACAGTTCGCGCTGGCTGTTCGCCGGGCTCACCGGTGGCGCCTTCACGCGGAAGCCCGTGTCATTGCTCGACAATTCCCCGCTCGCCGAGCTGCTCCGGCGTCGTCTGGACTTTTCGGCGATCCAGCGCTGCATCGACACCGGCGATCTCATCGCATACAGCGTAACCTGCTCCGGCTACACCTCCGGGCAGTCGGTGAGTTTTTTCCAGGGGCAGTCGGGGCTGCAACCCTGGCAGCGCGCGCGGCGCATCGGTGTGGCGACGCCGATCACCGTCGAGCATCTGGTCGCTTCAAGCGCGCTGCCGTTCATCTTCCCGCCGGTGCACATCAACCGCGAGTTTTTTGGTGATGGCTCGATGCGCCAGATCGCGCCCGTCAGCCCCGCGCTACACCTCGGCGCGGACCGCCTGCTCGTAATCGGGATGGGCCGCCAACTGCAGCAGCGGCAGGTGGAGCGCAGCAAGGTCGATGCCTATCCTTCCCTCGCGCAGATCGCCGGCCACGCGTTGAACAGCATCTTTCTCGACAGTCTCGAAGTCGATCTCGAACGTTTGCAGCGGATCAACCGCACCGTCGAGATCATCCCCAAAGAGGAGCTGGAACGGGCGAACTATCCGCTGCACCACGTCGATTTCAGGCTGCTGTCGCCCAGCGACGAGCTGGAGAAAATCGCCTCCCAACACGCCGGCGATTTACCGCGCACCATACGCACGCTGCTCTACACCGTCGGCGCGTTGAAGCGCAGCGGTTCCAACCTGCTGTCCTATTTGCTGTTCGAGAAATCCTACTGCCGCGCACTGATTCAACTTGGTTACCAGGACACTGTGGCGCGCAAGGATGATCTACTTTCTTTTCTCGGCTACGCCGGACAGGAAGCGCCTCCGCGCGCGCCCTGCTTCGGGAGGCCCGATTAGTGGCGGCTGAGCGGCTGACCCAGGGAAGGACCCTGTGGCGGCATGATCTTGCGCTGTCCGCCAACGGTCGCAGCGGGCGACGACAGGTGTTGCCATGCTGGGCGCCAGCCGGTATAAAGGCAGTTCAACCTGTGAGTGAAGAGCGGTCATGAGCCGGGCATTTGTCAAAGAGAGCGATGACGATCTGGTTGCGGGCGAACTGCCCGAGCGGCCGTTGTCCGCGCACCCGAATTACGTCACCCCGCACGGGCTCGAGCAGTTGCAGGCGCGCGTGCGGCAACTGAACGAGCGCCATGACCAGCTCAAGTTGCAGTCGGAAGAAGACTCGGTCGCAAAGCAAAAACTGCGCGAGGTCGAGCGCGATTTGCGGTATTTCAACACCCAGCTCGAGCGCGCGGTGGTCGTCGATCCGGCGGGACAGCCGCAGGACGAGGTGCACTTTGGTGCGGAGGTGAAGATCACCGATGAGGACGGCAAGGAGCATCGATTCAGCATCGTCGGCGACAATGAAGCCGACGTCGCGGGCGGGAAAATCAGCTGGGCGTCGCCGCTTGCCAAGGCGATGATCGGCTCGAAAGTCGGAGACGTCGTAAGCTGGCGCCGCCCGGCGGGCGACACCGAAGTCGAAATCACCGGAATCCGGTACCCTAAAACACCGTGACCCGTGACTCGTGTCTCGTGATTCGTGAGTCGTAGGCGCAAACACCTTGCTCGATTCACCAGTCACCAATCACCAATCACCAGTCACCGTTCATGAAGTTCCTGTCTCTGCTCGTCGCGCTTTTGATCGAACAGGTGCGTCCGCTGCGGCGGGGTAACCGCCTCTACGTGTCGTTCGCCTCCTATGCAGCAAGACTGGACCGCCACTTCAACGGGGGGCAATACCGTCATGGCATCATCGCCTGGCTGCTCGCGGTGCTCCCCGTGGTGGTGGCTACGCTTGCCGTGTCCCTGTTGCTTGCCGGCATGAGCCCGGTGCTCGCGTGGCTGTGGAATATCGCGGTGCTGTATGTGACGATGGGATTTCGGCAATTCAGCCATTATTTCACCGAAATCATTCTGGCCCTGCAGGAAGGCCGGCTCGATCAAGCGCGCGAATTTCTCGGCAAGTGGCGCGGCGAGGCCACAGCCGAATTCGGCGCCAACGAAATCGCACGCGTGGCGATCGAACTCGGGTTGATCGGCTCGCACCGGCACGTATTCGGCCCCATCGCCTGCTTCATCGTGCTCGGGCCGTCCGCCGCCGTGCTCTATCGCGCGGCGGCAATGCTCGGCGAGAGATGGGGCATGCGCGGCGATCCGGAGTCCGGAGACTTCGGGCGTTTTGCCGAACGTTTCTTCTTCTGGTTCGATTGGCTGCCGTCACGGCTCACGGCCGCAAGTTTCGCGATCGTCGGCAATTTCGAGGATGCGGTGTACTGCTGGCGCACTCAGGCCCGGTCCTGGACCATGCATTCGCTCGGCATCATCGTGGCGAGCGGCGGCGGGGCGATCGGCGTGCGCCTCGGTGACACTCTGCACCAACACGGCAGCATGCAGTATCGCCCCGAGATGGGGACCGGCGAGGAAGCCGACGTCGATTACATGCAAAGCGCCGTCGGCTTGATCTGGCGCGCGCTCGTGCTGTGGCTGTTCCTCGTGCTGCTCGTCACCATTGCGCACTCCCTGGGCTAGTGCCGTTCCAACTTGATTGGCCTAATGATTGCGAGAGCCCTTCGGCTGAATATCGTGTTTGGGTCGCGGATCACCGATAACTCGACATAGTTGGAACAGCACTAGTATTTTTCTCCCTTCGCGAGTTCCTGCGCCAGGCTGCGGTAGGAAGCGAGGCGTCGTTCCGAAATCCTGTTCTCGGCGCAGGCTGACGCAATCGCACAATCCGGTTCGGACAGGTGCCGGCAGTCGCGGAAACGGCACCGGCCAAGCCAGGGCCGGAATTCTACGAACGCATGAGCGGCTTCATCGATGGTGAGCTGATGCAGTCCGAATTCCTGCATGCCGGGCGAGTCGATGATGTGGCTCGCGGCATCGAGGTGGTAGAGCCGCGCGTGCGTGGTAGTGTGCCGGCCTGAGTTAAGCGCGCGCGAGACATCGTCGGTACGCGCCGCTGCGTGCGGCAGCAGGCGATTGATGATGGTCGACTTGCCCATTCCCGACGGCCCGACCAGTACGGTTACCTGGCCACGGAGCAGCGGCACGAGCGGCCGCACGTCGCGCCTGGCGCTGAGCGCGAGCACGCGGTAGCCGAGCCTGCGGTAGAGCTCCAGCGACTCGAGCGCTGCAGCGCTTTCCGGCAGGTCGGTCTTGTTGAGCACGATCAACGCGGCCATGCCGCCGTGCTCGGCCGCGACAAGGCAGCGGTTGACGAGGTCCTCGTGAAAGCTTGGCGCCGCCGCGACAACGATGATGCTTTGCGTGACGTTGGCCGCGATCAGTTTCTGGCGGAAGGCGTCGCTGCGGTAGAGCAGCGTCGTGCGCGGCGCGGCCGCTTCGATCACACCCTGGCCGGGTCCACTCGGTGCGACCGAGACGCGGTCACCGCACGCCAAGGCGCCGCGCTTGCCGCGCGTGACGCAATCGAGCACGGTAGCGTCCGGGAATTCGACCAGATAACGTCGCCCGTAGCTCGCGATGATCGAGCCTTCGAGCCAAGCGGCGGGGCTCTTGTTCTTCCTGCCCGCCATCAAATATCGGACCTGCCGGTGAACGTGGAAAAGCGCTGAACATTGTCTTGATCGGCGAGGGTCGATCGTCGGGTTCTATAGCGCAAACAACGCATCAATCTTTGCCGCGCAGATAAAGTCATTCTCGGATAAACCCCCGATCGCGTGCGTCGAATATTCGACGCGACACTTGTTATAACCGACGGTGATGTCGGGATGATGATCCTCGCGGTGCGAAATCCAGGCCATGGCGTTGACGAACGCCATCGTCTGGTAGTAGTTCTTGAAGCTGTAGGTTTTCGCAATCACACCGTTCACACATTCCCAGCCGTCGATGCGCTTGAGCAGGCGATCGATCTCCTGCGGGTCGAGCGGCGCCACACCGCCTTCGCATGGTTTGCATTTCTTATGGGCAAGGTCATCTGCATCCATGATCGTCTCCGGTCATCTATTCACCAATCACCCTTCACGCCTTTTGCAGCCGCGCGATGCGGATGAGCGCCAGCGGATGCGAATCGTAGAAGGCGGAATGCGCCGGGTCCGGCGTGAGCGTCGAGGCGTTGTCTCTGTAGAGCTTCACCAGGGCCGATACGAGATCCTTCGCCGAGGCATTCTGCGCCGCGTAGCGGTCGGCCTCGAACTCGTGCATGCGCGAGTACATGGCGCCGAGCGGCTGCAGCAGGAAGGTGAAGTTGGGTACCACGATGAAGAACAGGATCAGCGCCATCGCGGTGGACGGCGCGCTCACGTTCAGCCCGTGGAAGAACCACTCTTTCTCCATCAGGTAACCGAGCAGCCAGAGGAAGCCGAGACTGACGGCAAAAATCCATGTCATGCGTTTGGCGACGTGGCGCAGCTTGAAGTGGCCGAGTTCGTGCGCGAGCACCGCTTCGACTTCGGCCGGGTTCAGGCGGGAGAGCAGGGTGTCGAAGAACACGATGCGCTTGGACTTGCCGAAGCCGGTGAAGTAGGCGTTGCCGTGGCTGCTGCGCCTGGAACCGTCCATCACCATCAGCCCCTTTACTCTGAAGCCGCACCTCGTGAGCAGGCGCTCGACGCGTTCCTTCAGCTCCGCGTCCTGCATCGGCGAGAACTTGTTGAACAGTGGAGCGATCCAGGTTGGGTAAATCGCCAGCATGAACAGGTTGAACCCGACCCACACGAACCAGGCGTAGAACCACCAGTAGGTCTCCGTCTTCGACATCAGCCACAGTATGCAGACCACAAGCGGGATGCCGAACGCGGCCGCGAGCAGCACCGACTTCGCCAAATCGATGAAAAACATCGGGAGCGTCATCCGATTGAACCCGAAACGCTCTTCGATGCGGAAAGTGCGATAGAGACCGAACGGAAGCTCGGCCGCCGTCATCAACGCCGTCACGAGAACAATCAATGCCAGACCCCGCCCGATTCCCCCGGGCAGCCAGCTCGCAGTGATCTCGTGCATGGCTTGCAGTCCGCCGCCAAACGTGAGCCAAAGCACGATCGCCGCTTCCGCCGTGACGCCCGCCATCGCCAGCCGGGCCTTGGCGCACGTGTAATCGGCGGCTCGCTGATGCGCGGCGAGGGTGATCTCACCTGCGAATTCAGCCGGCACCGCGGCACGATGCAATCGCACGTGCGTGATATGGCGCCAGGCGAGCCACAGCCTGACGGAGGTGGCGAGCGCGAGCGCCGCAAGGAAAACCAAGCCGAAAGTCATCATACGGTAGAATTAACGGTGCGGCGGAAATTGTGACACAATAGCTACGCCGATTCCCGATAATAATTATGGCACAGGACCCGAACAACCTCATCTGGATCGACATGGAGATGAGCGGGCTCAACCCCGACCTCGACAAGGTCTTGGAGGTGGCCGTCGTGGTGACTGATTCCCGGCTCAAGACGCTCGCCGAAGCGCCGGTGCTCGTCGTGCATCAGTGCGACGCCTTGCTCGACGCAATGGACACATGGAACAAGTCAGCCCACGGCAAGTCGGGGCTCATTGAGCGGGTCAGGGCGTCCGCTCTGTCCGAGATCGGCGTCGAGGAGCAGATGATCGGGTTTCTGGGCCAGTTCGTGCCGCCCAATGCATCTCCGATGTGCGGCAATTCCGTGCACCAGGACCGGCGTTTTCTTGCACGCTACATGCCCCGGTTGGAGGCGTATTTCCACTATCGCAACCTCGACGTGAGCACGCTCAAGGAGCTGGCCAAGCGCTGGAAGCCGGACATCATCGCGGGGCTCGCCAAGGAGGGCAAGCACGAAGCGCTCGCCGATGTCTATGAGTCGATCGAAGAGCTGAGGTATTACCGCGAACACTTTCTGAAAGTATGAAGGATGAGGGATGAAGGATGAGGGATGAATCAAAATCGCTTCATGCTTTTCTTCATCCTTCCTCCTTCCGCCCGCGGCGCGCAGCGCGGGGGCGTGATAACGCTCGTCATCCTCTGGCTCCTCTTCATCGGCGCGGTCTACCGGGTGTTTACTATTCACCACTCACTCGAGTTTGATTTCGCCGTCGAACCTCACGTCGAGATTCAGCGTGCCGACCTTCAGCGTCATCGTTGCGGGAAAAGACTCGCTGCCTTTGAGCTTCCCGTCGGCAATCGCCTTGTGCACGGCCTTCTCGACCGCGAGCTGGGAATTGACGCCAACGGTTTTCAGGAACTTGCGGATGCTCATGTTGAGCGCTTCGTCGTTCATGTTTCCTCCTTGGTTGCGGCTATCGGTGTTGACGATGGGCCTTGAAGTGGTTGATGAGCCCGTTGGTCGAAGCGTCGTGGGATGAGACCGGCGCCTCGCCTTCCAGTTCCGTCAGAAGCCGTCCAGCGAGCTCCTTGCCGAGCTCCACGCCCCACTGGTCGAAAGCATTGACGTTCCAGATCACGCTTTGCACGAACGTCTTATGCTCGTAGAACGCAATGAGCGCTCCCAGAGCGTGCGGATCGAGTTGATCAAGCAGGATCGAGGTCGTCGGCCGGTTGCCCGGACATACGCGATGCGGCAGCAGTTTCGCGACGTGATCTTCGGTCATTCGCCGTGCCCGCATTTCCGCTTCGGCCTCGGCGGTGGTCTTGCCGCGGGCGAGCGCTTCGGTCTGCGCAAAATAATTGGCGAGCAGCGCGGGATGGTGGCCTTCGAGAGCGTGATGCGGCCGGCAGCAGGCGATGAAGTCGGCGGGAATGAGGAGCGTGCCCTGGTGCAGCAGTTGGTAGAACGCGTGCTGGCCGTTGGTGCCGGCAGCGCCGAAGATCACGGGCGCGGTGGCGTAGTCGACGGTGGCGCCATCGCGCGTCACACGCTTGCCGTTGCTTTCCATCTCGAGCTGCTGCAAGTAATCCGGGAGGCGTTTCAGCCGCTGGTCGTAGGGCAGCACGGCGTGCGCCGCCGCGCCGAAGAAATCAATGTACCAGACGCCGAGCAGGCCGGCGAGCACCGGAACGTTGCGCTCGAGCGGTGCGCGTCTGAAGTGCTCATCCATTTCGCGCGCGCCTCGGCGCAGCGCATCGAAATGCTGCACTCCGATTGCGAGCGCGACCGGCAGGCCGACCGCTGACCACAGCGAATACCTTCCGCCGACCCAGTCCCAGAACTCGAACACGGCGTCCGGGTCGGCGCCGAACTCGCGTGCGGCCGCCGGATTTGCGGTAATCGCAGCGAAGTGTCGTGCGACAGTTCCGCCGCCCAGCTTGGCCGCGAGCCAGGTGCGGGCCGAGCGGGCGTTGGCGAGTGTCTCCAGAGTGGTGAAGGTCTTCGAGGCAACGAGGAACAGCGTAGTCTCCGGATCAAGATCCCCTAGCACCCCCGACAGATGCGCGCCGTCCACATTGGATACGAAATGCAGGCGGGGGTGCGGTCTCGCGTATGGCACAAGGGCTTCGGTCACGAACGCCGGTCCAAGATCGGACCCTCCGATGCCGATGTTGACCACATCGGTAAAGGCGCGGCCGGTGCTCCCATGGCGCTTGGCGTTCCACACGTCCTCGCAGAAGCGTCGGATTCTGGAAAGTTCGTCTTCGACATCGGCCACAACGTTCCTTCCATCGAGCACGACCGGCTCTTGCGATCGCAGTGCGGTATGCAGCGCAGCGCGGTTTTCAGTCGTGTTGATTCTCTCGCCGCTGAAAAGGCGCTCGATCCACGCCGGCAGGTCGCATTGTCGTGCAAGCTCGACCAGCAGGCGCAGCGTTTCGTCCGTGACGAGGTGCTTGGAGTAGTCGAACAGAATTCCCCCGGACCGGAACGAACATTTTTCGTAGCGCGCCGCGTCGCGCTCGATCAGTTCGCGCAGGTGGAACCCCTGGGCCGCGCGATGATGCTCGCGCAGCGCCTGCCAGGCGGGCAGCTGGGTGCGGGAGCCGGTCATTGCCGATCAGTGCGCGGGTTCGATGAAGACATGGGCCATTTGCCGGATAAGACATTTTACCTTTTCCGGCGCGCTACCTCTGAACTATTTCATCGGGATTACTGCCCCATCGCGTCGGCCGCGTGCGCGCCTGCACGGTCGCATCCCCGCAAGCGGGGCCCCTGCTCCGCGTTTCGGCGCGCTACCTCTGAACTATTTCATCGGGATTACTGTCCCTTCGCCTCGGCCGCGTGCGCGCCTGCACCATCGCATTCCCGCGAGCTTAAAATAGCCGCATGCACACGCAGGGAACTTTCCGTGCTCGGCGCGTCGACGGCATTGAGATGGGTGTAAAGCGGCCGTGACGCGTGTTTTGACCGCTCTCGGCCGCGCCCTGCGCGACCTGCGCGAGCCGCGCATACTCGCGATCGTTCTGCTGCCCATGCTCGGAGCCATTTCGATCTGGGCTGCGCTGTCTCTGCTCTTCTGGAATGAATGGACGGCGTGGCTTAATGGTCTTGCCGCCGGCACGGTCGCAGGGCGCTGGCTGGAGGGCATCGGCGCCGGCTGGTTGCTTCAGGCGCTCTCTGCTCTCGGCGTGATCGTGCTCGTCGCGCCCGCGATGCTCGTCACGGCGCTGGTGATCACCGAAGCCGTGGCCATGCCGGCGATCGTGACCCATGTCGGCGGCCGATATTTCCCCGCCCTCGACCGGCGTTCAGGCGGCACGTTGATCGGCAGCGTGCTTAATGCGGCGGCCGGGATCGTGGCGTTTTGCTTCTTGTGGATCGCGACACTGCCGTTGTGGCTCACCGGCGTTGCTGCTCTGTTGCTCCCGCCGCTGACTTCGGCCTACCTCAATCAGCGCTTGTTCCGCTACGACGCGCTTGCCGAACACGCGAGCCGCGATGAATATCGAGAGGTGCTTGCGCGCACCAGGGGCAATCTCTACCTGCTGGGGCTCACGCTCGCACTGCTGTATTACGTGCCGGTAGTCAACCTGGTGGTGCCGGTCCTGAGCGGGCTGGCGTTCACGCACCTGTGCCTCGGCGAGCTTGCTCGCCTGAGGAGCGAGGATTGAGGACTGAGGATCGAGGGAACGGAAGGAAAGGAAAGGAAAGGGGCGGCAGCGTCCCTCTCAATCCTCAATCCTGGATCCTCGAACCTGGTTTTCAGTGCATGCGCTCAAATACCGCAGCGATGCCCTGGCCGCCCCCGATGCACATCGTCACCAGCGCGTAGCGGCCGCCGATGCGCCGCAGTTCGTAGAGCGCCTTGACCGTCAGGACCGCGCCGGTGGCGCCGATCGGGTGCCCCAGTCCCACGGCCCCGCCGTTGGGATTGGTCTTCTTGGGATCGAATTTGAGGTCGCACGAGACGGCGAGCGCCTGCACGGCGAACGCTTCGTTGGATTCGATTACGTCCATGTCCTCGACCTTGAGGCCGGCCTTGGCAAGCGCTTTCTGGCACGCCGGGACCGGGCCAATGCCCATGATCTTGGGATCGACCCCGGCGAGGCCGTAGGATACGAGCCGCGCCATTGGCTTCAAACCCGCTTTCGCGGCAGCGTTTTTTTCCATCAGGACGACGGCGCCGGCGCCGTCGTTGATGCCCGAGGCATTGCCTGCGGTCACCGTGCCGTCCTTCTTGAACGCGGCACGCAGCCTTGCCATGCCTTCCACGCTGGCGTCCGCGCGCGGGTGCTCGTCGCGGTCGAACACCACGGTGCCTTTTCGGGTCTTCAGTTCGATCGGCAGGATCTGGTCCTTGAAATTGCCTTTCTCGATCGCATTGATTGCGCGCCGATGACTTTCTACCGCGAACTCGTCCTGCTGCTCGCGCGTAATTTTCCATTTTTCGGCGATGTTTTCCGCGGTGATGCCCATGTGCACCGCGTCGAACGGGTCGGTGAGCGCGCCGACCATCATGTCGACCACGCCGCCGTCATTCATACGCTGGCCCCAGCGCAGCGTGGGCAGAATATAGGCGCCGCGGCTCATCGATTCCGCGCCGCCGCCCACCGTCACGTCGGCGTCGCCGAGCTGAATCGACTGGGCCGCGCTCACAATCGCCTGCAGACCGCTGCCGCACAGCCGGTTCACGGTGAGCGCTGTGGTGTCCTGCGGTAAACCGCCCTTGAGGCAGGCGACGCGCGAGAAGTACATGTCCTTGGCTTCGGTGTGGATCACATTGCCGAACACGAGCTGGTTGACTTGCTGCGGATCGATCTTCGCACGCTTCACCGCTTCCCTTATTGTTTGTGCCGCGAGCTCCGTTGGCGCCAAATCCTTCAACGCCCCGCCGTAGTCGCCGATTGCCGTCCGCACGCCGCTCACTACCACCACTTCACGTCCGCTGTTCATGGTCGTCTCCTTAACTCGCTGATTTGACACTTTTTTCATGGCAAGATTGGGGTGCTGCCGAGCCGTTCCGGGAGGGTCAGTTTAAGCCCCCCGCCCGCCGCCTGTCGAGCAGAATTTGTGCGGCACAGCAAATGCGTCGCGAGTGCGGCGCATTTATGCAGACTTTACCGGGCGGTTCTCCGGTAAAGTCTGTAGCGCTCGTCCTTGTCGCCGGGCCGTCCTCCTTCCCAGAGTTTGCGCCATGAGCCGCGGGGCGGCACCTCATAACGAGGATGGCCCTGCACCAGCAGGAGGTCGCATTTGCGCCGGCGTTCCTTGACTTCTTCGCGGTAGGTGACGATATCAGCGAAATAGTGCAGCATTGCCCGCTGGGGCTCGCCCAGGTCCTTGCTCGAAATGCAGTCGTATTTCCCGGGGAGCGCCTGCTGCAAGGATGCCACCATCGAGCGGTAGCTCTTGCCGGTGTCGACCCAGCCGATAAAAAGAATGGCGAGCAGCGCCCAGATCGTGGTAATGCCGGTTGCCCACGTGAAAACCGGACGTTCCGGGCCGCGCCTGAATCCGATCAGTACGCCGAACCAGGCCAGCGTATAGGCAGCGGCAAGCAGGAACGGCAAGGCCCTTAATCCGGGCTCGTATCCGGGTTGCATCCGATGCAGATGTGCGTGCAACCTTGCCGGCACGCCGAGTTCGAGGCCGGTCCAGTAAAACCACGCAACGATCACGAAGAAGCTGAAGCCCATCACGCTGAACCAGTACCAGGCATTGGCGGCGCCACGGCGCAGCGTATCGGCGGCGGGGGTGGCGAGCAGCGTAAGCGGGATCAACAGAGGCAGGGCGTAGAGTTCGCGTACGTCGGAAACGGCGCTGAGCATGGCGAGCGTGATGACGAAGCCGAACACCGGCAACACGACCGCGGGCTTGTCGAACCCGGTCGTTCGTGCGCGCCATAGCGTCCACGCCGCAATCGGCCACACCGGCCACGCATACCACGGCAGAATGCGCAGATAGTACATGAGCCCGGCCTCCGGACGACCGCCAAGCAGGCGGGCAATGTTGCTTGCCCACACCCATTCCTCGAACAATGCTGGCGATTGCGCATAAAGCAAAGCCGGCCAGAGAACGATCCAGGGAACCGCCACGACGAGTCCTACGGCAAGCGCCAGTCCGTATTCACGGCACCGCCAGGCGCGGGCCAGAGGCAGCGCGGCGGCAATCACGGCGAGGATACCCGCTTCCAGCAACCCCTGAGTCATGAACACGATCCCCAGCCCGGTGCCAAGCCAGAGGCCGCCCGCAAGCGGGCGGCGCAACGCGAGAGCAAGCCCGTAATACCCGATCATGAAGCCGCAGAGCGTCGCAATATCATTGATCAACTGATGGCTGCGCAGCACCAGTCCGAAGCAGCCCAGAAGCAGCAGCGCGGCTAGGGTGCCGTATCGCTCGCCGTTCAGTTCACGGCCCGCCAGCCCGCAAAAGAGAAATGTGAGCGCCATGTAGAACCCGCTCGAAAGGCGCGCAGCATCGTGCAGCGGCAGCAGCCACGAAAACAGCTTCGCGCTCGCTGCGGCAGTGAGGTGAAAGAGCGGTGGCTCGGTGAGGAAGGTTTCGCCGGCGAGCGCAGGCACAATCCATGACCCGCCCTTCAAGACTTGGTAGACCACGCCGAAGGTGTAGGCTTCGTCAGGCTTCCATGGATCGTGACCGATCAAACCGGGGAGAATCCACGCGAGGCACAAAACCGCGACCAGGACATGGCGAAAGGAAATCATCGGTGAAGAGGCTGATCGGCGTGCATGTTAGCGACGCTTTTGGTTGTTGTTGTGGGGGAGATGGCGCGAATTATCGCATTTCGCGTGCGTCGCCTGAAGCGAGACCGGCATCGCGGGCAGCATACGCGAGCTCCCGCACCAGTCAGTCCGGCCCTTGCGGTGATTACGCCCAGCATGAGCGGTTTCCCGCGCGCCCGCTTTCTGTGCGTTGCGCACTAACAACATGCGGCACGAGCCGCGGTGGACACGGCGCGCGGCGCACGCGAACGTCGTGGGCAGAGGAATAATCCAGAAAAAACAGATCGCTGGGATTGCGCGCTGCAGCCGGTTCGGATGCGGCGCGGCGGGCTGGTATGCATCCTGCTTGGGACACGGCATCGGAAACCTAAAGGACTGGAGAGATCATGATGTCAGCATTCAACGATCCGTATGACCCGAACGTGCCGCTGTCCTGCCATTGCAGTTGCGGCCGCCACGCCACGCAAGCAGCACATGAGCGTGACCTGGAGGCGTCGAACGGCGACGGCGAGTCGCTTGCCGGACGAGCAGTTGAGTCGGCAATTGTCCGCGCGCTGTTGCCGCAGGATGCGCTGCGCCGCCGGTTTCTGGAGGCGGTAGGCGCAGGCACCGCGATGGCGGCTATCTCGACCTTCTTCCCGGTGGGTGCCGCCAAGGAGGTTTTTGCCGAGGACGCCGGCAAGATCGAAAAGACCAAGCTCAAAGTGGGCTTCATTCCGATCACTTGTGCGACACCGATCATCATGGCGCACCCGATGGGCTTCTACTCGAGGCACGGTCTTGACGTCGAGGTGGTGAAAACCGCGGGCTGGGCGGTGGTCCGTGACAAAACGCTCAACAAGGAGTACGACGCCGCGCACATGCTCTCGCCCATGCCGCTCGCGATTACGCTCGGCGCCGGCGCGCAGCCGATTCCCTACACCATGCCTGCAGTGGAGAACATAAACGGCCAGGCGATCACGCTCGCCATCAGGCACAAGGAGAAGCGCGACCCGAAACAGTGGAAGGGCTTCAAGTTTGCCGTGCCCTTCGATTACTCGATGCACAATTACCTGCTGCGCTATTATGTGGCGGAGTACGGGCTCGATCCGGACAGGGACATTCAGATCCGCGTGGTTCCGCCGCCCGAGATGGTGGCGAACCTGCGCGCGGACAACATCGACGGCTTTCTGGCGCCCGACCCGGTGAACCAGCGTGCGGTCTATGACGGCGTCGGCTTCATTCATACGCTGTCGAAAGACATCTGGGAAGGGCACCCGTGCTGTGCGTTCGCCGCGAGCAGGGAGTTCGTCACCCAGACGCCGAATACCTACCGTGCTCTGCTCAAGGCGATCATCGACGCGACCGCGTTCGCGCGCAAACCGGAGAACCGCAAGCAGATTGCGGAAGCAATCGCGCCCGCCAATTATCTCAACCAGCCGGTGACCGTAGTCGAGCAGGTGCTGACCGTAACTTTCGCCGACGGGCTCGGCAACGTGCGAAAAGTGCCCGACCGCATTGACTTCGATCCGTTCCCTTGGCACTCGTTCGCCGTCTGGATCCTGACCCAGATGAAGCGTTGGGGGCAGGTGAAGGGCGATTTCAGCTACGAAAAAGTCGCACGCGAGGTGTTTCTCGCGACCGACACGGCGAAGCTCATGAAAGAGCTAGGGCTCGCGCCGCCAGCGGCCACATCCAAGAAGTTCACGGTGATGAAGAAGGAATTCGACCCGGCGAAGCCGGACGCCTACCTCGCCAGTTTCGCGATCAAGAGAGCGGCATGAGCATGCGCGGCTTCGCAACCTGGCGCGCGCCGGCACTTTCTCTGCTGCTGTTCCTGCTGTTCGTGGGGGTATGGCACGCAGCGACGCTCCCGACCGTGGGTCAGCAGACGGTGGACCCTGAATATGCCAAGCTCGTGGGCGCAGCGGCCGCCACCGGACAGAAGACGGCGTTTCCCACACCGGCGGATATGGCCGCAAAGATCTGGACGCACCTGCAAGAGCCGTTCTACGACCGGGGGCCGAACGACAAGGGCGTCGGCGTCCAGCTCGCCTATTCGCTTGCGCGCGTGCTCCTCGGTTTCCTTCTCGCGGCGCTGGTGGCTATCCCGGTCGGTTTCCTGATCGGCATGTCGCCACTCGTCTACCGGGCGCTCGACCCGTTCATCCAGGTGCTCAAGCCGATCTCGCCGCTCGCCTGGATGCCGCTGGCGCTGTTCACGTTGAAGGACAGCGGCGTATCGGCCGTATTCGTGATCTTCATCTGCTCGCTGTGGCCGATGCTGGTCAATACCGCATTCGGCGTGGCTGCGGTGCGCCACGAGTGGCTGAACGTCGCAAGAACACTCGAAGTCGGGCCCTTCAGGAAAGCGTTCCGCGTGATCCTGCCGGCGGCAGCGCCCACCATCATGACCGGCATGCGCATTTCAATCGGCATCGCATGGCTGGTGATTGTCGCCGCCGAGATGCTGGTGGGCGGCACCGGAATCGGCTACTTCGTGTGGAACGAGTGGAACAATCTCTCGATCACCAACATCCTGACGGCGATCCTCGCCATTGGGCTGGTCGGCATGGCGCTCGACCAGATCCTCGCGCGGCTCACGCGCCTGGTGACCTTTCCGGAGTAAACGGTGAACAGTGAACAGCAAACAGTGAGGGCGACCACAACCCGGAAAGCGGATCGTACCGTTCACAGTTTACCGTTCACGCTTCACGGATTCTGGTCATGAACGATCACCTGATCAAGATCGAAGGTATCGCCAAGCGCTTCGGCGGGCGCGACGGCGCGGAAACCACGGTATTCGAGAACGTTCATTTCGCGATCGAGCAGGGCGAGTTCGTGTGCCTGATCGGTCATTCCGGCTGCGGCAAGACGACGATCCTCAATATCCTTGCCGGACTCGAGCCAGCCTCCGACGGTTACGTTTTCGTTGGTGGACGCGAGATCCGGGGGCCAAGCCTCGATCGCGCCGTGATCTTCCAGAGCCACGCGCTATTGCCGTGGTTGACTGTCATGGGGAACATCGCTTTTGCGGTGAGTTCCCGCTGGCCCGAGTGGGACAAGGCGAGAATGCGCACCCACTGCCAGAAATACATCGATCTCGTGAACCTCGCCGGCGCCGAGAAGAAGCGTCCGGCGGAGCTTTCCGGCGGTATGAGGCAGCGCGTCGGCATCGCGCGCGCGCTCGCGATTCAGCCAAAGATCCTGCTGATGGACGAGCCGTTCTCCGCGCTCGACGCGCTGACGCGCGGCATGCTGCAGGAGGAGGTGCTGCGGATCTGCGCCGAGACGCGCCAGACCGTGTTCATGATCACTCACGACGTCGACGAAGCGATCCTGCTCGCGGACAAGATCATCCTCATGACCAACGGGCCGCACGCCAAGATCGCGGAGATCGTGGTCAACACCCTGCCGCGCAATCGCAGCCGGCACGATCTGCACCGGCATCCGCACTACTATCGCATTCGTAATCACCTGATCGAGTTCCTCGTCGACCGCTCGCGTGCGTTCGACCGGGAAACGGCCGCCGGCGACTACGACCCGCGCAACCCGCCGCTCGTCGCTCCGGGATTGAGCGAAGTCGCCGAGGCGGCCGCGCACGCCGCGCCGCGGCCGCTGGCGAGCTCGCGCCCGATGGCGGTGGTGGTCACTCACTAGAGTTCGAAACCCGCAACTCGTAACTCACAACTCAACTGAAGGAGAGACCGATGAAAAAATCCGATGCACCCGAAGCGCTGCTCGCTGCGGCGAGTATGGCCAAACCCATGACGCGCGCCAATGTCACCGAAATGGTGGTGATGGCGAAGATCAAGAAGGGGCTCACCTGGACCAAGATGGCGAAAGCGATCGGCCAGAGCAAGGAATGGACGACGGCGGCGCTGCTGGGACAGATGCAGATGACGAAGCAGCAGGCCGAGGCTGCCGGCAAACTCCTCGGGCTGCCGGAAGACGCGCTACTGCTGCTGCAGCAAGTGCCGTACAAGGGATCGCTTCCGACCGCGGTGCCCACCGATCCGCTGATCTACCGTTTCTACGAGCTGGTCAACGTCTACGGCACTACCTTCAAGGAGCTCATTCACGAGGAGTTCGGCGACGGCATCATGAGCGCCATCGACTTCAAGATGGATCTCACTCGCGAGCCCGATCCCAAGGGCGATCGGGTCAAGATCACGATGAGTGGGAAGTACCTACCCTACAAGACCTATTAGAGCGGACACGCAAGCGCGCCGTTTTGAATGCGCGCGTTGGAGCGGACGGGTTGACTGCCGCTCAACGCGCGCTATTTGTTGCTGTTATCCGGTTCTGTTGATCCTGAGGAATCCTGCAAGTCGCGTCCATTGACGCCCTCATCCGCGTTCGGCGCTGCTCAATTCGTGCATCGCGTAGAATTGAGTTTTTGCAAGTCGTCACCCACGCATGAACAATTCCATTCGCGGCACGCGCGGCATGGCGGTTGCGCCTCACTCGGCTGCCGCGCAGTCCGCCCTCGCCGTGCTGCGCGAAGGTGGCAACGCGCTGGACGCAATGATCGCCGCCGCGGCGACCATTGCCGTTGTCTATCCGCATATGAACTCGATCGGCGGGGACAGCTTCTGGCTGATTTCAGTGCCCGGCAAGGCGCCCGGCGCGATTGATGCCTGCGGCGCGGCCGCGACGGCGGCTTCGATCGAGTGGTACCGCGAACGCGGCATCGAAGCGAGTATTCCGTTCCGGGGCGCCGTCGCTGCCAACACGGTGGCGGGCACCGGGTCGGGTTGGGGTGCGGCTTATCGGCTTTCGCGCCGTGCGCTTCGGGGCCGCATGCCGCTTTCACGCCTGCTCGAGGACGCGATCCACTATGCCGAACACGGTATCGCGGTCACGGTGAGCCAGGCCGCCAGCACGGCGACCAGGCAGGCCGAGCTCGCGACGCAGCCGGGTTTCTCCGAGACATTTCTGGTCGGTGGAAAGTCGCCAGCGGCGGGCAGCTTATTCACCCAGAAACGCCTCGGGGCGGTGCTCAGGCGCATCGCCAGGATGGGTACCTATGATTTCTACCAGGGCGATCTCGCGCGCTCGATAGCCGAAGACCTGGCGCGCGTCGGGAGCCCCATCAGCGCGGCTGACCTTGCCGCGCATCAGGCGCGGCTCACCGACCCGCTGGCACTTGCTCACAGCGCCGGGTCGCTCTACAACATGACGCCGCCCACGCAGGGACTGGTGTCGCTCTTGATCCTCGGTATTCTCGATCAGTTGGAGATCCAGCGCACCGGTACCGCCAGCGCCGAATACGTGCACCTGTGCGTGGAAGCGACCAAACAGGCATTTCGCGTGCGCGACCGATACATCACTGATCCAGCCTACATGACCGTCGACCCGCGTGAATTGCTCAAGCCGGAACATATCCGCGAACTTGCCGTCAAGATCGACCGGCACAAAGCCGTTCCGTGGGGCCCGGGCCGCCCGCCTTCTGACACCGTGTGGATGGGCGTCATCGATCGTGCCGGTCGTGCGGTGTCGTTCATTCAGAGCATCTATCACGAATTCGGTGCCGGGATCGTGCTGAAGGATACGGGGATCAACTGGCAGAACCGCGGCTGCAGCTTTTCGCTCGACCGCCAGGCGCTCAACGCGCTCCAGCCGGGCCGCAAGCCGTTTCACACGCTCAATCCAGCGCTGGCGCGCCTCAAGGACGGGCGTGTCATGATCTACGGCACCATGGGCGGCGACGGTCAGCCACAGACGCAATGCGCCGTTTTCACGCGTACTGTCGCTTTCGGCATGGACCCGCAATCAGCAGTGAACGCGCCGCGCTGGCTGCTGGGGCGCGCCTGGGGACTGCCGAGCGATACCCTCAAGCTGGAGTCGCGCTTCGACGCCGGCATCGCAAAAGCGCTCGGCGAGTGGGGCCACGAGGTCGAGATCCTCCAGCCTTACGATGAGGCCGTGGGCCATGCGGGCGCCATCATCCGGCACCCGAACGGCGTGCTGGAAGGCGGGGCGGACCCGCGGAGCGACGGCGTCGTCGCGGCTTTTTAAAGTCCGACCGCCAAGACATGCGCTCGTTCGTGTTGCGGCTGGCGCACGAGTGCTGTCGGGCGTGCACCCGCAATAATCGGCGCCAATAAGGAAAAAAGGGCAGCCGAAGCTGCCCTTTCTTGGGTGAGATGAAGCTTACGCAGCGGCGGATTTGGGTTTGGGCGTAGCCTTGCTCGCGTATTTCTTGCGGAACTTCTCGACGCGACCGGCGGTGTCAACGATTTTCTGCTTGCCGGTGTAGAACGGGTGGCAGGCCGAGCATACCTCGACGTGCAAGTCCTTACCGAGCGTCGAGCGGGTGATCCACGAGTTACCGCAACTGCACGTGACCGTTATCTCTCTATATCCAGGGTGAATTTTCGCTTTCATGGGAGCTCCTTGATGCGGCCGGGCCCGTCTCGGGAGATATGGAAACGCGCGAATTATCAACGATTTCACTCAACGAAGCAAGGGCCGCTGTCCCGGCGCCCAGTTTTCCAGCAGCACGCAGCAGGCGAGCAGTTCCCGACGTCCGATCCGTGCATCTGTCAGCGCAAAGTGAGAATACCCGCTGAGCACATTCAGCGACACGAAGTAGATTTCGCCGGGGCGCACTTCGACCTGGATGCGGCCCGCATCGTAGCCGACTCCGTGCAAAAGGTGTTTTCCTGGACGCACGTCAACCCGGAAGAAACCGCCGGGGAGCGTGGCGCCGATCAGACGGTTGTCCATGTAGAGCACGGTGTCGGCCCCGTTTCCGCCCCGGTCATGGCGGTAGACGTAGATTGCGGCGGTCGCCGGATGCGAGACGAATTGTTTCGCCTCACCGTCACGCACAGGCGAGGCTTGCGGGGTAGACGCGCAACCGCCCAGCAGCGTGAGCGGCAGGATCAAAGCCGGCAGTCTTGTGAGGATGACCAGCACGGAAAAATACTCCAAGAGCGCGCCATACGCCGATTATAACGGCGCCTCCGCTACGTGCGCCGGTCGGTTCGCAACGCAGTACGGCCTGCCGGACGTGGTTTTCGTCTAGGGGCTCTGATCTCGGAGTGAGGCGCGCAAACCGGAGGGCCGCGAAAACGCCCCAAGAGTGCTACAGCAATTGGGCCTGTGCCACCAGCACGCGACCGTCCCGTTCATGGATCTGCTCCAGGAAGCTGACTAGCGGGCCGGCGCGCAGGTCCCCAAATACGGTGTGCTGCACGAAATAAACCCTTCCCGCCGAGGTTTGCACGGTGACAGACGCATTCGACGGAGCATACGCGGCGATACGATGCGAACCCGGTGTCACTTCCCAGCGGTAATAGGTACCAGCATAGGTCGTGATCTGCGCGCGGTCGCCGAGCCAAAGCGTCCCGCCAAACACTGAATCCACTTTGCTGCGCACGATGTAGATCACCGCCTTGTCGGGAAGGCTTTCAAATTTCTTGGCTTGAATATCCTGCGGGCTTGGCGGCAGTTGCACACAGCCAGCAAGCACCAATGCGGACAGCAGTAATCGCCACATGGATCGCTCCTTCAGGTTGGTTAAGAGTTTGTCGCAGCTTAGTCCGACATACTCCCAAGGTACGACGACCGAAAATCATACGCCTTGCGCCGTCCCTCAACTGCTGTAAACAGGAAAATGCTGCAAGTTATTCCTGCGTGACTCGGCTCCGCCACCCCGCGGACGCGGATGCCAAGGTCTTGAATTGGCGAGGAGTTCAAAGAATGAGTTGGCACCTGTTGTGGCTGCAGCGCATGCCTTGGAGCCAGTACGCGCGCAATTTCAGATTCGTAACCGAAGGGAGCCGTAGGCGGGCGGGATTTTTTCGTTCCAGAGCGCTGTATCGAAGTGAGGCGAATGGGTTCGCTAACCCCGTCTCATCGAGTCGAAAAAATCCGCGTTGTTCTTCGTTGCCCTGAGCTTGTCGATCAGGAATTCCGCGGCTTCTAGCTCGTCCATTGGGTAGAGCAGCTTTCGCAGCACCCAGATCTTCTGCAGGATGTCCTGCTTGATGAGCAGCTCTTCGCGCCGCGTGCCGGAGCGGTTCACGTTGATCGCCGGGTAGATGCGCTTTTCGTGCATGCGGCGGTCGAGGTGGATCTCCATGTTGCCGGTGCCCTTGAACTCCTCGTAGATCACGTCGTCCATGCGGCTGCCGGTGTCGATCAGGGCGGTGGCGATGATGGTAAGCGAGCCGCCCTCTTCGATGTTCCGTGCGGCGCCGAAGAAGCGCTTCGGGCGCTGCAGGGCGTTGGCATCGACGCCGCCGGTCAGCACCTTGCCCGAAGCCGGCACCACGGTGTTGTAGGCGCGTGCCAGCCGGGTGATCGAGTCGAGGAGGATCACCACGTCCTTCTTGTGCTCAATGAGCCGTTTGGCCTTTTCGATCACCATTTCCGCAACCTGCACGTGGCGGGTGGCCGGCTCGTCGAACGTGGAGGAAACCACTTCACCTTTCACGGAACGCTGCATCTCGGTCACTTCTTCCGGCCGCTCGTCGATCAGCAGCACGATCAGCACGACCTCCGGGTGGTTCGCGGTAATCGAGTGCGCGATGTGCTGCAGCATCACGGTTTTGCCCGCCTTGGGCGGCGAGACGATCAGCCCGCGTTGGCCTTTCCCGATCGGCGCGATGATGTCGATGATGCGGCCCGTGATGTTTTCCTCCGCCTTGATGTCGCGCTCGAGCTTGAGGTGCTCGGTTGGGAACAGCGGCGTCAGGTTCTCGAACAGGATCTTGTGCTTGGAGTTTTCAGGCGGTTCGTCGTTGACCTTGTCGACCTTGACCAGTGCGAAATAGCGCTCGCCGTCCTTGGGCGTGCGGATCTCGCCTTCGATGGTGTCTCCGGTGTGCAGGTTGAAGCGGCGAATCTGGCTGGGCGAGACGTAGATGTCGTCGGTGCCGGCGAGGTACGAGGTGTCGGGCGAGCGCAGAAACCCGAAACCGTCGGGCAGCACTTCCAGCGTGCCGCCGCCGTAGATGCTTTCACCTTTGCGCGCCTGGTTCTTGAGCAGGGCGAAAATCAGCTCCTGCTTGCGCATCCGGTTGGCGCCGTCGATTTCGTTCTTCACGGCCATGTCGACGAGTTCGCCGACGTGGAGGTTTTTCAGATCGGATAAATGCATAGAGTGGTGGCGCTACATGCGGATGAAGCCAGGGAAAAGAATCGGGAGGAACGACACCCGCGCCTGAACCGTGCGTTTTCTGTATCGGGGCAGCCTGGTTCAGACGCTGGTGAAAAGGGTAGCGGTTTTAGATATGACTGTCAATAAAAGCGGTTAACTGGGATTTCGAAAGCGCGCCCACCTTGGTTGCTTCCACAGCACCGTTCTTGAAAAGCATCAGGGTCGGGATGCCGCGGATGCCATACTTGGGCGGTGTCGCCTGGTTTTCGTCGATGTTGAGCTTCGCCACCTTCAGCCGGCCGGAGTATTCCTTTGCAACTTCGTCAAGAATCGGAGCGATCATCTTGCACGGGCCGCACCATTCCGCCCAGTAATCGACCAGGACTGGCGTGGGCGACTGTAGCACCTCCGGCTCAAAAGTATCGTCAGTAACGTAATGAATATGCTCGCTCATGGGCAGTGCCTTGGCACAATTGGACGGAAACCGCCACAGAAAAGGTGGCAACGAGGACTTGTGGAACTCATGCTAACCAAATTTTCGGATATTGGGAAGCGCAATGGACTTCGCGGGGCCGCCGGCGCACCGATTCTGTTAAAATATGAGCTTCTGCCGCCAATTCAAGGGTCAATCAATTTCCTGAAGGAATACTATGACTTACGTTGTTACCGAGAGCTGCATCAAATGCAAATATACCGATTGCGTTGATGTGTGCCCGGTAGATTGCTTCCGTGAAGGCCCCAACATGCTCGTCATCGACCCCGACGAGTGCATCGACTGCACCCTTTGCGTCGCCGAGTGTCCGGTCGAAGCGATTTACGCGGAGGACGACGTGCCCGACAACCAGCGCCACTGGACCCAGGTCAACGCCGAACTGGCAAAGGTCTGGAAGGCCATCATCGAAAAGAAGGATGCGCCGGCCGATGCCGACGAATGGGCAAAAGTTAAGGAGAAGGAGCATCTGCTTGAGAAGTAGGCAGGCGTTATCGGATGTCGGCATCGTCCGCGTTCCGCGGTCGCATCCCCAGAGGGGCCCCTGCTCCACGCTCCACGCGGATACGCCTCTGAATGGGCAAAAGTGAAAGAGAAGGAACACCTTCTGGAGAAGTGATTTCACTGCAAGCGGCGGTTAAGGGATGAAGGCGGACCTGGCGCAGCGCATCGGAGCCGGGTCCGCGGTCATCACGCCCAACCGCCGCCTCGCCGCCCATGTCAAGCGCGACTTCGACTTCGCGCAACTCGCTTCCGGCAAGGCGGCCTGGCCGTCGGCCGATTGCCTGCCGCTCGCCGCATTTTTCGAACGAACCTACGCCGAGCTAACGCGCCTGTCTCCGGGCACAACGCAGCTTAATCCACAGCAGGAGGCCGCGCTGTGGGAGCAGGTGCTGCAGGATTCGCCTTATGGATCGACGCTGCTCAATCCGACCGCCGCCGCGCGCGCCGCGCGTGAAGCGTGGGAGATCGAACACGCCTATCGCATCGAGCTTGCGAAGTACCGCTCAGTGCTTGATGAGGATGGCCAGGCTTACCTTGCCTGGGCGGCGCGCCTTCGCGATCTCATGCGTGCCAATCGCTGGCTCGATGCCGCGCGGCTTCCCGATGCCCTGGTCGAGGTGATGGAGAAGGGGGCCGGGCTTGAGCCACGCGCGTTGGTTCTGTACGGCTTTGATCAGCTCACGCCGCAGAGTCGAACGGTTCTTGACGCGCTTGCCGCGCGCGGCTGGGAGGCGGCCGAGATCGTTCCGCCATCACGCGCAGGCAACGCGGAACGTACGGCGTACGACGATCGCGAAGTGGAACTCGTCGCGGTGGCGGAGGAGGTGCGGGCGGCGCTTTCGGTCAACCCCGCACAGCGCATCGGCGTCATCGTGCCCGATTTCGCGGCGGCGCGCGGCGACATCATCCGTATTTTCGACGACGTGCTCGATCCGCCGCGTATCCTCGCCGGAACCCGCGAGCGCGCGCGTCCCTATAACGTCTCGCTCGGCCCGCTCCTCGCCGATTACCCGCTCGTCCATACCGCTTTCCTGATTCTCAAGTTGGCGCATGGTGAGCTTGCGCTTGAGGATGCGGGTTCGCTGCTGCGCAGCCCCTTTATCGCCGGCGCCGAGCAGGAACTCGCCGCGCGCGCGCTTCTCGACGCGAAGCTGCGTCGTGACGGCCGTCCGCTGGTGGAGTTGCGCGCACTGGCGCGCCGCTCGCGCGGTGAGAACGCGCGCGACCCGGCCGGCTCACCGCAACTCGCCGCGCGACTCGCTTCGTGGACGAAGCTTGCCGGAGATGCCAGGCGGGCAAGACAATCCCCCTCGCAGTGGAGCCTTACCTTTCAGGGGCTTCTGGCCGGATTCGGCTGGCCCGGCGAGCGCGCCCTCGATTCGGAGGACTATCAGACTTTCCGGAAATGGCGCGAGATCGTTTCCTCGCTTTCCGCACTCGATATCGTGACGCCGCGGCTCGGCTACGACGAAGCGCTTGCGCGCTTGAGGCGCTTCGTCGCCGACGCGACGTTTCAGCCGGAATCGCCGGAAGTACCGGTGCAGGTGCTGGGCGTGCTCGAGGCGAACGGGATCGAATTCGACCGGCTTTTTGTCACCGGCTTGACCGACGAGACGTGGCCGCCGCCGCCGCGCCCCAATCCGTTCTTGCCGCTCGCGCTTCAGCGCGCGCGCGAGGTGCCGCGTGCCTGCGCCGAGTGGCAGCTCGAATACGCGCGCCGCACCATGAAGCTCTGGCTCGGCGCGGCGCCGGAGGTGCGGCTGTCGTGGCCGCGGCGCGAAGGCGACCGTGAACTCAGCGCGAGCTTTCTGCTGCGCGACATCCGGCAAGCGCCGCGCGCGGCGCGCACGGTTTCGCTTCTGCGCGAGGTGATCCACGCCGCGCGCGTGAGCGAAGAGCTTGCCGATTTCAGCGCGCCGGCGCTGCCCGCCGGAATCGGGGTTACCGGCGGCGCAACGTTCTTCCAGAATCAGGCCGCATGCCCGTTCAGGGCATTCGCCGTGCACCGGCTGGGCGCAAGAGCGCTCGAGGCGGCGAGCGTCGGGCTGGACGCGCGTGATCGCGGCGGATTGATTCATCTGGCGGCTTTCAACCTGTGGCGTGAACTGAAAACGCACGAAGCGCTCTGCAAGGCGAGCGGCGAGCGGTTGCAATCGGCGATCAAGCTCGCTGTGGCCTCGGCGGTGGAGAGCACACGCAGGAAGCGTCCCGATGTCATGACCGAAGCATTCGCAGCGCTCGAACGCGAAAGGGTGGCGGACCTGCTCGGGCGCCTGCTCGAACTCGAAAAGCAGCGCGCGCCATTCATGGTGCTCGTGCAGGAGGATCCGCGTGCAGTGAGTGTCGCGGGCGTTCAGGTATCGACCCGTCTCGACCGCTTGGACCGCCTCGCTGACGGCAGCGAGGTCATCCTCGACTACAAGACCAGCCGCGAAGTGGACGCGGCGGACTGGCTGGGCGAGCGTCCCGACGAGCCGCAGCTTCCGCTTTATGCCGCGGGCGGTGGGGAGGAGCTTGCGGCGGTCGCTTTCGCGCAATTGCACGCGCGGCAGGTGCGCTTCGAGGGGCTCTCGCGAAGGGCTGCGGTGCTGCCTGGGGTGCCTGCGCTCGCCGACTCCAAAAAGGCTTCATCGTACTACGGTAGCTGGGGCGAACTGCTCGAAGGTTGGCGCGCGGTGCTGGAAAACCTCGCGCGCGAGTACCTTGCCGGCAGGGCGGAGGTTGCGCCCAAGGATTACCCGCGTACGTGCGAGTACTGCGAGCTTGGTGCCTTATGTCGTGTGAAGGAGCTGAAGGACCGGGGTCCGGTTGCGGCAGGGGGGAACAGCGATGACTGAAGGGGAGTTCGCTGCCGATCTCGAAAACTTGCGCGGGCAGGACGCCGCGGCGCGGCGCGCGGCACTCGATCCGGCGCGGTCTGTCATCGTGCAGGCGCCTGCGGGGTCGGGCAAGACCGAGCTCCTGATCCAGCGCTATCTGGCGTTGCTCGCGCGCGTAGACTCGCCGGAGGAGATCATCGCCATCACTTTTACCAGGAAGGCTACCGCGGAGATGCGCGCCCGCGTGCTCGACGCGTTGCTTCGGGCGGAAAATGACACGCCGCCGGCCAAGCCGCACGAGTTCCTCACTTGGCGGCTCGCGCGCGGCGCGCGCAGCCGCGACAGCCAAGCGCGGTGGAACATCGCGGAGAACCCCAATCGCCTGCGCATACAGACCATCGACTCGCTATGCCACTGGCTCACGCTCCAGTTGCCCATGCTCTCGGGCTTCGGCGCACAGCCCGAGACGCTCGAAGAGGCAGATGAGCTCTACCTGGAAGCCGCGCGACGCACGCTGGCGGGACTCGGGTCGGACAGCGGATGGTCCAGCCACGTCGCGACCCTGTTGAGGCACCTCGACAACCATGCGGAGCGGGCGCAGCAACTGCTTGCAGACATGCTCGGGGTGCGTGACCAGTGGATCCGGTCGGTTACCCAGGCGCAGGGCAAGGAACGGGAAGTGCTGGAGGCAGCGCTCGCCAATGCAACGCGCGACGCGCTGGCGAGCCTCGCTGCGCGGATTCCCGAGGAGGCGCGCGCGGAGCTTGTCGCGCTCGCGGCGCATGCCGCGGAGAACCTTGAAGCGACAGGCAAAGCGTCGCCGATCCGCCGCTGCCTCGGCGTGACGGCGATTCCAGGATCCGCGCCGGAAGACCTCGATGCGTGGCGCGCGATCGCCGAGCTGCTTCTCAACCAGAGCGGCTGCGTGCGCCGCACGGCCGATGCCCGCGTCGGCTTCCCGGCGCCGAGCGACGCGAAAGGGGCGGAGCGCCGGCAGCGCAAGGACATGAAGACGCGTTTTGAAGCATTGTTGGCGGCGACAGAACCCCATCGCACCTTCGTCGAGCAACTGCGGTTCACGCGGATGCTTCCGCCTTCGATGTATAGTGAAGCGCAGTGGCGCATCGTGGCGGGGCTGGTGAGGCTCCTGCCGGTTGCGGTTGCGCAACTCGAAGTGCTGTTCCGCGAGCGGGGCGAGGTGGATTTCACCGCGGTGGCGCAGGCCGCGGTGCGCGCGTTAGGCGCGCCCGAGGCGCCCACGGACCTTGCGTTGGCGCTTGATTGCCGCGTCCGCCACCTCCTGATCGACGAGTTTCAGGACACCTCCTGGAGCCAGTATGACCTGCTGCAGGGACTCACCGCCGGCTGGCAGCGAGACGACGGCAGGACGCTGTTCGTGGTGGGCGACCCGATGCAGTCGATCTACCGCTTTCGCAAGGCGGAGGTCGGGCTTTATGTGCGCGCGTGGCACGAAGGTATCGGCGGCGTCGCACTCGACGCGCTGCGGCTCGCCGTCAACTTCCGCTCCACCCGCGCGATCGTCGATTGGTTCAATCGCACGTTCCATCAGGTGCTGCCCGACGCGGAGGATCTTGCGAGCGGCGCAGTGCCGTTCGCACCCTCGGTTGCCGATGATGGCGCGACAGAAGGCGTGACACCGGAGCTTTATCCGCTGCTCGCAATGGAGCGCGAGGCGGAAGCGCGCCTGGTGACCGAGCTGGTGGAGCGCACACGCGCCGAAGATCCGGGGCAGAGCATCGCCATCCTCGTGCGCAGCCGCAGCCATCTCGTCGAAATCGCGCCCGCGCTGAAGGCGGCGGGGCTCGGATTCCAGGCGATCGAAATCGAGCAGCTCGGCCACCGTCCGGTAGTGCAGGATCTGGCTGCGCTCACGCGCGCGCTCGTCCATCCCGCTGACCGGGTCGCGTGGCTCGCCATGCTGCGCGCGCCGTGGTGCGGACTCACGCTGGCCGATCTCGAAGCGTTGGCGGGATCTGACCACGACGCGGCGTTATGGACCCTCATTAACGATAGCGCAAGCCTCGCGCGCATCTCGGAAGATGGAACGCGCCGCCTCAACCGCGTGCGCGAAGCGCTGGGACAGGCCTTGGCCCGGAGGCGGCGCGAACCGCTCCGGCGCTGGGTGGAAGCCGCTTGGCTCACGCTGGGCGGCCCCGCCTGCACGGATGACGCGGGCGACCTCGAGGATGCGCAGGTGTTCCTCAGGCTTCTTGAGGAACTCGAGGAAGGTGGCGATCTCCCGCGCGTGGATACGCTGGAAGAGCGAGTCGCCGCACTTTACGCACTGCCGGATTCCGGCGCCGACGCGGCGCGCCTGCAGCTCATGACCATCCACAAGGCGAAGGGGCTGCAGTTTGACACCGTGATTCTGCCGGGATTGGGTTATTCCCCGCGGCGCGCCGACCCCAGGCTGCTGCTCTGGCTTGAGCGCCCAAGAATCAGGCACCCTCTTCCCTCAGGGGAGAAGGTGGGGGTGAGGGATGGTTCCGATCTGCTGCTTGCGCCGATCCGTGAGGCGAGCGCGGAGAAAGACGCGATTTACGAGTACCTCAGGGAACTCGATCGGGCGAAGGAGGACCATGAGGCGGCACGGCTGCTTTATGTCGCCGCGACGCGCGCCAAATCCCGCCTCCATCTCATCGGGCAGGTGCAATGGAAAGAGGGTAGCGCTGCGAAGCCAAAGGCGCGCTCCCTGCTTGAGCACCTGTGGCCGGTGGTTGCGCCCGCGTTCGAGCAGGCAATCGCCCAGGTCGAAACGTCGCTGCAGCCGCGGGCTGTGATAAGTGCGGCCGCGCCGCACGCGATTCGCCGGCTCGTTTCCGGCTGGCGGCTGCCCAAGCCGCCTGCGGGAATCGCGTGGCGGCCACGCGCCGAGATCGTCTATGAAGCGCGGAGTCCGCTCGACGAAGTGGAATTCTCCTGGGCTTCCGAAACCGCAAAGCACGTCGGCACGGTGGTGCACGGCTTCCTGCAGTGGATCGCCAAGGACGGGTTGGAACGCTGGAACGCGCAGCGCATCGGCGGCATGCATGACGCGTTCGCATGCGGACTGGCGCCGCTCGGCGTGCCGCAATCGGAAATGCAAAGCGCCGTCGCGCGTGTTGCGGAAGCGCTCACCGCGAACATCACCGATGAGCGCGGCCGTTGGGTGCTGGGTGCGCAAGCGGAAGCCCGTTCGGAGCTGCGGCTCACCGGCGCGCTGGCCGGCGAGATCGTGAGCGTGGCGATCGACCGCACTTTCGTCGACGAGCACGGCACGCGCTGGATCGTGGATTACAAGACCGGCATACACGCGGGCGGCGACCCCGAAGGCTTCCTTGACCGCGAGCAGGAGCGCTACCGAGCCCAGCTCGAGCGTTATGCCGCGCTCGTGCGCGAACTGGACCGCCGCCCGATCCGGCTCGGGCTTTATTTCCCGCTGCTCAGGGGCTGGCGCGAATGGGCCTTTTGAAGGCGCGATGAAGCGGCCGTTGCCGGCTCTGTCTTGAGCTGAGAACGTCAGGCCGAGCCTGAGAGAGCGGCGAGGATCGCCGGGTTTTTCTTTCTCTCGGCGATGACGGCTGGCGTGAGCCCCTTGGCGGATTTTGCGTTCGCGTCTGCGCCCGCCGCCATGAGCACCTTCACCACTGCCAGATGGCCATCGGAGACAGCCGTGTGCAGCGCAGTCAAGCCTTCGTTGTCGGTTTCGTTGACGTGCGCGCCTTTCGACAGCAGGAAACCGACGATCCGGTCATGGCCCCACATCGTGGCCTGCATGATTGGCGTCAATCCCATGGTGCTCTTCGCGTTCACATCCGCACCCTTTTCCACGAGGAGCTTGGTCATTTCGGGGAATCCCTTGAAAGCGGCCCAGTGCAGCGGGGTGAAGCCCTGGGCGTCACGCACGTTGATGTCCGCTTTCGCTTCGATCAGGACTGCCGCTACCGATGTCCTGTTGAGGCTCGCGGCTCTCAGAAGGGGCGTCCATCCCGAGGCGTCCTTGTCGTTGGGCCTGACACCGGCCTTCAGGAAAATCTTGACCGCGCGCTCATTACCCAGTTGGATTGCGCGGTCGAATCCCTTCACGTTGAACTCGATCTGCTCGGCGGCCAAGGTACGCCTTGCGAGGTCGCTCGCCCACGGGTCGTCATTCTCGTCACGCTTCATGTTCCGCAGTTCCAGCACCCTGCCGTGAATCCTTGCCAGCGTGAGAATGTCGTTCAAGACGTCCGGGGGAAAACCCTGGCGCCCGCCGCGCTTGTCAACCATCAGTTCCCCGAA
>Ga0156226_1417_pt1 | contig 33955 bp, 35 predicted proteins | sample RifCSPlowO2_12_FD_107874 | JGI IMG/M metagenome (GOLD analysis project Ga0156226, IMG submission 107874) | Betaproteobacteria bacterium RIFCSPLOWO2_12_FULL_62_13
GCGTTTGGGGCGGAGCGCCCGAACGGCCTGTTCTTCGCCGGCGATCTCGGCCAGCGGATATTTCAGCAGCCGTTCTCGTGGCTCTCGCTCGGCGTGGACATTCGCGGCCGCGCGCGCACCCTGCACATCAACTACCGGACATCGCACCAGATCAGGATGCAGGCCGATCGGCTGCTCGCGCCGGAAGTGTCGGATGTGGATGGCAATACCGAGGAGCGGCGCGGCACGGTTTCGGTCTTCAACGGCCCGGCCCCGGTCATCCGGACATTCAGCAGTGCCGAGGAGGAGATCGGCGCGGTCGCCGCCTGGGTCGCGGACCGGCACACGGAGGGCGTGGCGCCCCACGAGATCGCCGTTTTCGTGCGCTCCGACGCGGAACTGGAGCGCGCCCGCGTGGCTCTCGCGAAGGCCGGGCTGCCGCTCAAGGTGCTGGATGAACACGTGGAGACAACCGGCGGCCACGTTTCGGTCAGCACCATGCACCTTGCGAAGGGATTGGAATTCCGGGCGGTCGCAGTCATGGCCTGCGACGACGAGATCATCCCGCTGCAATCGCGCATCGAGTCCGTCGCCGACGACAGCGACCTGGAAGAGGTGTACAACACCGAACGCCATCTACTCTATGTCGCTTGCACCCGCGCACGCGATCACTTGCTCGTGACCAGTGTCGCGCGGGCGTCGGAGTTTTTGGACGATTTGAACCTACGTTGAGACGTGAATGGCAAGAAGGCGGAAAAAGAAATCTGACGCGGCTGATGCTATCTTGGCCAGCGTAGGGTTGATTTTTGTCGCTGTAGCGCTGTACCCGAAGGTTCTCTACTACATCTCGATCGCGGCAATTGCTGCGGTCGTGCTGACTGTCGCCGCACTGTTGATTCGGCATCACAATCGAAGCGCTATCGCTTCGCGGAATACGACCACCATCGTATCTGGCCCGCAGGGTACTAATAAAACGGAACAGGGTCCGTCATGCGGGATCAAGATGACACTGCGTACCAATTCAAAGGATGAGAGTCAGTTCTGGGGGTGTCTCAACTGCCCGCATTGCAAGGTGACATTTCGTCGCCCGAGCGTCGTATGAGGGGTTTTTTGGTCTCAACTACAAACAAACATTAGGAAATTCATTGCTAAATTTCTGAACACCAGCGCAACGAATTATTTCCTCGAAGAACTCATTGGGGGCCATCAACTCGTTGAGACGATCGGCGCGCAATCCCGGAGTGACGGAGCAATGGGCGTCGGCGATGCCCGGCCAAATTGGATTCCCGTCGTCACGGGAATGACAAGCTATTTTCTGTTGCCCCTCATCCCCGCCCTCTCCCCGCACGCGGAGAAAGGGAGCCATCGGTGGGCGGTGCCCACCTACAATATGACAACGCTCGGTAACGCAAAATGTCCACCAGCTCCCATCCCAGGCTTTCGCTCGCGTTTATGCTTTCCGCCCTGACCGCCGGCCACGCGGCGAATACCATGGCGGTATTCGTGCTGCCCGCAGTAGCGCCCGCCGTGGCGGTTGATTATGGCCTCGACCCATCGCTCATCGGCTATCAGGTCAGCCTCGTCGGCTTCGGAGTTTTCGTGTCGCTGAGCCTCCTCGGTAACATGAGCCTCAAGATTGGCGCGTGCCGTACCTATCAGATCGGGCTCGGTCTTGGAGGAACCGGCATGTTGATCATGCTGCTGCCGTGGACGCCGTTTCTCATCGTCGGCTCGGTGGTCGTCGGCCTGGGCTACGGCATGCTGACGCCTTCCTCATCGAAGCTGCTGGTGCACTACACGCCGGCGGCGCGCCTTGGCCTCGTGTTCTCGGTGCACCAACTCGCCATTCCGTTCGGCGGCATTCTAGCGGCGCTGGTTGGCCCGGCAGTGGCGGTGGCAGCCGGCTGGCGCTGGTCTGTCCTGCTCAGTGCTGCGCAGCTCTACGCGGTCATCGCGTTCATGCAGCGCGGCCGCCGCGAGTGGGACGAGGACCGGAAACCGAACGCTCCGGCCGTCTCTGGCAATCCGCTCGCGGGCGTCACAACAATCTGGGCCAAACGATCTCAGCGGCTGGTATCGATCGCCGGCGGTTGCTTCTCGTGGGCCCAGTTCTGCGTTGTATCGTACGTGGTCGTCGCTTCCGTGGAAACACTTGGCATGAGCCTGATCGTCGCTGGCACGGTGCTCACCGTCGTGCAGGCAAGCAGCGCCGTGAGCCGCGTGTTTCTGGGCTGGCTCGTCGACCGCTTGCAGAACACGGCGCGAGTCCTTGCGTGGAATGCGGGGATACTATTTTTCGCTTGCCTTGCGGCGCTCACCATGTCACCGGGACTGCCCCTGATCGCGCTCTACGTGCTGTTTGCCATCCTCGGGGGCACCACGGGAAGCTGGCCAGGGACCGTGCTCGCCGAAGTCGGCCGCCTCGCGCCGCAGGGCCAAGTGAGTCTCGCGACCAGCGGAGCTTTGGTCATCATCAACACCGGCAAAATGGTCGGTCCGGTTCTCTTTGCCATCATTTATGCCGTAAGCCAGAGCTACGCCATCGCGTTCGCGACCCTCGCGATTCCCACCGCGGTCTGTCTTGGCTGTCTTGTCGCGGCGCAAGGCCGGAAAGGTTAGGCCTCTTTCGTCGCGCCTGACGCGATCCATTTAGAGCACCGATCTCGATGACACGAGCGCATCATTATTCTGTATACGTGGTTCTCCTCGCGAAGGACGTGCTGTCCGAGCCGAAATTCAAGCGCTGCAATCCCGATTACAATCCTGCCAAACCTTGTGTTTACGTGGGCATGACGGGACAGAGCCCCGATGTGCGGTTCGACAAGCACAAGGCGGGCATCAAGTCGAACAAGTTCGTGAGGCGGTATGGACTGAGGTTGCTCCCCGAGCTCTACGAGTGCTACAACCCGATGCCATACGAAGCGGCCCTCGACATGGAGGTCGAGCTCGCCATAGAGTTGAGGGAGAAGGGATATGGTGTGTGGCAGGGATGATGCGAACACCAAGGATGAAGGCGGAAGGCGGAAGGATGAAGAAGTTCGTAGGGCGGCAACTTCTGTTGGCGCCGCCGCGTGGCGGATGCAATAGCATCCACCCTACGGATCTGAGGCCGGGAGGTCGGGGGATCGATAGTAGCGTTTCGCTCTCCCGCACTGGCGCGCTCACGCTCTCCCGCCGACACGCGACGAGCAATGGGCGAGGACTGGGAGGTTTGCGATATGCGCTATGAACTGTACTACACGGCTTCCAATCAGGGCCGCGGTGAATTCGTCCGGCTCGCGCTGGAGGAGGCGGGCGCCGACTATGTCGATGTCGCGCGCCTGTCGGGGCCGGGCCAGGGGGCGGAGGCGGTGACGCGCTTCATCCAGGACCCGGGCGTCGAGCACCCGCCGTTCGCGCAGCCGTTTCTCAAGGCCGGCAAACTGGTGATCGCCCAGACGGCCAACATCCTGCTCTACCTCGGTCCCAGGCTGGGACTCGCGCCCAGGGCGGAGGCAGGCCGGCTGTGGGCGCACCAGCTCCAGCTCACGGTCGCCGACCTGTTGAAGGAGATCCAGGACACCCATCATCCGGTCGCGCACGGTCTCTACTACGAGGAGCAGAAGCCGGAGGCGCTCAACTACACCAGGCATTTCCTGGCAGAGCGCCTGCTGAAATTTCTCGGCTATTTCGAGCGGGTGCTCGGCGGCGCGAAGGGGCGCGGCTTCATGGTCGGCCGCAGCCTCTCCTACGTCGACCTCTCGATGTTCCAGCTTGTCGAGGGCCTGCGCTTCTCCTTCCCCAGGACCATGCAGCGGGTGGAGCCCTGCTATCCGGGGCTCGTGGGGCTGCACGACAAAATCGCCGCGCGCCCGAACATCGCGGCGTACCTGAAATCGGCGCGGCGCATCCCGTTCAACGACCGCGGGATCTTCAGGCACTATCCGGAACTCGAATCGCAGGAACAGTGACAAAGTTACGAGTGATGAGTGCTCAGGAGCCGCCCTTATGACAGAACGACGGGAAGAAAGACGCCACTATGCCGTAAAGGCGTATCTCAAAGAGTCATTTCTGAAGAGCAGCGGCGCCCGGCCGTTGCGCATCCTGTCCGAGTACCTCGAGCCCAAGAACCGCTTCGATCACTACCAGATCGACGACACGATCGTGTTCATGGGTTCGGCGCGTCTGGCGTCGCGCGAGCAGGCCGAGGCCGAGGTTCGCGCCGCTGAGCGCGGCGAGGGCGAGCTCGAAAGCGCGCACCGGCGGCTTGCGATGTCGCACTACTACGAGGACGCGCGCGAGCTCGCCCGCCGTCTGACCGAGTGGTCGAAGCAGCTTACGGACGAGGAGCGGCGCTTCGTCGTGTGCACCGGCGGCGGCCCCGGCATCATGGAGGCGGCGAACCGCGGCGCCTCGGAGGCCAAGGGCCTGAACGTCGGGCTCACCATCTCGCTGCCGGTGGACGAGTTCGACAACCGGTACGTGACGCGCGAGCTGTCGTTCCACTTCCACTACTTCTTCATGCGCAAGTTCTGGTTTGCCTATCTCGCCAAGGCGCTGCTTGTCTTCCCGGGCGGCTTCGGCACGCTCGATGAACTGTTCGAGGTCCTGACGCTCCGCCAGACCCACAAGATGCGCAAGCACCTTGCAATCGTGCTGTTCGGCGCGCATTACTGGGACGAGGTGATCAACTTCGAGGCGCTGGTCCGCCACGGGACCATCGACCGCGAGGACCTGCAACTGTTTCACCGCACGGATTCGGTCGACGAGGCGTTCGAGATCGTGACGCGGCACCTCACGGAATACGCCCTCGCGGAGCGCGGCGCCTTCCTCTGAATCAGCCGCAGCCGCCCTTTTCCCTCTTGTTGGTGGACCTCTTTTCCTCCTGCTGCTGATCGCCTTCCTTCTTGTCGGCGGTCTTTTTTCTTTTCCAGCATCGCTTCCACCGCGGTGATCACCACCGGCAGATGCTCGGGCCCGCAGCCCGCCATCACGGCGTTGATCGCGATCTTTTCGACCGTGGCTTCGCCGAACTTCGGCGCGATACCGCCGATTACCGCGGAAGGATCGCGGTCCGTAGCCTGCAGGGCGCGTCGTACCCGCTCCGGCGTCGGGGGCACGATCGGCAAACCGTCGGTCCAGCCCCGCGCGTAAAAGAGGCGCTGGCAGAGCAGAACACGCGGTTGATGGAGGCCGTCGAAACCCTGCGGGTTCGAACCACAGCGTTACTGGTGATCTGCTTTGTTCTCTCGGCATTTTTGCTCGGACTCGGAATGCGGCTGCTGCTGGTGTGCTCCCTGCGCTTAGCGCATCTTCCGGCCGAACAGCAGTGTCCCTGTTTTCCGCAGAAACCTGACCCACTCACGCTGGAATCTTGGATCGGTCGCCGAGCGCCCAGTCACCATGCGCGTGATCTGCGTAAACGCAATCGGGTAATTGGCGAGCGACAAGATAGCAAGCTGAATCAGTCTATGATCCAGGTCGTTGGGCAGCAATCCGTTGACTTGCATCGATCGCAGCTTGCTGGCGTATTCTGCGATGCGTTGCCGCCGCTCCTTTTCCCCGGGCACCGGCCGGTTGCCCGCGCTGGCCGCTTCCCAGGTAAGGAAGCGAACGTAACCTACGTCCTTGGCGCGCTTTTGGAACCTTTCGGCAAACATGTCTACGGCACCCCGCGGCAGCGTTTCTTCCCATCGCGCTTGCGGCCAGAACTTCATGTCGTGGGTTTCAGTGAACAACTTCTCCTTGCTCCGGAAATGATGGTGGATCAACTGCTTGCTGACTTTGGCGCGCCGCGCAATGCCTGACAGTCTCGCCCCCTCAAATCCATGACTGGAGAATTCCTCGGCCGCAGCGTCGAGGATACGTTTGCGGGTACGCTCACCGTCTCTGATATGTTTCATGAGCCATTTTGGATACTTCTGACGGCCAATCATTATACACGCAACGCTCGCTGGACGGCCGTAAAGTCAAAACCGCGCCACTTACCGTGTTGCCTCATCTAAGAATCTGAGTGAAATTCGATTACTTGACATGCGTAAAGTTAGAACCTAACATCGAAACAGCAGACGGCGAAAAGGCCGTATTGCAGTTGCATGGTATCTGTTCAGGCGAGGAGACCCGAAAAAATGACGCTGGCGGCGCAGACATTACGCGACAGGACCGCAGTATGCGGAGTGGGCTTGATGATTGGCGAGTTTCCCGACCGCACGCCGCTCTCCCTCGCAGTCGAGGCGTACCACCGTGCGCTCGACGACGCGGGCATGAAGCGCAAGGATATCGACGGCATCATGACGCTATCGATGGGTCCGGATTATGACCGCTTTCTCGAGGCGGCCGGAACGGACGTCCGTTACGCCAATCAGGGGTGGCATCACGGCCGCTTTATCGCGCCCATGGTGCAGCATGCAGCGATGGTGGTGGCGAACGGCTTGGCAAAGACGGTGGCCATCATTCATGGCCGGCGGCGCCGCGCGTTCGGGCAAGTTTCCGAACACGAGATGTGGCGCCAAGGGCTGGGTCCGCACGGCGAGAGCCCGGCCTACGGTGCGCTTTCCCCGGTACTCGGCGCGGCACTCGCCGCCCAGCGCTATTTTCATATGTATGGCGGCGGCAACGAAGACCTGGCGCCGATCGCAGTCGCCTTCAGGAAGCATGCGCGGCTCAACCCGCACGCGGTGCGCCACGCTCCGATGAGCATCGAGGATTATCTGAAGTCGCGCTGGATCGTCGAGCCGCTGAGGCTCTTCGACTGCTGCCAGAATAACGATAACGCCGCCTGCATGATCATAACCTCTGCCGAGCGCGCGCGCGACTGTGCCAAACCGCCGGTCCACATCTCCGGCATGCAAGGCGTGCACGCCGGCCCGCAGTTCCACAATCTGACACTACCCGGTCTCGGTGTCGCCCAGCAGCGAGTCTACAAATACACTCCGACGAAAGAAGACCTCTATTCCTACCAGATGGCGGGCATTACGCAAAAGGACGTCGATGCCCTGATCACGTACGACGCGTTCTCGCCGCTGGTGCTCTTCGGTCTCGAGCGCTTCGGCTTCTGCGGCCCGGGCGAGGCGCGCGAGTTCGTGAAGAACGGCCGCATCGAGCTGGGCGGAGAGCTGCCGATCAATACGTCGGGCGGGCTCTTGTCGGAAGGACACGCGGTGGGATGGAATCTTCATATTGAGGCTGTGCGGCAACTGAGGCACGAGTGCGGCGAGCGGCAGGTGAAGGACGCCAAAATCATCCAGTACGCGAGCTTTCTCGGCGAATCGGTGATCTACAGGAGGTAAGGAGCAATGCAACCGTCGCAACAGATGATTGACAACGAGACCGGCCGTTACCTGCCGGTTATCTACCCGGAAGAACTTCCCTACTGGGAGGGCGCCCGCAAGCGCCAACTCGTCCTGCAGTGCTGCAAGGGCTGCGGAAAGGCATGGTATCCGATCGGACCGGCGTGCCCGCGCTGTTTCTCGATGGATTTCGAATGGAAGCAGATGTCGGGACGCGGCAAGATCCACAACTACGTGATCTATCACAAGGCGTGGACGCCGTGGTTCCAGAAGCGTGTCCCGTATGCGGTGGTCCAGGTTGAACTGGAGGAGGGTCCACGGCTCACGACCAACCTGCTCGACTGCCCGGTCGGGGAGGTGAAGATAGGCATGCCGGTCGAAGTTGCCTACGAAGACATCCCCGGTGACATCACGCTGGTGCAGTTTCGTCGAGCGGCGCGTTGAAAGAAGCCGTCATGGCTGATGCCGCCGGTCCTGCGGCGGATACTAACGCGCTGCTTGACGCCGATACGCCGGATACCGTGCGCATGACGGTTGGCGAGGCCACGGCGCTCGGCATGCGTGCTTTGCATCGCCTCGGCCATGACGATGAAGACGCGAAGATCATTGTCGATCAGTTGATCGACAATGCATTGTGTGGCTACAGGTATGCCGGCCTGCCGCGCATTCTGACCATCGCCGGGGACGAGAAATCCAAGCGCGGGCGCTCACCGGTGAGGATTGTGAAGGAGACGCCGGTTTCGGCATTGGTGGACGGCGGCAATAACATTGGCTACATCGCGGCCTACCGCGGCGCCGAACTGGCGATCCGCAAAGCGCGGCAAAGCGGGATCGCTTCGGTCGGGGTCTACAACAGTTCTTACAGCGGGCGCAACGCGTACTACGTCGAGAAAATTGTGCGTGAGGGGCTGGTGGCGTTTCACGTCGCAAGCGCGGAGCCACGCGTGCTGCCGCCCGGTGGCGCGCGGCCCGCGCTGGGCACGAATCCGATCTGCTTCGGATTCCCGTCCCGTAACGGCCCGGTCATCTTCGACATGGGCACCGCGTCGCTGATGGTGGGCGATATGAGGTGGCACGCGCATCTCGCCAAACTGCTGCCGGAGGGCGTCGCCTTCGACGAACACGGACAGCCCACGCGTGAGGCGAACGCGGCCCTGCGCGGAGGCGTAATTCCCTTCGGCGGCCACAAAGGCTACGGCCTGTCGTTCGCAGTTCAGGCGCTCGGGCTCCTCGCGGGGGCCGCTCTGACGCGCGGTGAGGTGCAGGATTTCGGTTTTCTGTTCTGGGTAATCGATCCCGACATCATGCTGCCATCCGGAAATTTCGCGGAGCAGATGTCGGAACTGGTGCGGAAGATCAAATCGACGCCGCGCCAACCTGGCGTCGCCGAAATTCGCATTCCATCGGAACGCGCTGCGCGCGAGAGGGAGCGGCGGCGCGCGGAGGGAATCGTGCTCGAACGCAAGGTCGTCGATTCGCTGGAGGCGTTGTGACGCAGGAACAGAAACAAGGACCTCTGGCCGGGATGCGGGTGATGGATGTGAGTATCATGGCGGCGGGTCCCTGGACGGGAGCCTTGCTCGGCATGCTCGGGGCTGAAGTGATCAAGGTCGAGCCGCCGGCGGGCGATGGCACCCGCTGGGTGCTGCCGACGCAGCGCGGCATGGGCACCAACTTCATCGCGATGAACGTGAACAAGAAGGACATCGTGCTCGATCTGAAGAGTGCCGAAGGGCGTGCCCATGCACTCCAGCTTGCAGCCACCTGTGATGTCTTCCTTCAAAACCTCCGGGTTGGCGTGATGGAGCGCCTGGGGCTCGACTATGAGTCAGTGCGGCGGGTCAATCCGCGAATCGTGTATTGCTCGGTATCCGGCTTCGGTGAAACGGGCCCGCTGGCCAAGGACGGGTGCGCCGATCCGATCATGCAGGCTTTCTCGGGATTCGCGCGCGCTAACGGCGCGCCGGGCGATACGCTTGAAGCCTTCCGTTTTACCGGATTCATCGATTTGACAACCGCCGCCGTGGCAGCCGAAGCGATCCTTGCTGGGCTGCTCGAGCGCGAGACGACAGGGGAGGGCCAGAGTGTCGGGGTCTCAATGCTCGAGGCTGCGCTCGAAATCCAGTTCACCCGCATCGCCGAGCTGCTGGGGGCGGGGCTGGTTCCGATTCCGCGCGGCAGCGAATCACCGGGCATCGTTCCCGATCGGGCATTTCAGGCCCTGGATCATGAGGTTTTTGTCACTGCGCATAACGAAGCGGAGTGGGCTGGCTTTTGCCGGGCGATCGAACGCTCCGATCTCGCCCAGGATCCGCGCTTCGCGAATAATCGCTTGCGGGTCGAGCACCGGGGCGCTTTGCACGCCGAGGTCAAAGCGGTGTTTCGCGCCCGCCCCGCGATCTGGTGGCTGCGCGCGTTGCAGCGGCACGGCGTTCCCAGTGGCCTTGCCTACAATTTCGAGACCTTCCGATATCACCGGCAAGTCGTCGAGAACGACATGATTGCGCGGGTCGCCACGCGCGATTGGGGCGAAATATCGGTGGGCGGCGTGCCATGGCATTTCTCGCAGTCACCATGCACGGTACGCGCGCCTGCGCGTCCCGGTGAGAACAACGAGGAGGTGCTGGCCCAGCTTGCAGCACACCGGCTCCCCGCGACCGAGGGGGGTGGCTCGAGCATGCTCCGCGGTTTGCGAGTGGTGGAGTTCGCCGAAGGCGTGGCCGGGCCGCTTGCCGGGCTGCGGCTCAGCGATCTTGGCGCTGACGTCGTAAAAATCGAGCCTGCCGGCGGCGATTGGCTGCGACGCGCCGCGCCGTCGATTTCCGGCACTGAGATGAGCGCCGCTTTTTTCGAGCTCAACCGCGGTAAGCGCTCGATCGCACTGGGTCCGGAGTTGCGCGTTGCGCAGCCGCTGCTGCAAAAGCTGCTTGAAACCGCCGACGTGTTCATTACGGAGCACTCCGAGGAGGGGCTGGCGGCGCTTGGCATAGGAGAGATCGAGCGCGATGCGCTAAACCCGCGCTTGATCGTGATCAGTATCAGTCCGTGGGGCGAGCGCGGACCGCTCCGCAAGAATAAGGGTTCCGAGCTTACGGCGCAGGCGATGGCGGGATACACGCGCTATCTGGGCAGGCACGGTGAGCCGGCGCGAAGACTGGGAGCGGATGTCGCATCGGCAGCAACCGGTATCTTCGCATGCCAGGCCATATTTGCCGCGCTGTTGTGGCGCAAGCGCAACGGCAAGGGGCAGAGAATCTCCCTGTCGCTGCTTAATTCGCTGCTCGCGATGAAAAGCATTCACCTGGCTGCGCAGTCTGATCCCGACTGCTATTCGGGCCCCCGAGCCGGCGCCGCTAATTATCCGCCAGACCTCGGGTGGAAAACCGCCGATCAAAGGATCTACTTCATATTTGGCGGCTCGGTTGGGGCCGAAGGCCGGCCCGGTTGGGCACGCTTTGTCGAGGAGGTCGGGTTGTCACACTTGCTCGATGATGAGCGGTTTGACAAGACGGGGCGCAATTCGACCGGCCACGGTGTAGATGCGCACGAACTCAAATCCGAATATGAGCGGGCATTCGCGCAATACCCCGCCGAGCAACTGGTGGCGATCATCAAGAAATACACCGGTAGCGCTGCCGTCTATCAGCGCGCGGACGAAGGCATCGAACATCAGCAAACGCAGGCGCTCAATATTGCGCGAAGTGTATCGTGCGATGAAGGTGCGCAGGTCAAGGTGCGGGCCTTTCCGGCACGATTCTCGAAGTTGTCTCCACAGATCAAGGGCGTGGCGCCGCAGCCCGGCGAGCACACTGCCATGGTAGGCGCAGAGCTCGGTTTGACGGTTGATCTGCTCGAGTCCATGCGTGCGCGAGGCGGACTTGGAGGCGCCGGGCCGACCGCGATATCTGCATTATTGAGTGCTGAAACCAAGAGTTCCACCGTCGTCTAACCAAAACCACCATTTTGAGGAGCTCGTCATGCGTCGCCTGGTCCTCCTGACATTTGCATCGCTCGCGTTGATCGCCGGTAGCGTCGCCTGGGGCCAGACGTACCCCAATCGACCTATCCGCTTTGTAGTGGGCTTCTCGCCTGGGGGGACGGCAGATGTGATCGCAAGGGCCGTGGCCGCCGAGTTACAGCGCCAAATGGGCACCAACATTGTGGTGGACAACCGCCCTGGAGCAGGCGGCGTGATCGCCAACGATATCGTTGCAAAGGCTGAGCCTGATGGGTATACAGTGCTTTGCATTTCATCCTCATTTGTAGCCGGTGTAGCTATTCGCACCAAGCTGCCTTTCGATCCGCAGAAGGACTTCGCACCGATTACGCTTTTCGCAACGGGAGTCCCCAATGTGTTGGTTGTCAATCCGGCATTTCCCGGGAAGTCGATACAGGACTTGATCGCCTTGGCCAAAAACAAGGACAAGCCGGTGACCTACGGTTCACCGGGGATCGGATCGGTGCAACATTTCGTGGCCGAATTGTTCAACCTTCGAGCCGGAATACGTTTGGTGCACGTGCCATACAAGGGCCAGGCCCCGGCGTTAAACGCGCTCCTCGGTGGAGAAATCCAGGTAGTGTTCCTTCAGCCGCCCGGCGGTGTGGATCACATCAAAGCCGGCAAGCTGCGAGCGCTGGCCTTTGCCGGTTCCTCCCGCTGGTCGGGCCTGCCACAGGTGCCGACGGTCGCCGAATCCGGCGTTCCCGAGTTTCAGCTAAAGGGGCCCTTCGAAGGCTTGCTTGCTCCGGCAAGAATACCCAGAGAGATTGTCACAAAGATCCACACCGGGATGCGAAAGGCGCTGGCGACACCCCGGTTACGGAAGTTTTTCAGCGTCAGTGGCTGGGAAGGTGACGGGAGAGGTCCGGAGGAGTTTCGCAATTTCCTCAACGAGGAGTTGAAGAGGTACGCGGAGATCGCGCGCGCGGCAAAGATCAGGGCCGAATGATGCGTTATATCTGTCTGTACGGTGCGAAATATCTTTGGCCTTGTTCGTAATCATGACCGAGGGTTTCGGGGTCGGTCAGTACTTGTTGCATGGTCTTGAACAAGCAGATCTACGCAGAAAGTGTCAGTCCAAATACATCGAAGAGTCTGGAGGTGACAATATGACGCTCAACGCCAGCTGGATTTCGCTGCTGCTATCGGTTCTTTCATTAGGTCTCACACCCGCCGCATTCGCTCAAAACTTTCCTGTCAAGCCGATCCGAATTCTTATCGGAGGTGGTACGGATGTCGTCGTGCGCGTTCTCGGCACTAAACTTACCGAGGCATGGGGCCAGCAGATCGTAGTCGACAACCGTCCCGGCGCCGGTGGAACCATCGCCGCGGAGATTGCGGCTCAGTCGCCACCCGATGGATACACCTTGCTGCTCGCAGCGCCCACGTTCGCTATGAATGCGGCCTGGCGTACCACGTCGTATGACCACGTGAAGGATTTTTCGGCAGTGGTTCAGATCGCTTCTTTAACACCCTTCATCCTGGTGGTGCATCCTTCGCTGCCGGTGCGCTCGGTCCAGGACCTCATAGCGCTCGCGAAGTCAAGACCGGGCGAGCTGAATTTTTCATCTTCCCAAAGCGGCGGTCCAACGCATCTATCTGCCGAACTGTTCAAGCACATGGCGCGCATCGACATTGTGCATGTGCCGTACAAGGGCGTAACCAATGCCATTCTCGGCGTCATAACCGGCGAGGTGCAACTGATGTTCCCGGTGGCGCCCCCTACGTTACCCCATATCAAATCGGGAAAATTGCGGGCGCTTGCGGTCACCACCCCCAAGCGTACGCGGATTGCGCCCGAATTGCCGACGGTAGCCGAATCAGGATTGCCTGGTTATGAAGTGACCGGCTGGAATGGCTTGGTGGCCCCCGCTGGAACGCCGAAGTTCGTCGTCGCAAAGATCAATGCCGAAGTCTTGCGTTTATTGAAGCAGACGGATATACAGAAGGCGCTCGAGACAAATGGATTTCAAGCGGCAAGCCACAACACACCTGAGCAATTCGGCGAGTTTATCAAACGTGAAATTGAAAAATGGGCGAAGCTCATCAAAGAATCGGGAACAAGAATCCATTAGTCGCTTGTCCGACCCGAGGCGGACAAACTCCGGGGAGTAAGAATGAGGACGCAATAAGATGACGGAAGCGGCACGGGCGTTGCATGACAAGACTGCGGTATGCGGCGTGGGTTTGCTGATCGGCAATTATCCAAACCGTACGGTGCTGTCGCTGGCGGTCGAAGCCTATCAGCTCGCGCTTGCTGATGCAGGCATTAAGCGCGAGGACATCGACGGCATAATGATGCTGTCAACGGGTCCGGACTATGACCGCTTTCTCGAGGCGGTCGGGACCGATGTCCGTTTCGCCAACGAGGGCTGGCATCATGGTCGCTTCATTGTGCCGATAGTGCAGCACGCGGCGATGGTCGTGGCGACGGGCATGGCGAAAGCGGTAGCCATCGTTCATGGCAGCCGGCGCCGTGCCATCGGCCAAGTCGCCGACCACGAAATGTGGCGGCAGGGGCTTGGGCCGCATGGCGAGAGCCCTGCCTATGGAGCACTTGGGCCGGTTTTCGGTGCTGCGCTGGCGGCGCAGCGCTACTTCCACATGTACGGGGGCGGCAACGAGGATCTCGCCCCGATCGCTGTCGCCTTCCGCAGCCACGCGCGGCTCAATTCGTTGGCGCTGCGGCGCGATCCGATGACAATCGAGGAATATCTGAATTCGCGCTGGATCGTTGAGCCGCTGCGCCTGTTGGATTGCTGTCAGGTTAACGATAACGCTGCGTGCATCATAATCACCTCGGCTGAGCGCGCGCGTGACTGCAAGAAGCCGCCGGTTTACATCTCCGGCATGCAGGGAGTGCATGCCGGCCCGCAGTTTCACAATCTGACGCTGCCCGGTCTTGGTGTTGCACAGCAAGAAGTCTACAAATACAAGCCGACGAAGGATGACCTGTACGCATATCAAATGGCGGACATTACGCAAGAAGATGTCGACGTGCTGATTACCTATGACGCGTTCTCGCCGCTGGTGCTGTTTGGGCTGGAGCGCTTCGGTTTCTGCGGAGCGGGCGAGGCGCGCGAGTTTGTGAAAAATGGCCGCATCGAGGTGGGCGGCGCGCTGCCAGTCAACACTTCGGGCGGCCTGCTTTCCGAGGGGCACGCGGCCGGCTGGAATCTCCATATCGAGGCCGTGCGTCAGCTCAGGCATGAGTGCGGAGAGCGCCAAGTCAAGGACGCGGAGATCGTTCAATATGCCAGCTTCCTCGGTGAATCGGTGATCTACAGGAGGTGACTACGAGATCTCGAACGATGCCGAGTGGAGAGGCCGCCGCCTCAATCTTCCAGACTGGGCGCGTTTACTGAGCATTGCGGAAATGGATGACAATGCTCAGCCCTCATCCCCGGCCCTCTCTCCCGAGGGGAGAAGGGTGATTCGAGGCGCAAATGGCTTGTCACCCATTTACGCAAAACTCAATAGAAGTGAGGCTCGGCATAGCGATCGGGGCCGGATACGAAGACAATCCCGAGACAATCGCGCCGAGCCCGGTTTTGCCTGTAACGCCTTTAAGGAGGTTCCCATGTCCGATGTCGTCAGTTCTACAGCAAACAACGAAGGTCTGCTGGATGCCGACACGCCCGGTACCGTGCGCATGACGGTCGCGGCGGCCACGGAGCTCGGCCTGAAGGCGTTGCGCCGCATTGGTTATTCCGAGGATGAAGTGAAAATCATCATCGATCACCTCATCGACAATGCACTATGTGGTTACAAGTTTGCCGGCCTGCCGCGCATTCTCGCGTTTGCCCAGTCAGACCGGAACTGGAAGCCGCGCTTCCCCGTCAAGGTCACGCACGAAACTCCGGTATCCGCCTCGATTGACGGTGGCAATAACATCGGCTACATCGCAGCCTTGCGCGCGACCGAAATTGCGATCGAAAAAGCCACACGCAGCGGAGTTTCCATCGTCGGCGTCTACAACAGTTATTACAGCGGGCGAAACGCTTACTACGCTGAGAAGATTACGAGGGCGGGATTCGTCACTATTCACACGGCGACCGCCATTCCTCGAGTGGTGCCGCCGGGGGGAGCCAGGCCTGCACTCGGTCCCAACCCGATTTGTATTGGTTTCCCCTCCACCAACGGCCCCGTAATCCTGGACATGGGCACGGCGTCGGTCATGTGGGGCGAGGTGGTGCTGTTTGCCCATATCGGCAAAGAGCTTCCTGACGGCGTCGGCTTCGATGCCGCTGGCCGGCCTACCCGCGATGCGAGGGAAGCGCTCCTTGGCGGCGTCGCGCCGTTCGGCGGACACAGGGGATATGGGTTGTCCTTCGCGATTCAGGCCTTGGGCTTGCTGGCGGGTTCGGCCATGGCGGCCGGTAACGTGCAGGACTTCGCATTCTTCTTCCTGGTGATCAGTCCAAATCTGCTGATCCCTGGCGACCGGTTTCCGGAACAAATGACCGAGCTCGTGAGGCGGATCAAAGGCACACCCCGGCAGCCGGGCGTTGAAGAAATCCGCATTCCGTCGGAGCGCGCATTTCGCGAGCGCGAGCGACGGCGTCTGGAGGGCATCGTGATCGATCGTAGTGTGGTCGATTCACTGCGGGCGCTGTGACTAATGCCCAAGGTGGGCAAGGTAATTATGGATGTCGGCATACGCACCGATGGTTTTTGAAGGGGGCGCACTCAATAATCAAGTGCAACACCCTGAAAGCAGCAATGTGTTGCGGTCGGAAAGATTTAGAAGCAGTTGAAGCCCGACGAGCGCGCGAATCGCACCAAGGAGAGGGAATGCCATAGCCGGACTTCAAGGAAAATGAGTTCGTCTACAACTACCATCTTGAGCCTTCCGTACACGCCGTCGACCGCGCATGGCAGGGGCGCCTATTCGATTGCAAATCAAGGGGCTGAACTCGTTCGCGCACACCGAGCAGCGCCTTCTGCGCGCATTGCAGTGCCCTAAGTTCAACATTCACGGGATGCGTCACGCCGACCCCAATCACTTCATGCCTGCCGGAGTGAAGCCGCGCTCTCGCACCGATTGCACCGGCTGCGGGCCCTTGGCGTCATCAAACGTGTGGCGCGTTCTTACCGCCTAAAGTATTCCGCAAGTCAGACGATCCCAACCGCGGCTAGACAGGTTGGCAAGGTTTAACGAGGCACATGGCAGTATGATAAAAGCAAAAGGTACTATGAGATCTTCGTCAGATCGCTACTCCCGCGTTGTGTTACAAGATGCATATTGTGGTGGAGGATGCTATGCCTAGGACCTTGATCGTCGACCCGACCGCGCCGTGCCTGAACCAGCCGCAGCAGTTGGGGCGCACGCTCGATGGGCTCACCGGAAAAGTGGTTGGCTTCATCGACGACTCGAAGCCCAACTTTAATCACCTTGTCGATGACCTTGCGGAACTGCTGGTCAACAGGTATGGCGCCAGCAAAGTGATCAAGCGCCGCAAGCGTGTGTCTTCACATCCGGCGTCCGACACGGTGATCACAGAGCTGGTCGAGCAGTGCGACATGGTGATCACCGGATCGGGTGATTGAGGGGCGTGCACGTCGTGGAGTGTCCACGACAGTGTAGAGGTGGCGAAGCGCGGGCCCGCGGCAGTCGCGATCTGCTCGACCGCGTTCGCGGCGCTGGGGCGCGCTCAAGCGACGGCGTTGGGCTATCCGGAGCTGCCGATTGCGGTCATCCCGCATCCTTTCGGATCGCGCACTCGCGACGAAGTGCGGCAGCTTGCCGAGCAGTGTATCGGCGAAATTGTTCGGCTCGTGTGCGAAGCCGGACCGCGCGATTCGTCAGTTGTCCCGAATCGTTCATCGCTGACCGAGCGCGCTGCACTGATCAAGGTGCCTGGTGACCTCGACGGGCTCTACAGTCTTTTCCGCGAGCGGCATTGGGGCGACGGGCTGCCGGTGGTTCCGCCGACGACCGAGCGCGTGGAGCGTATGCTGTGCCACAGCCACCGTGCCGCCACAGAAGTCGTTGCGACGGTAGCGCCAGGTTTCGGGGCCGCAACCATCGAGCGCATCGCAGCCAATGCCGTGCTGGCGGGCTGCGACCCCGAGTATCTACCAGTCCTTATCGCTGCGGTCGAAGCAGTTGCGGAACCTAGGTTCAACTTGCAGGGCATACAGGTGACGACGAATCCCGCCGCGCCGTGGCTCATCGTCAATGGGCCGATTGGCAAGCGGCTGGGGGTTAACAGCGGTGTCAACTGCCTTGGCCAAGGCACATGTGCGAACGCAACACTCGGTCGGGCGCTGCGGCTGATCCTACAGAACATCGGCGGCGCGCTGCCGGGCGAGATGGACCGCGCGACACAAGGGCAGCCGGGCAAATACACGTTCTGCTGCGCCGAGAACGAGGAAATGAATCCGTGGGAGCCGCTGCACGTCGAGCGCGGTTTTGCGCCCGAATGCAGCGCGATCACTGTCGTTGGCGGCGCCTCGGGCACGCTAAACATGAACACCCACGCAAAGGACGCAGATGACTTACTACGCGTGATCGCGGACACAATGGCTCACCCGACGAGCAACGACTACTGGACGGGCGGTGAGCCATGGCTTGTGCTTGCGCCCGAGCACGCGGAGATTCTCAAGCGCGCCGGGTTAAGCAAGTCGGACGTCAAGCGCCGCCTCTGGGAGCAGTCGAAGATGCCAGCGGGACGAATGGCGGCGAAAGATCGTCTACGCACAGGAGACGCGCGGCGCGCGGAGTTGGGCGAAATCGGCCCGGACACGATGCTGCCGATTTCAACCCAGCCTGAACTGATCGGGATAGTCGTCGCCGGTGGCCCCGGAACGCACTCCGTTTATGTCCCGACCTACGGCAACAGCCGATCGGTCACGCGGAAAGTGGTGTGTAATGCGTAATGAATCTTCATGTCGGTTTCTCGCCTTGGTGAATTCCCAATACCGTCCGCGCTCTATACTGCTTCAACATACCTGTGGAGACGATAACTGTGGTTGGAACGGTTCTCATCTTTGATCCGACGGCGCCCTGTCAGAACGAACCAAAGCATTTGCCGCCAACTCTGGATGACCTCAGGGATAAAGTTGTTGGCTTCATCGACAACTCGAAACCCAACTTTGACAACCTTGTCGAGGATCTTGCGGAACTGCTGCGGAGCAGATACGGCGCCAGTCGAATCATCAAGCGCCGCAAACGTTTGTCGTCACATCCCGCGCCCGAGGCAATGATCAAAGAGTTGTCCGAGCAATGCGACGTAGTGATAACTGGGTCGGGTGACTGAGGCTCCTGCGCATCGTGGAGTATCCACGATAGTGTAGAGATAGCAAAGCGGGGGGTTGCAACCGTCACGGTATGTTCAACCGCCTTCACTACGCTCGGCCGCGCTCAAGCGTCCGCTCTAGGGTATCCCGACCTGCCGATCTTAGTTGTGCAGCATCCTTTTGGGCTGCTGGCCCGTGACGGGGTCCGTCAGCTTGCCGAGCAATGCGTCGGCGAAGTTGTTCGGCTTGCGTGCGAGTCTCGCGCCCACGAGTCATCGGTTGTCCTGCCACCTTCGGTGTCTCCAGAGCGCGCTGAGCTAATTGAGGCGGCCGACGACCTCAACGCAATCAACGCTGTATACCGCGAGCGGCGGTGGAGTGACGGATTGCCAGTGATCCCGCCGACGGTCGAGCGCGTCGAGGTCATGCTCCGCCACACGAGTCGTGCATCCGACGAAATCATTGCGATGATCGCGCCTGGCTTCGGAGCAGCAACCGTCCAGCGCATTGCGATTAATGCTGTGCTCGCGGGCTGCGACCCCGAGTATCTACCAGTCCTTATTGCTGCGGTCGAAGCAGTCGCTGCGCCCGAGTTCAACTTGCAGGGCATTCAGGCAACAACCAACCCGGTAGCGGTGTGGCTCATCGTCAACGGGCCGATTGGAAAGCGGCTGGGGGTTAACAGCGGTATCAACTGCCTTGGCCAAGGCACATGGGCAAATGCGACACTTGGACGGGCGCTGCGACTCATTTTGCAAAACGTAGGGGGCGCGTTGCCAGGCGAGATGGACCGCGCGACTCAGGGACAGCCGGGCAAGTACTCCTTCTGCTGTGCCGAAAATGAGGCCGCGAATCCATGGACGCCGCTCCACGTCGAGCGCGGCTTTGTGCGCGATTGCAGTACGGTGACCGTTGTCGGCGCTGAGGGCACGATCAGCATGAACACACACGCAAAGGATGCTGCTGACCTGCTGCGCGTGATTGCGGACACGATGGCGCACGCGCCGAGCAACGAATATTGCCACGGTTCTGGCGAGCCATGGCTCGTGCTGGCGCCCGAGCACGCGGAGATTCTGAAGGGAGCCGGGTTAAGCAAATCGGAGGTCAAACGCCGGCTCTGGGAGCAGTCGAAGATGACAGCGGGGCGACTGGCGGCGAAAGACCTGGCTCGCACGCAAGCCGGCCGCTCCGCCGAGCTTGGCGCGATCGGCCCGGACACGATGCTGCCGATCTCAACCCAGCCTGAACTTATCGGGATAGTCGTCGCCGGAGGGCCCGGCACGCATTCCGTCTACGTCCCGAGCTTTGGGATCACGCGCTCTGTCACACGCGAAGTGGTATGTGACGCGTAATCCCCGTTCTACGCAAGGAGAGAACTATGCGCTGGATCAAGCTACCGACAGCAGGAGTGCTCGTCGGCCTGGTGTTGTCGTCTCTGGCCATGGCCGCCGAAAATCAACCGTACCCGACACGCCCCATTCGCTTCATCGTGCCGTTCTCGCCGGGCGGGGGCACAGATTTCATCGGCCGGCTTGTGGCACTCAAACTCGCCGAAGCGCTTGGCCAGTCGGTGGTCGTGGACAATCGCAGCGGTGCCGGCGGCACGATCGGAACCAATATCGCAGCGAAGGCGCCCGCAGACGGTTACACCATCTTACTCAGCCCTATAGGACTGGCAGTCAATGTCACGCTCTATGAGAAGCTACCCTATGACACACTCAAAGATCTGGCTCCCGTTAGCATGTTGGGCCACCAACCCAATATCCTGGTCGTGCATCCGTCAGTGCCGGCGAATTCTGTTGGTGAGTTGCTCGCCTTGGTGAGATCAAAGCCAGGCCAGATTAGTTACGCCTCCGGGGGTTTTGGGGCGGCTACATATTTAGCCGCTGAGTTGCTGAAGCTGATGGCCAAGATCGAGATGGTGCATGTCCCATTCAAGGGTTCGAGCCCGGCGCTCAGGAGCGTAATAGGAGGGGAGGTACAGGTCTTCCTCTCCACCTTTTCATTGGCGTTGCCGCAAGTGAAGGCCGGAAAGGTCAAAGCGCTGGCAGTTACGACGGCGAAGCGCTCCATCTTCCTTCCGGAAGTGCCGACTATGGATGAGGCAGGAGTTGCCGGCTATGAATACCGCACTTGGTACGGGTTGTTGGTTCCCGCTGGAACGTCGCAGCCCATCATTAGCAGACTAAACACGGAAGTTGTGAAAATCATCACCTCTACCGGCATCAAGGAGCAGCTTAGCATGCAGGGCGTGGAGACCACGCCGACATCACCGGAACAATTCGGGGCGTTTATAAGGAGCGAGATCGCAAAATGGCGCAAGGTCCTCCGCGCCACCGGCGCCAAGCCGCAGTAGGAATATTCGGCTTTATCGCGAGCTGCTGTTGCTGTTGCTTTTGTCCAGAAGAAGCCGACGCGCTGTGCGCGGCGGGGCAGAACTTCCCACTTACGCTACCGGTGCGGGTTGTGTCTGCGTGAGGCCACGCCGCCGGAGGACGATGCTGGCAACGACCTGCTGAAGCGCCGACGGCGGCCCTTCGCAAGTCACAAGCGCTGGCCCGCGTTTGCCACCAGCCGCTCCGTCAACGAGCGCACATTCTTCAAGCGCTCAAACTCGCCCAGCAGATCAAGAAGCTGCCTCGCCTGCACATGTCCCAGTGCGACTGCCGCGCAGTCCAGGAATTTTGCCTCCAACTCGCCGTCACTCAGCGGATCCACGATGGCGTCGCCCTTGCGCACTGAGTTCGACGCGCGACGAACGCTGCCGTCCTTACGTGAAGTTTCAAACTCAAAAGGGCGGCCCAGCGCCTGCGCAGTCGTATCGTCCTCGCGTTCTCGTACACCTCCAAAAACCTTACAGTAGCCGACCTCGCCTTCAATGGCCCGCTCGCTTGCGGTGAAGCCGCGCTGTGCCAGATCGGCGGCAAGAATGGCCGACCAGGACGCATGGCCGACGTGCAGTGGCTTTGTCATGCTGCCAAAGTTCTGGCGAACGCCGCTTGCCTGGGAGACCGCAATCCCGAGAGCATGACGCATGGACCGCGCGTCAAGACCAAGGAGGCGGCCCACAGCAGCCGTAGCCCCGATCACACCGAGCGTACTGGTGGTGTGCCACCCGAAGTCCCAGCTATCCTGGCCCGTCAGCATACCGAGTTTGCTTTCCACCTCGACACCAGCTACGTAGGCCGCCAGCGCTTCTGCGCCGGAGACGCCAAGCCGCTCTCCAACCGCCAGCACTGCCGGCAGTACAGCCACAGTTGCATGGCCGGGCATGGCGTAGTTCGTGTCGTCGTAATCCACGGCGTGAGCAATCGTTCCGTTAGCCAGCGCCGCATTGTGCGCGCTAACGCGACTGCCATCGCCCCACAACGTGCTCTCGGGTTGGCCGCCATAACTGCGGGCCACTGTGGTAATGATGCGGGCACACGGATCGGTGAATCCTGCGAGCGCCGCGCCGATGCAATCGATGATATGACGACGAGCTTCTCGCACGACTACAGGGGGAAAGGATGCGCTTTCCATTCCAATGGCGAAGCTCGCCAACGCTTCAGTGGCTCCCATTTGTGCCAGTCTCCGTCTGCTTTTCAGCTCCATTCGATTACCGCTGGTTCTTCCTTATGCGCCTGCGATGTCTTCCCCACGTACTTGAGAGCCGCGAGGTTTTCTCGATGCGTTCTATCCTGGCGTTCATGGGTTTACCCGAGTTCGTTTGACATCCAATAGTAAGTTGCTAAACCGGGCGGCACAAAGAAGCGGTTTGCATAGTACATTTTGCTTTTCTAATAGTACTTGCCACATGAATCAGATACTTACGCTATGGCAACCGCCAACAACCGGGAAAAGCTGGTTAAAGATCGGCTCGAAAGGGGCCGTTCCAGCGCACGATTTGCCGCATGTTGAGCAACGTTTTCGCGTTGCCGGCGGTTTCGCCTTTGCGGCCGTTTTTGGTCATGTGGGCATCCGCGTGCTGCGTGTCGTGCGTGTGGTGATAGTATTTGACTACCGAATACTGAAGTACCCGTCGATCTTGAGAGGCTGAATGTATGAACCTTCTTCAGCTGCGTGCAATTTGCGAAGTCGCAAATCACGGTTTAAAGATTACAACTGCGGCAGAGACATTGCACAAATCACAGCCCGGAATAAGTCGTCTGATCCGAGAAATTGAGGAAGAGCTCGGTGTCAGGATTTTTCAGAGAAGAAAGAACAAGATCGAAGCCATTACAGAACCCGGGCGCGAAATCGTGCGCATAGCAGAACGTGCGTTGCGGGAAATTATCAATCTGAAGCTGGTGGGCCAAGAGTACTCAACACAGGATGCAGGCGAGCTCACCGTAGCGACTACGCATACCCAGGCGCGCTATTCGCTGCCGGGCGTTATCGAGGATTTCACGCGCAAGTTTCCCAATGTGCATGTCACCTTGCGTCAAGGCAACCCCATACAGTGCTGTGAGTTGGTCGAGTCGGGGGGGGCAGACCTTGCAATATCAACAGAGACGCGCGAGCAATTCCCTCAGCTCGTTTGTCTGCCCGCGTACCGCGTGACAAGGTGTGTCGTGGCTCGGCTCGGTCACCCCATACTCAAGAAGGGGCGCCTTACGCTTAAGACGCTGTCGCGGTATCCGATCATCACATTCGATACCGCATTCAGTAGTGGATCGGTCTTGAATGAAGCGTTTGCTGGTGCGGGCATCCGTCCGCGCATCATATTGAGCGCGGTCGACGCAGATGTAAGCAAGGCATACGTCGAAAGGGGCCTGGGGATCGCTATCCTTGCGCGCAACGCCATTGATCCTGCCAAGGATCACGAGCTGGGCACCGTTGATGCGGAGCACCTGTTCCCATCGAGCCTGCTCAACGTATCCATCCGCAAGTTTGCCTACCTGCGTGGATATATGACGGCGCTGATCGCTGCTTTTGCGCCGCATTTGCCTGCTTCTCTTGTACGGAAAGCCGTGGAAGGAGCAGACGTGGACCTCTCGTCGTTGAAACGCGCAGCGCCGCCGCTGAAGGTCGGTGTTCAGCAGTAAGTCAAAGCAGGTGCCGTGTGGAAACCTATTCAGTACGGATCCCGGCTTCCTTGATGATCTTGTTCCACTTCTCCACGTCAGCTCTGACGGCATTCACGAGTTCCTCACGAGAGCTGCCAACTGGCTCCGCTCCGACATTGAACAATTTCTCCTTGAGATCGGGAGCGCACAGTTAGGGACATTTCTCGACGAAAAGCACGATCTGCAGTATCAGTAAAACAAAAGATACTATTCGAACTGATTGCTTGCGCACCCCGAGACGCAGCCTTAACATGGCCCGGCGATAAACATCAAGGGACGCCAATGGGCACGATAGTCGAACGCATCGGGCAGTACGTAGCCGGCCTTGAATTCGAGGACCTGAACGATAAGGTTGTCGACTACGCCAAACGCATATTGCTGGATACGCTCGCCTGCGCTTACGGCGGCCTCGATAACGAGCCGGCACGCATGGTCCTCAACAGCGTAGAGGAGCTGAGTGGTAAAGGACAGGCGACCCTACTTGGCATAGGCACCAAAGCAACAGCGCCGCTCGCGGCGATTGCCAATGGTGTTGCGATCCGGTACCAGGATTACAACGATGTTTATATCGGGTCCGGCTGGACGGGCCATCCGAGCGACTGCATCGCGACTATCCTTGCCGTTGCGGATTGGAAGAAGTGTTCGGGCCGCGAACTCATTACTGCCCTCGTGGCGGCTTACGAAGTGCATATGCGGTTCTCGGATCTGCCTGTGCCCAAGCTGCTCTGGCACAGAGGCTGGCACCATTCGGCGATGTGCGCCTATTCCGGAGCAGCCGGAGTGAGCAGGCTTCTGGGATTGAATGCGGCACAGACTGCAAACGCGCTCGCGCTCTCCGGCGCACGCTCGAACACGTTTGCGGAAATCCGTCGCGGCGACATTCCCATGGATAAGGCGCTGTCTGCGCCGATCGTCGCGAGCCAGAGCATTTTTTATGCGCTGCTGGCGGCCCAGGGCTTTACCGGATCCCGCACTTTGCTGGAAGGCGATTACGGCTTCCGGCACGCCGTTGCGGGCGGCGCCGACGTGGAGCCGCTTGTGCCGGAAAAAGGAGATTTCCGCCTCCTGAAGGTCGCGCTCAAGCCGTATCCGGTGGAGGGCATGACGCCTGCGATGATCGAGGCCGCCATAAAGATCAGGAACGACTACGCCGTCCGGCCCGACGAGATCGAAGCGATCCGCATCCTCTCTTTCGAAGAGACATTGATCAAGCCGAGCTGGGATCCCAGCAAGCTTGCTCCCACGACCAAGGAGACGGCGGATCACAGCTTCCACTATTGCGTCGCAGTCGCTCTCATAGCGGGGGAATGCACCGCGAGGCAGTTCACCGACGAGTGGCTTGGAAATCCCATGGTGAAGGCGCTCATGGCAAGAACGCGGCTCGAGGAGAAACCGGAGTTGACGAGAATATTCAGGCAGGAGAACGCGCGGCCCGCTGCGATCGAGGTCAAGACATCCCGGGGCGTGTTCTATCGTGAAGTGCTCTATCCGCACGGCGACCCGCGCAATCCCATGACATGGGCCGATGTGAAGCAGAAGTTCATGAGGCAGGCAAAACCGATACTCGGTGAAACACTTGCCCAGGAGGTGGCAGACAAGGTGTACTCTCTCGAGAAACTGGCTGACATCAGCGTGCTTGCCGAGATGCTCGGGGGAGACCACAAGAATAAGATAGCGCTCAAGACGCTCGTCACTGCCTAGGTGGGCTTGAGCGCGCGTCACTGGCGGTGCCTGAGTGTGTTCGTTAGCTTAGAGGAGGCAAGAAAATGACCGTAACTTCGGCATGTGCAGATTTCACACTGGGCCTGAAGTTGGATGCGGTGCCGAAAGACGCAATCAATTGGGCAAAATGGGGAATGCTCGACTGCACCGGCGTCGGGCTGGCCGGATCGAAGAGCGAGATTGGTAGCATCGTCGAGAACTACCTCCAGTTTGTCGGCGGCAATCCCCAGGCGCGCGTTCTCGGTCTCGGGCTCTCGACGAGCGCGCCGGAGGCAGCGATGGCCAACGGCACCTTATGCCACGCGCTGGACTTCGACGACTGCGGAGGCTTTGGCCATCCGAGCACGGTACTGCTGCCCGTCATTTACGCGCTCGCGGACCTGGTAAAGCCGTCGGGGGAGGAGGCGCTCGCCGCCTATGTCGCAGGCTACGAAGTCGGAAACGCCATGGCCGATCGCAACATCTTTGGCAAAATCGATACGAGCAGCTGGGAGCTCGGCTGGCATCCGACGGGGCCGCATGGAGCGATCGGCGCCACGTGCACGGCAGCGCGCCTTCTGCGATTGAATCGGCAGCAGACCATGTATGCGATGGGGATTGCCGCGTCCGAAGCGTGCGGCATTCACAAAAACTTCGGCACCATGACGAAGCCGCTGCACGGCGGCCTTGCCGCGCGGAATGGTGTGTTGGCGGCGTTGCTGGCCCAACGCGGTTACACGGCCGATGCCGACGCATTGGGTGGCGAACAAGGATTCCTGCGCGCCTTCAAAGGCCCGGGAAATTACACGGAAGAACTCGTGTGCGGCAGGCTCGGCAAGACTTTTGCGCTCAGCCGAGGGATCGCGATGAAATGGTATCCGGGCTGCTGGTCTACGCACCGCGCGACTTCGTCGCTCATCGATCTCATGCGCGTGAATTCGCTGACCGCGGCCGATATCGAAAGCATCGAGGTCGATCTGAGACCAATCCCGCTGCTCCACTTCAACCCGACGACCGGGTTCGAAGGCAAGTTTTCAATGGCGTTCAATCTCGCGGTGGCAGCCCTCAAAGGCTGGCCCGAAATCGAAGACTACACCGCGGCGCGCACGCAGGAACCCGCAATCCGCGCCCTGATGAAGCGCGTTCGCAATGTGCCGGACCCGGCTGATGGCAGCGTCACGTTGGTGATCATCACGAAAGGCGGGAAACGCTTCGAGAAGAACGTGAAGCACGCGCCTGGAGACCCGACGTTTGGCTTACAGGAGGAGCGCAACCTCGCCAAATTCCGTGCCTGCGCGGCGTATAGACTGACCCAGAATGACATCGCGAACGTGGAGAATTGCCTATTGAATCTAGAGCAGGTTACCGATTTGTCGGAGTTGATGCCGGTTCTCACGGCACATCGAAAGTAACATCGCGCCACCGTTACCGCGTAGGACACGCGCGGAGGAATTCGTGCTCGCCGGACGGACATTGAAAGGAGTGCGGGAATAAGTGGGATATGACACGCGGTTAAGACAGGCGCGAAGACAAGTCCGCTGATTCACCCGCATTTCGCGCCCGTTACGCCGGAGATTTCTGTCGAACATAGGACAAGACCGTGGACAGGAGCATCAGCGCCCTGAGCCGTTATGCAACGGACCTGCGCTTCGAAGATTTGCCCGCCGATGCCGTGCACGAGACGAAGCGCAGGCTCGTCGATACGCTGGGGTGCTTCCTCGGGGGATTCAATGCAGAGCCCAGCCGCATGGCGCGCGCCATCGCGCGCCGTTACATCGGTAATCCGCCGGCGCGCATCCTTGGTACCACGGAAATGTCGACGCCGCAGGAGGCGGCGTTTGCGAACGGCGTCATGATGCGCTACCTGGATTACAACGATGTCTATTTCGTGCAATCCACCGGACATCCGAGCGATACGATCTCCGCCATTCTGGCCATGGCGGATGCAGTGCATGCCGACGGCAGGACTGTGGTGACTGCGACAGCGCTTGCTTACGAGCCGTATTGCAATCTTTCCGAAGTATTGCCCCGCGAGCTCGGCTGGGATATGTGCGTCTATGGTGTGCTGGCGGGCGCCGTCGGAAGCGCGAAGATTCTGGGATTGTCCGAAGCTCTGATGGCGCAGGCGATATCGCTCGCGATAACGCCCAACCTTGCGCTGGAGCAGACGCGCATCGGCGAACTGTCGATATGGAAGGGTGGGGCAGCGCCGAACGCTGCGCGCAACGCCGTTTTCGCCGCGCTGCTTGCCCGGGAGGGCTTCACAGGCCCTGACGAGGCGATCGAGGGGCGTTGGGGTTTGTGGCACAAGGTAGGCCGCTACAACTGGGCACCCTTTGGCGGGCCCGGAGTCCCTTTTCGCGTTACGCGGACTCATCTCAAGAACTACCCTGCAGTTCTGCATGCGCAGAGCCCGATAACCGCAGCGCTGAAGCTCTACGGACAGGTCCCCATAGAGGATATCGAGCTTGTCGCGATCGATAGCTACTGGGTCGCGAATCGATACCTTGACCGTAACTCGCCTGATTGGAATCCGGCGACGCGGGAAACTGCGGACCACAGCATTCCGTATCTGGTCGCCACAGCGCTGATCGAGGGGCAGGTAACCGAGGCGAGCTTCGACCAGCAACATCTCGATGATCCGCGGCTGCGCAGCCTTATCGCAAGAACGACCATACGGGAGACCGCCGAATTCACCGCGATCTATCCCGATGGTTGCCCGTGCAGAATCGAGATCGTCAGCAAAACTGGTGCGCGGAAGGTGGCAAGCGCGCGCTATTTCAAGGGACACGCCAAGAATCCATTGTCCGATGGCGAAGTGGAGGCGAAGTTTCGTCGGCTCGCCAACGGACTCCTTGAACCGCAGCAGACCGATGCGATTCTTTCCAAGCTGTGGCGCTGCGAGGAGCTTGCAGATATAGCCGACGTGCTCGAGCTGTTCATCGTGAAGCGCGGCGATCACGTTTAATCCAGTACTCGCGGAACCGGGCGGTGGGTTCAATGACCCAATACGAAGTGTTCGCCATTCGTTACGGCACCCGGGCGGGCCGGTACAAGGATCGTTTTCTCGGGGGTGATGCGCACGATGGCCCCTCGTCCGTCGATTATTTCGTGTGGGTTGCGGTAGGGAACGACAAGACTTTCGTCATCGACACAGGCTTTACCGCCGAGGATGCCGTCGCCAGAAAGAGGACGATGCTGCGGTGCCCGATCGACACAATGAAAGAACTCGGGATCAAGGCGGAAAACGTCACGGACGTCGTGCTGACGCATCTCCATTACGATCACGCAGGCAATTTTGCCCGGTTTCCGAATGCGACTTTGCATCTGCAGGACAAGGAGATGGAGTTTGCGACGGGCCGGTTCATGCAATCTTCCATACCCGCTGCTGCATACGATGTGGATGACATAGCAGAGCTCGTGCGACTTAATTTCTCGGGGAGATTGAGGTTTCATGACGGAGCGGCCGAGATTGCACCCGGGTTTACCGTCCACCGCATGGGAGGGCACACAGCGGGTGTCCAATGCGTCCGTGTGTACACCCGCCGTGGCTGGGTCGTTCTGGCTTCGGATTCAAGTCATTTCTACGACAACTTCATCAACTATCGGCCGTATCCGACGGTATTTGATCTGGCCGAAATGCTGAACGGGTATAGTACGTTGCGACAGCTCGCGGCCACCATCGACCATATCATTCCGGGTCATGATCCGCTCGTCATGAATAAATATCCACCTGTTTCCAGGGCTATGGAGGGTGTGATCGTGCGGCTTGACGTCCAGCCCACTAGCTGAGGCTGCCAGTGCTTGAAAGAATCGGCATCGGACTAGGGGCTGCAAAGGATTTCACTACCGAGGCGACGATTGCCTCAGAGCAGACGATGCCGGTCGTTGATCCGTTTGTTTCGGTTCGAAGGACTCCGGAGCCCGCTCGACTTGCGGGCGATTCTTTAACGTGCAGCCGGTTACTGAGGAGAAAGGGCATGTTCGACATCCCGATTTTGCGCTTCGCGATAGCGATGATGTATGGCTCGATCATCAGCTTGTTACCGTTCAGCTCTTATTCGCAGAGCTATCCCAGCAAGCCAATTAGACTGGTAGTCGGCTTTCCACCTGGCGGCGGTGTCGATGTGCTGGCTCGCCAGATTGCGCCCAAGCTAGGCGAGCAGCTAGGGCATCAGGTCGTGATCGATAACAGACCCGGTGCCGCCGGCAACATAGCGGCCGAGCTGGTCGCCAAGTCACCGCCGGACGGGTATTCGCTGATATTGAGTACCCCCAGCATAACCATAAATCCGGCTCTGTACAGCAAGCTTCCTTTCGATACAGTCGCTGACTTCGCCCCAGTGACGCTGGTCGGAGAGGTTGCACTCCTCGTGGTGGTGCATCCGTCGTTGCCCGTCCAGTCGATAAAGGAATTGATTGCGCTGGCGAAAGCCACGCCAGCGCAGCTCTTGTATTCATCCGGCGGCAATGGGTCTGCCGCTCATCTGTCCGGCGAGTTGCTGAAGACCCTGACTGGCATCGACGCTGTGCATGTCCCCTTCAAGGGTGCGCCGCCGTCATTGCTTGCGCTCGTCCGTGGAGATGTGCACTTCACGTTTGGCGCGCTCCCTTCCACGCAGCCGTCGGTAAAGGCCGGAAAACTGAGGGCGCTCGCCGTGACGAGCGCGAAGCGCTCCGTGTTCGCCCCCGATCTGCCGACAGTAGCGGAAATCGGCATCACCGGTTACGAGTATACGCAATGGTACGGCTTGCTCGCACCGGCCAAAACGCCGGTCCCGATCATATCCAAGCTCAACGCCGAGTTCATCAACGTGCTGCAAATGCCGGAGATCAGAGCCCTGTTAGCCAAGCAAAGCATCGAGATCACGACCAATACGCCGGAGCAGTTCGCCGCCTTTATCAAGTCCGAGCTTGCCAAATGGAATAGGGTGGTGAAAGAAACCGGTATGCGGATCGATTAGCGACAATGGATCATGGAGTGGAGCCGGAATGGAACTCGGACTCGACGGCAAAACCGCGCTCGTGACCGGTGCGAGTGCCGGTCTCGGCCGTGAGATTGCACAGCATCTCGCGGCAGAAGGGGTAAAGCTCTGTATAGCCGCGCGGCGGCAGGAGCTCCTGGACACGCTTGCAAGTCAGATCGTCACGGCGGGCCGGCAGCGGCCGCACATCGTGACCATCGATCTGATGCAAGAAGATGCGCCGCAGAAGCTTGCCCGGGAGGCTCTAAAGCGGCTGGGGCGGATCGACATTCTCATTCATTGCGCAGGGGGCAGCAGCAAGATGTCGATCGATTCGCCAGAAGAAAAATGGCAGGACACGGTGACGATGAAATACACGCGCGTAAGGCAGCTTACGCTCGCTGTGCTGGCCGGGATGATCGAGCACAGGTGGGGCCGCATTATCAATATCAGCGGCAAATCCGAGCCCGTGGAGCTGTTGAGCGCGACGCCTGCCAACGGCGCATGGCACGCATTTGCAAAAGCGCTGTCACGTGAAGTCGGCAAGCACGGTGTTACCGTGAACAGCATTGCCCCGGGTCTCATCATGAGCGAACAGATACGCCGCCGGCACTCCGAGCAATATATGTCCGAGCGTGCCTCGCGCGAAATACCGGTTGGTCGCTACGGCGAGCCGAAAGAGCTTGCGTGCGTCGCTGCGTTCCTGGCGTCACCGCTTGCGAGTTACATCACCGGTGCCATCATACCGGTGGATGGTGGACTGCGCCGCTTCGCGTTCTGACTGGCGGTAACCGGCCTGCGGAATGATCGCCTGCACGTTTGCGGCTTTTGTTGTGTTCTTCAACGCCTCTAACGAGGGAGAGCAGGATGCCTGAACAGCGTTCATTGACCGCATATGTCGCGGAATTCGCGGTCAACACTCGATACGAAGACATTCCTGACGAGGTGATGCGTTTAGGAAAAAAATCCATACTGGACGCTCTCGGGGTTGCCTTGTCGGGGTCAATATCGGCGCCCGGACGCATCGTGCGCGATTATTTGCGTGGCCTTGGGTGCACTGAGGGCAAGGCGAGCGTCATCGGCTCGCCGCTTCAGTTGCAACCACGGTTCGCGGCGCTTGCCAACGGTATCGCGATGCATGCTGATGATTTCGACGATACCCTACAGGCTGAGACGGGGCGCTATCAAGGCGTACATCCCACTTCCCCGGTATTGGCTGCGGTACTGGCGGTGGCCGAATCGACGCAATTGTCGGGGAAGCAATTGCTTTCTGCATATCACGTTGGTGTCGAAGTATGCTGTCGAGTCTTCGATGCAACACACGTCAATCACACGCTGAATGGATTCCATGTCACTGGTACGTGTGGCACGATCGGCACAGCGGCCGGCGTGGCAAACTTGGCGCGCGTGAACGAGCAGACTGCCCGTACGATGTTGGGAATAGCAGGCAGCATGAGCAGCGGACTGCAGGCCAATGTCGGAACGATGGTAAAGTCGTTTCATGCCGGCCATGCTGCCGAATGCGGAATTGTGGCTTACGACCTTGCCGCTCGCGGCTTTAGCGCATCTCGCATCGTGCTCGAATCGCCGCGCGGTTTTTTTCGTGCCCAAGGTGGTGGCCACGAGGACAACCGTATGAGGGGCAAGCTCGGTAAGCCGTGGTCCTTTGTCGACCGCGGCATCTGGCTCAAGGCGTTTCCGACTGGAAGTTTAGGCCATCCGGCAATGACAAAGCTCCTGGAGCTCATCCTCGAGCACGATATCAAGCCGCATCAAGTCAGCAGGATTCGAGTCACGACCAGCGAAAGCAACCACCATACGCTGCAGCATCACCGCCCCCGAACCGAATTGGAGGCGAAGTTCAGCCTGGAATTTTTCCTGGCTGCTCTGCTGCTGGAACGTAGATGCGGTTTGCCGCAGTTTACAGACGAGTATGTCAATCGCCGCGAGGTTCAGGAAATGATCGATCGCGTCGATTACACGACATATTCCGATGCGGAAGCAAAAGCGAACGGCTACAACATCGTGACGACCTTTCTCGACATCGATCTGAAAGAAGGCAGGACGATTTCTGCGCGCGCCGATCATGGTAAGGGCCATATCGCGAATCCGATGAGTGAGGACGAGGTTGCCGCCAAGTTTAGCGATTGCGCGGAATATGCGCGGTGGCCAAAGATTAAAGCAGAAAGAGCCATAGAACTGATTTTGCGTCTCGAGGCGTTAGACGACGTTAGTGAGCTGACCGCGCTGCTGAGGGCGGGATCATGAACGGTGCTGTATTCACCGTTCCGCTCAGCCAAGCAGGTCGCCCGGTGGTCGTGTTCGTCTATGATAATTTCGAGCGCGCCGCTCGTGCACAAGCCAAGGCGCTAGGCGTACCTGACCTGAGAATTTACATCTACCCACAGTATCGGCCAGGCGACCCTTCGCCCCCAGAGGCGGCCAAGGCGATCAAGGCGGCTGCCGATTTCCCCCAATTGCTGTTGCGCCGACAGTAGCAAGCGCGCGGCTTTATTCTGGCAAAGGTCAATTGTATGGCTCGTGCTCAAAGAAACATCATCGGTGAGGGCCGCTATAGGACGATTGCGGTCGCCGTCACTCTGGCGTCTGCGCTACTCGGTCTGGGTGTTGCGCAAGCCCAGACTTATCCTGTAAGGCCAATACGCATGGTTGTACCCTGGCCTCCAGGCGGCTCGAACGACGTTGCCGCGCGTATTCTGGCGCCCCACCTCAGCCGATCTCTGGGTCAGCAGCTCGTGGTCGATAACCGCGCTGGCGCAGGCGGCACCATGGGCGCCGATATCGTGGCGAAAGCCGCTGCGGATGGCTACACCATCATGTTGCATTCATCGACACACGTGGTTAACGCGACCCTCCGTCGCAAGCTGCCTTATGACACGGTGAAAGATTTCACTCTCCTGGCGTTAGTCGCCTCGCAACCGACGATGATGGTCGTACATCCATCTCTCCCCGTGAACTCTGTGCAAGACCTGATTGCGCTGGCAAAGGCGCAGCCTGGTCGCATCAGGTATGGATCGGGCGGCAATGGGAGCACTCTTCACATGGCGGGCGCCCTGTTCGCCAAGATGGCCGGGATCAACATGTTGCACGTACCGTACAAAGGGGGGTCGCCGGCGGTCATGGCACTGCTTGGCGGCGAGGTTCAATTGGCAATGGCGACCGTGCCTACAGCGATCGCACACGTCAAGGCAGGAAAACTTCGGGCGCTCGCGGTGTGCTCGGGGCAGCGGTCGCGCCTGCTGCCCGATCTGCCTACGGTAGCCGAGGCAGGCGTGCCGGGCTACGAAATGAATGCCTGGATAGCAATCTTTGCTCCCGCGGGCGTGCCGAAGTCTGTCATCGCGCGCTTGGAGAATGAAATACAGAGCGCCCAAAAATTGCCGGAGGTGCAAAATAGCTTTTCCGCGCAGGGCATGGAGCTGGTATTCGGTAAAGGCTCGCAGCTCGCATCATTCGTAGAGACGGAGCGACGCAAGTTTGCCGCGATTATCGAGGAGTCTGGCGCGCGCATAGAGTAGCTGAATCGGGCATTTGACCATGTCTACCCTCAGTAACGACGGATATTACGAAGCGCTCTGGCCCCGTAGCCCGCGACACGTGCAGCTCAAGCGGCTGGCGCGGCGACTCGACACGCTTGCGGGTAAAACCATCGCCCAGCTCTGGGATTTTCAGTACCGCGGGGATGAAGTGTTCGAGTGGCTTGAGGAAGAGCTCGAGGTGCGGTTCTGTAGT
>Ga0156226_1017_pt1 | contig 33732 bp, 31 predicted proteins | sample RifCSPlowO2_12_FD_107874 | JGI IMG/M metagenome (GOLD analysis project Ga0156226, IMG submission 107874) | Betaproteobacteria bacterium RIFCSPLOWO2_12_FULL_62_13
TGGTTCGCACCTACACCGCCTCGCTCACGCTGTATCGCGACCAGACCATCGACTACCGGCCGCTGAAACTTACCCCGAGAGATACCGACGTCATCGTGAAATCGGTGGTGAGGCAGTCACGCGGCGAGCCGATATCGGTCGATTACGCCATGGAGAAGACCGAGAGCGGCTGGAAGGTGTACGACGTCAAGCTCGCCGGCATCAGCCTGGTGGAGAATTATCGCAGCGCATTCAGCGCCGAAATCGAGAGGAGCGACATCGACGGGCTCATCAAGGCGCTTGCCGAGAAGAACCGCGCGCTTGGCGGGAAAAAGAAGGCGACGGTGCAGACCTAGAATAAATAGGGACAATCGAGGTTGCCCAGGTCCAGCCGACAGGCCGTATTGACTGGACGGCGCAGCCAGAGTCTACTGAATCGGAGCGCCCCCCGGTCGTCTTCGCAACAACTCTATACGAGGAGGAAATGATGCGTCACGTCATATTCAACGCGGCCGTTGCTGCGCTACTCGTCTTTGCCGCGAATTCGCTTGCACAAGATTATCCGGTGCGCCCGGTAAGGTTAGTGGCGCCCACTTCGCCTGGCGGCACCAGCGACTTTCTCGGCCGCTTGCTTGCGCAGAAGTTGAGCAAAGCGCTCGGCCAGCAGGTCGTGGTGGAAAATCGTCCCGGCGCGAGCAGCATGATCGGCGCAGACTTCGTCGCAAAAGCCGCGCCGGATGGTTACACGTTACTCATTTCGCCCGCCGCGCTTGCGATCAACCCGAGCATGTACGCAAAGATGCCGTTCAACACGCAGCGGGATCTGGCGCCGGTTTCGCTAATCGCGGAGGCGGGCAATGTGCTCGTCGTGCATCCGTCCCTGCCGGTGCGCAGCGTGAAGGAACTGATCACGCTTGCCAAGAAGAAGCCGGGAAGTCTCGTGGCGGCATCGCCCGGACGGGGCGGGAGCCCGCACATGTCGGCCGAGTTGTTAAAGATCATGGCGGGCGTCGACCTTCTGATCGTAGCCTACAAGGGCGGCGGCCCGGGCGTGATCGCGCTGATCTCAGGCGAGGTCTCGCTGATGTTCACGACGCCGCCTAGTGCGCTTGTCCACCTCAGGGCTGGAAAGCTGCGCGCCCTCGGTGTGACCACCAAGACCCGCATTCCGGCACTTCCAGACGTGCCTACCATCGACGAGGCCGCTTTGCCCGGTTACGAGGCGACGCAATGGTTCGGGCTGCTCGCCCCTGCCGGCACCCCGCGGCCCATAGTCGATCGCTTGTATCAGGAAACCGTTCGCGCGGTCCGCGCGGCAGACACGAAGGAGCGATTCGTGATCGAGGGTCTCGATCCGGTGGGCAGCAAGCCGGAGGAGTTCGCGGTTTATATTCATTCGGAACTCAACAAGTGGGCGAAGGTGATCAAGACAGCTGGAATCAAGCCGCAGGGTAGCCCCTGATCACGCCGGAGCTTGATCGTGCGCCGCATGCGCTGTCTTGCTGCCAGACGCGGGGATCCTCGCGCGCACGCAGCGAACCAAGATCCGAAAGTTGTTTTAGGCGAGATGAAGATGGTATAAGTCAAATCGGGCGTTGCACGAAATATCTTGTACGAATCAACCCAGAAAGGAAGACCCCATGGCGCGACTCGCCCCACTGCCAGTCGGCTCGGTTCCCGAGCTAAACGACGTTTTCCAGCAATACAAGGCTTCCGGGCACTTCATTCCGAACAGCCAGCTTATTCTGCAGCGCAAGCCAAAGATCGTGCGGGCCGTCCGCGCGCTCAGCAGCGCCGTCTTCGATCCGCAAGGGGAAGTGAGCGTGGGCTTCAAGCGCCTGCTGGCCTATGTTGTTGCGCGCACTCACGGATGCCATTACTGAATGGCCCACAATGCCGGAGGGTCTCTCCGGTCTGGAATCAAGGACGAGAAGCTCGCTGCTGTCTGGGAATATAAGACGAGTCCGCTCTTTACCGAAGCAGAGCGCGTGGCAATCGAGTTCTCCATCGCTGCTGCATCGCAGCCGAACGACGTTACCGACGAGTTGTTCGATCGTATGAAGAAGCACTGGACGGAAAGTGAAATCGTGGAAATAGTGGCGCTGGTCGCCTATTTCGGATTCATGAACCGCTTCAATGACACTATGGCGACGCCGCTCGAGGAAGAGCCGGTAGAAGTGGCCGAAAAACACATCGCGGCGCACGGCTGGAAAATCGGCAAGCACGCGCCCGGGCCCATCGGGTAATTCGTCATTTCCATATTTTGCGTCTTCCGTAGTAGTCGCAGCCCGATGCCGCAGTAAGTCCTGGACCGCTTCTCCGGTCTTATTTGGTGGGGGATCTTTTGTTCGCCACCATGGATGTTTCGAGCAATGCAAGGACCGGCTTTATGATGAAGTATTTCACTCCGCTTCCCATTTCCGCGCTTGCAGCCAGGGCTTGTTTTCGGCGCCCTGCCCAGACTTTGCCGGTGCCTGTCGCGCTGGACAGTCCTGCTGTGAACACTATGACCGATTTCAAGCGGGTGCCCCGCGTCACGATCGACCCCCAGGCGGCCATAGACGACGCAAACCGGAAAATGATCGAATCACGAGCGCGCTACGCCGCACGCATTGGCTTTCTAGTTTCGTGAGGGATGGCGGCGGCGATCGGCACCCGGTCCCATGCGAACGGCTGTCTTAAAGGCCTTGCTGAAAGCCGCTTCCGACTGATAACCGACCTGTCCGGCGATTGCGCCGGTGCCCAGGCGCGGTTCGCTCAAACTAGCTCGGCTATTTCGCCGGACCGATAACGTGTCGGGGCCGGGCGCTTCTGCCTTAATACCTGCGTGAAGTTTGATATTGATCAAGTTTTCGCCGAAATTGTTCCGTAGACTGGGTGGTGTATACGGCCGTCCGGTGCGTTCCGGCAGCGGCATCAATGCTTGCGGTGGAGGTGGCCGCATATGTTCAACCGGTGAAGGGCGTCGATGCGATTTCCCCGACTCAAGGGACTGTCCTTCAAAATCTATATTGCGTTTCTTATCGCCGCCGCGGTGCCGGTGACGGTAGCTGGGTTGGTCGGCATTCATTACGCGCTGGAGGCGCTCAAGAACGAAACGCTGCTTCACCTCGAACACGAAGTCTCGAGCCGGGCGGCGAGTTTAGGGCAGTTCTTCGATCAGGTGACCGGCGAGCTCCTCCTGCTGTCGAACACCCCTGTGGTAAACGACCTCGCCAACTCGATTGGCGGCACCATCCAGCTCGCGCCGGCCGTGGCGGGCGAGCGCGTCGAGCGACTGTTCACCGGTTTTGTTCGCGCCTATCCATACGTGTACCAGGTGCGATTTCTCGGCACCGACGGCATGGAGATCGTGCGGGTCGATCAGCGCGGGGAGCGGCCGTACGTCGTTCCGCCCGAGGCTTTGCAGGACAAATCCGACCGCTACTACGTGCACGAGGGGCTGGAGCACGAGCCCGGCCAAGTATACGTCTCGCCGCTCGACCTGAACGTGGAGCATGGCAAGATCGAGGAACCCGAGCGTCCGGTGATCCGCTTCGCGACACCGATCGCGGACCGCACGGGCCAAAAGCGCGGCCTTCTCATCATCAACTTGCACGCCGAGTTCATGCTCGGCCAGATCCAGGAGATGGCCGGCTTGCGCGGCGGCAGCGCTTACCTGTTCGATCGCGGCGGTTTCTTCGTGTCGCGCTTGGCGGACTCACCGGTCGAGCCGTCGGCGCTGCGCATGCAGTCGGTCGAGGCGCTGGCGGCGAGCTTCACGCGACCGCTGCTGGCGAACATCCTGCGGGGTGCGAATGGCACCAAAGTACTCGGCGAGCTGATCGTCGCGTACGCACCGATTCAGATCGGCCGCACGCTAGCCGAGCGCAGCGACAGCTCTATGGAGTGGGCGATCGCCTCGGCGTTTCCGCGCAAGAAGCTATTCGAAGCAGTGTTCAATCTGTATCTGCTCTACGGCGTGCTCGCGCTGTACCTCGCGGCTACGGCGGTCGGTGGCTACGCCCTGTCGCGCCATCTGCTGCGGCCGCTGTCATCGCTCAGCCGCGAGACCGAGGAGATCGCGCGCGGCAACTTCTCGCATCGCGTCGAGATCCGAGGCCGTGACGAGATCGCGGATCTTGGAAGACGGTTTAACGAAATGGCAGGGCGGTTGGAGCAGTCGTACTGTTCGCTCGAGGCGCAGAAGGGGCGCCTCGAGGAGGAGGTGAAGGCGCGGACAGTACAGCTCGAGCGCGAGCAGGAGGCACGCCGTGAACTCGACCGGCAGATGTTCCAGATGGAGAAGATAAGCACGCTCGGCGAGCTGGCGATGGGCGTGGCGCACGAGATTGGCAACCCGCTGGCGGGGATGAAGGCCGTCACACAAATGCTGAAGGAGGAGGAAGGCGTACCGGAGCGTGCGCGCGAGTACCTGGGGCGAATCGAGGGCGAGATCAACCGGCTCTCGGGCTTCCTGCAGACGTTCCGCGGTTTCGCCGCGCCGCAGGCGACGCATCCGGTTCCATGCCCCGTGGAACACGTGCTGGACGATGTGCTTCTCTGGACACGCAAGGAGGCGCGCACGCGCCGCGTGACAATCGATTACGCCGCGTGCCGGGAACAGGTGCCGGAGCTGTTCGCAGATCCCGGCCAACTCAAGCAGGTACTGCTCAATCTCCTGATCAACGCGATCCAGGCGATGCCCGGAGGCGGGCGGATCGAGATCGGAATGTGCGCGCGTCCCGGGGATTTGGGCGCCGCGCTGCCGCGCATGCGCTTTTGCGTGCGGGACAACGGCCCGGGCATCGCGCCCGAAGTGCTGCCGCGCATCTTTGATCCTTTCTATACGACGCGGCCGGACGGGTCGGGCCTGGGGCTTGCCGTGGTGAAGAAGATCGCGCTGCAGCACGGTGCCGATATCCATGTAGAAAGCGAACCGGGGCGGGGCACGCGCTTCGAGATCGCGTGGCCGGTGGCGCAGCCGCGGCGCGTGCCACCATCCGAGCGCGGTGAACACGGTGCCCGCGCGAAACACTGCCCGGAACTGACGCATGCCTGAGCGCATTCTGGTCGTCGAGGACGACTCGACCATCCGCGTGACGCTGGGGGAGGTGCTCGGCAAGCTCGGCCACGAGATCGATCAGGCCGATACCGGCGCCGCGGCGCTCGAGCTGTTCCGCGCGCGCGATTACGACTTGGTGCTGCTCGACTTGCGGCTGCCCGACCTGAGCGGGCTCGAGGTGCTGAAGCAAATGCGCGAGAGCGACGAGCAGGCGCTCGTCGTGGTGATGACGGCATACCCCGAGGTTCGCACGGCCATCGCGAGCGTCAAGGCTGGCGCCTACGACTACCTCAACAAGCCTTTCGAGCTCGATGACCTGAGAGAGCTTGTCAAGCGCGCGCTTGAGACGCGCCGGCTGCGAAGGGAAGTCGCACGCCTGAGTGTCAGCGCGGCCCGCGCCGCCCCGGTCGAAGGCATGGTCGGTTCGAGCACCGCGTTCGCCGCGGCGCTGGAAGTGACGCGCAAGATCGCCGCCGCCGGCCGCGTGCCGGTGCTGATCCGCGGCGAGTCCGGTACCGGCAAGGAGCGCATCGCCCAGGCGATCCACGCGCTCAGTCCGCGCGCCGCCGGCCCGTGGGTGACGCTCAACTGCTCGGCGCTCGCCGAAGGGCTGCTCGAATCCGAGATGTTCGGTCACGAAAAGGGCGCTTTCACCGACGCGAAGACGATGAAGCCGGGGCTGCTGGAGCTCGCGAACGGCGGAACGCTGTTCCTCGACGAAATCGGCGACCTCGCGCTCGCGCTGCAGCCGAAGCTGCTGCGCGCGCTGGAGACGCAGACCTTCCGCCGCGTCGGCGGGCAAAAGGAGGTGCGCGTCGACGTGCGCTTCGTCGCCGCGACTAACCGTGATCTGGAAGCGATGGTGCGCACGGGGACGTTCCGCGAGGACCTGTACTACCGGCTCAACGTCGGCTCGATCGACGTGCCGCCGCTGAGAGAGCGCCGCGCGGACATCCTCGCGCTGGCGCGCCATTTTCTCGCCGAGGCGGCGAGAACGATGGGCCTTGCCGAACCGCGGCTCGATGGTGCCGTGCAACCACTGCTGGAGAGTTACTCATGGCCCGGCAACGCAAGGGAGCTGCGCAACGTCATGGAACGCGCGCTCATTCTCTCGGGCGGGGCGCCGATCCTCGCGCTGCACCTGCCGCGCGAGATATCGAGCCGGGCTTCCGACCGCGGCGGGGCGGAGCCGGGGCTCGTCCCCTTGGAGGAAATCGAGCGCCGCCACATCCGGCGCGTGCTGGAGGCCTGCGGCGGCAACAAGACGCAGGCCGCGAAGCTGCTGGGCATCACCCGCCTCACGCTTCGCAACAAGGTCAACGAATACGGCTGGCAGGAGTTCATCGAGCGCGGCGAGCCGGGGGCCGGGCGCTGAGCCGCGCCGCAGGTTATTTTCTAGCCGCGCCGGTTAATTTCTGACCGCCGACCCGGGGCCGATCCGGCCGCCACGCACCGTGCGCGCCCGGGCATGAATTCTGCGATGCACCGCTTCGCTTGGATCATGGTGGAGCGGCCGCTCGCCCCAACAGCAGAATCTCTTGTCGCCCGCGGCGGGCATCGCCGCGCTGAAGGGAACCTGGAAAAGGGGTTCTCAAGATCTCCCTGCTGCTCGCGGGCACGCATTTCGTCGCGCAGTGACGGGCATCCGTCCTACGTGCGGCCGATTATCGCGCGCTGCCACTCATGGGCGATCGCGTCGCGGTGTGGATCGTCGCCGAGCTTCACCTGATGTTCGCCGCGTTCGTGCTCGGCGTGCCGGTCCGTGAAATAGTGAAAGACGGCGACGGTGAGGAGCGTGAGGCCGACAATCAGCGGATAGCGAAGCGCTCGGTGGACGATCACCCAACGGCGCTCAAGCGGAAGTGGGGGCGGCGCTGCCGATCACCAGCAAACCTCGCACTGCCGCGCCTCAGCGGCGTCCAGGAACGATGCAACGGATCGGACACAAGGCGCTGACGAGGCGCGGCAGCGAGGCGGAACGATCTCTTCCATTGTCTTGCTGATTGTCTTGGAGTCGGAACATCATCCCTTCACTCCCCGCGCCGATACTCTACTGTCAACCTGACGCAATTACTTTTCTTTTCAGCAGCTAAAGGGAATTCAGATGCGGCTTCCCGTATGGCATAGATATTGCGGCACGGCTATCGGAATAGAACATATGCCGTGCAGAAGCTTGCGCCAGCAGTGCTTCCGAAGTGGGGCAGTGCCGCCCCAGAGCGGCCGGCCCCAGCGCCACCTTCTCAGACAATTGGGGGTCGTCCATGCGTGCAATAGCTGAACCGAGCGACGCCTTGCCCCAGCCTCTGCCGGCGTATGGCTCGATCCTGCTGGCTGCGGATGCCTCCGACCATGCCAATCGGGGCGCGCTCGAGGCTGCCACGCTTGCCGCTCTGTGGCGGGCCCGGGTGACGGGGATCCACGTCTACGCCGCGAAAATGCACGACTTGCGCTTTCGCCAGATGGAAGGCGGGCTGCCCGAGCAGTTTCGCGAAGAGCGCGAGCTCGAGCGCCAGCGCGACGTGCACGACGACCTGATCGCCCGGGGGCTCTCGATCGTCGCCGGTTCCTATCTCGATCAGGTGGCGCGGGTCTGCCAAGCGCAGGGAGTGCGCTTTTCGCCGTCCGCCGCGGAGGGGAAGAACTACCGCGAGCTCGTGACAGCGGCCAACAGCGGAAGCTACGACCTGCTGGTTCTCGGGGCACTCGGGCTCGGGGCCGTCGAGGGCAGCCGTCTGGGCAGCGTAACCCACAGGGTCGTGCGCCGCTCGGCCATCGACGCGCTGGTCATCCGCGATCCTCAGCGCGCCCTCGCCGAGGGCCCGATCGTGGTCGGAGTTGACGGCTCGCGCCATGCCTACGGCGGCCTGCTCACGGCCTTGTCGCTGGCGAGCCGCTGGCAGGGGCCGGTCAAGGTGGTTGCCGCATTCGATCCGTATTACCACTACGTCGCCTTCAACCGTATCGCCGGAGTCCTCTCAGAGCAGGCGGGCAAGGTCTTTCGCTTCCAGGAGCAGGAGAGGCTTCACGAGGAGATCATCGACTCCGGCTTGGCAAAGATCTACGAGGGGCATCTTAGGGTCGCCCGTTCCATTGCCGCTGAGTACGCCACCGAGCTGGAGACCGAATTGCTGGACGGTAAGCCTCATGACGCCATCGAGCGCTACCTGCGCCAAGTCAAGCCCTCGCTGCTCGTCATCGGCAAACTGGGCATCCATGCCGACCCTGAACTCGACATCGGTGGCAACGCGGAGAACCTGCTGCGCAACGCGCCGTGCGCGGTGCTGCTGAGCCAGCGTCAATACCAGCCTTCGGTCGACCGACTGGCCGCAGTGACAACCTCCTGGACGCGCGAGGCGGAGGAACGGATGGAACGGGTGCCCGCGTTTGCGCGCGAGATGGCGCGCATGGCGATCTTGCGATATGCCCAGGAACGCGGGCATACCGTGATCACCGCGCGCCTTGCCGATGAAGCGACAATGCGCATGTGTCCGCATGCCGCGCGGGTGATGCAGAACGTCGGCGCCACGCACGACGCGGGGCGGCGCGATCGCGCACCGGAGCACGAGGCGGCGCCCGCCTGGAGCGCCGACGCCGCCGAACTGGTTGCTTCCGTGAGCGATGAATCGATACGCAGAAACCTGACCCTGCGGGCGGAAAAGAAGGCCCGCCAGCAGGGCGAACGGCTGGTCGGTGCCGAGCACGTGCGCGCATTCATGGGTGAAGTAACGCTCGAAATCGCCCAGGCGGTCCTCGGGCGTGAGGAGACCGGGGCCGAGCAGGGCGCGGACCGCGTTCCTCGCGGCAGGAGCCGCTCGCCGACGCCGGCGCAGCCCCCCGAGCCGATGACATGGTCAGCGGCGGCGGAGGCGCGCATGCACCGGGTCCCGGACGGCTTCATGCGCGATCTCACGCGGGAGCGCATCGAGGCCTTCGCGCGCCGCCGAGGCGTGCGCGAGATCACTCCTGAGCTGATCGAGGAGAAATATGCGGAATGGGGCTCGGGCTCCGAGAAGCAGACTATCCAACTCGCCTGGACCGCGGAGATGCTGGCGCGGGTCGAGCGCATACCGGTCTTCGTGCGCGGGATGGTCATCATGGAGGTGGAGCGCTGCGCCCGCGAGATGCGCGCCGATACGGTCACTGCCGAGGTGCTGGAGCGCGCGAGCCGGGCATGGGCGAGCCACGGCGGCTTTCACTCCGAGAGCAACCCCGGCCAGTATTCCTCTGGCGCAGAGTAAGAAAGCGGTCGTTCGCACGTGTCCGCCGACTCGTTCCAGCCGCTCCATCTCCTCGCCATCAACCTGACGCGGCGCTGCAACCTCGCTTGCGCCCATTGCTACCTGGATGCCGACGCGTTGCGCAGCGGCGCGCGCGACGAGCTCACAACCGCCGAAGTCCGTAACGTGATCGAAGAGCTCGCGAGCCGCAGTGCGGAGACCATGGTCGTCCTCACCGGCGGCGAGCCGCTATTGCGGCGCGATCTCGAACAGATCATCGCCTGCGGCGCCGAGCGCGGTCTGGCCATGGTCGTCGGCACTAACGCCACGTTGCTCAGCGAGCGGCGCGCGCGCTCGCTCAAGCAGGCCGGCGCGCTGGGGCTCGGAATCAGCGTGGATTCGCTCGACGCCGGCTATCACGACCGCTTTCGCGGCTCGCCTGGCGCCTGGCGCAGGACGATGGCCGGCATCGACGCGGCGCGCCGCGCGGGCCTCTCGTTTCAGATTCATTTCTCCGTCAGCGAAGGAAATGCGCACGAGTTGCCGGCGATGATCGGGTTCGCCCGCGCGGCGGGTTCGAGAGCGCTCAACGTGTTCTTTCTCGTGTGCACGGGCCGCGGCGAATCGGTGATCGACCTCTCGCCGCTGCGCTACGAGCAGGTGCTGAAGGAACTGATCGAAGCGCAGGAACGCTGCCCGGAAATCATCATCCGGCCGCGTTGCGCGCCGCACTTCAAACGCGTCGCCTTTCAGCGCAATCCCGATTCGGCCCTGAATCGCATCAGCGGCAGGGAGGGCGACGGGTGCATCGCCGGGGTCCATTACTGCCGCATCACGCCAGAGGGCGGGGTCACGGCGTGTCCCTACGTCGAAGGCGAACAGGGTAACGTGCGCAGCCGGCCGTTCCTGGAGATCTGGGACCACGGCGCGGACTTCCAGCGCCTGCGCTCGCCCGAGCTGCGCGGCAAGTGCGGGGTCTGCGAGTTCCGGGCGTTGTGCGGTGGCTGCCGTGCGCGTCCCCTCGCTCAAGGCGGTGACATCATGGATGCCGATTCCATGTGCGCCTATGCGCCGCGGGGCGGAACGCTCATCGCGCCGCTGGGCGCGCGCGCGCTACACGACCTGAACTGGAGTCCAGAAGCCGAGAAGTGCTTGCAGCGTGTGCCGGCATTTCTGCGCGGCTTGGTCAGGAAGCGCGCCGAAGCGTATGTCGCCGGCCTGGGCCAAGACACCGTGCTCCCCGATCACCTTTCGCAGCTCGCTGCTAGGCGGTTTGGAGGGGGCGGCCCCACGCCGCCCGAGCGTTTTCCTGCGCGAAGCAGCGCGCCGCATCTCGAGGAGCGCGAGCCCCTCGAGCCGGGAGCGGGGCCATGATCGGGACGGCGCGCACGCAGCGCGTGCCCGGTGACGCCGCGGACGTGGATGTTCTGGTGGTTGGCGGCGGCATCTCTGGCTTGGCAACGGCCTGGTGGTTACAGCGCGAAGGGATCACCGTAGAGCTGTGGGAGCGCGACGCCCGCCCCGGCGGAAAGATCCGCACCGATGCGGCTGGAGGCTACGTGAGCGAGCGGGCGGCCGCGCTGATGATGAATTTCCGCCCCGAGGTGACGCAGTTACTCGCCGAGAGCGGTCTGGACGCAGCGAAAGCACCGCGTTCGGCCGGCGCGGCCCGCCGCTACCTCGTGGAGCAGGGGCGCCTCGTTGCAGTGCCGACAGCGATGGGCGCAATGCTCGGCTCGCCGCTATGGAGCGCGCGCGGCAGGCTGCGCGTGCTCCTGGAACCCTTCGTTCCGAGAGGCGGGCATGCCGGCGAGACGGTGAGCGAATTCGTCAGCAGGCGGCTTGGGCGCGAGCTGCTCGAAAAAGCGATGGAGCCGTTCATCGCAGGGCCGCTGGCTTCGGACCCGGATCGGGCGGAGGCGCGCGCCACGCTGCCGCGCCTGAAGGCGCTGGAGCAGCGTTACGGGAGCATCGCGGCGGGGGTGCTCGTTCACAAGCTCCTCGGGCGCCGTACGGCGCATCCCACCGAGACTTTCTCGTTCGAGGGCGGCATGGCGACGCTGATCCGGGTACTCGCCGCGACACCCGGAGTCCGCCTACGCGCCGGGAGGGCTGCAACCGGCTTGGAGCCGCGTGCAAGCACGTGGCGCGTGACGGGTTGCGGTGCGCAAGGCGAATGCGCGGTGTCGGCCCGGCACGTGGTGCTGGGCGTTCCGGCATCCGCAGCCGCGCAGCTGCTCGTGCCGGTCGACAGGGAACTGGCCGGGCTGCTTCGCGGTATCGAGTATGCGCCGCTCGTCGTCGTGCACCTGGGACTGCCTCGCCCGGCGATCGAGCATCCGCTCGACGGCGCGGGATTTCTCGTGCCGCGCCGCGAGGGCCTGCCCCTCAACGGCAACTTGTGGATGAGCTCGCTCTTTCCCGGCCGCGCACCGGAGGGATACGCGCTTCTCACCTCGTATCTCGGCGGTGCGCGCCGGCCGCAGGCGTTCGACTGGGACGAGGAGCGCGCGATCTCGACCGTGCTCGCAACACTGAAGCCACTGTTGAACATCGGGGGAACGCCGGCGATCGCGCGAATCCACCGGCACCGCTACGCGTTGCCGCTCTATCACGGGGACTATCTCGGACGGCTTGCGGCGATCGATGCGCGTCTTTCTCCGCTGCCGGGCCTGCATCTCGTGGCGAATTACCGCGGGGGCGTGTCGGTACGCGACCGCATCGCTTGCGGGCGGGCGGCCGCCGGCAGCATCGCCACGGCGCTCGGCAAGCGGCCAAGCGCGACGGTCGACGCGCAGAGCAGTCCCGCCCTGGGCGCCGCAACCGCTTGACCGAGGCGCCGGTGAGCCGCATCCTCGTCGTCGACGACGACATCGCGAGCTGCCGCACGATGGCCCTCCATCTCGGCGGCGAGGGCCACGAGGTGCGCGTTGCCCACACCTTCGAAGACGGCCTCGCCGCTGCGCGAGCCGCTGCACCGCAGTTGGTAATCCTCGATATCCGCATACCCGGAAAGGGCGGTCTGGAGGGGCTGCGCGATTTGAAGCGCGAATTCCCCAATACGCCTGTCATAATGATTACCGCGTTTCCACGACCGGGACTCCCGACTCGAAGCCATGGAACGAGGGGCGGACGACTACATCGCCAAACCGGTGGACCTCAACGAGTTGGACGCAGCGGTGGCTAAGGCGGATCCATCGGGATTAAGCTAGGCGGTGATGGAAACGAGCCAAGTCAAGCGCAGATCCCGGCCGGGGCTACGTGGCAAGCTCGTCTTGGCGATCCTCGGTGCGGGTTCGGTGCCGATCGTCGTCGGCCTGTCGGTGGCGTACTTCGAGGCGACGAGCGAACTGCAGACTGTGGTCGGTGAGAGCTTCAAGGCGCTCGCGGAGGATAGCGCTTCGAGGGTCGAGGCCGAGATCCAGCGCATCGTCGCCTATGATCGCCGACTCGCAGAACAGGCTGCGGGCGACCGCGCGGTGTGAGCAGAGCTTTCGGGCACGGCGCCTCATGGGGCCGCCGCGCCCTCCTTTCACTGGCCCGCGGCGCACGAGACCGGCGTCGAGCGATGGACGCTGCGGGCCTCGACGGTGACCGGCCTGAGCACCGATCGCCTCGGTCAGGGGGCCGAAGCGGGGGCTCGCTCGGGGGCGCCGGCCAAGTCCACCCTTTCGGGCCTGCGTCTCGGAGGCCAAGCGCAGCGCTATCTATTCCGCGTTTCGACACCGATCGGCGACCCCGCGGGTGGGGACCTGCTCGGTTGGCTAGACCGCGAATACGACGTGAAGAACTTGCTCGACCCCCTCATCTATCCAATCCGTTTCGGGGCCACCGGCCATGTGATGCTCATCGACAATCGCGGCGCGATCGTCAGTTGTCCGCTGCTCGCAACCGGCAGCCGCATCTCCGACTGGCGCGAGCTGGAGGGCGTGGTGCACGGCGAGCCGGGATGGTCCACCGCCTATAACGACGGGCACGGCGGGCGCAAGTTCTCGATCATCGGCCACGCGCCACTGCGCACCGTGAACGACGTGCTGGAGACGGGCGTCTCCTGGCACATGTTCGTGTGGCAGGACTCGCGCGAGATCTTCGCCCCGGCGCGCAGCCTGCTCGCCGGCATGACGCTGGCCGGTCTCTTTGCGCTCAGCCTGCTCGCGATCCTAGGTTATTACGCGAGCCGGCGCATCGTCGAGCCGATTCGCAGGCTTGGTGAGGAGGCCGCGCACATCGCAGGCGGCGACTTGAACCGGCCCCTCGACATCCGCACGCATGACGAGATCGAGGACCTCGCCGAGAAGTTCGACGACATGCGGGTTCAGCTTCGCAAGCTGATCGGTCATCTCGAAGAGCAGGTCGAGCAGCGCACGCGGGCGCTTCAGGACACGCAGGCCGAGAAAGACCGGGTCGTCGAGAGCCTCATCCAAGCGGAGAAGATGGCCGCGATCGGCACCCTGGCGAGCGGGATCGGGCACGAGATCAACAACCCGTTGTACGCGATTCTGGGCAAGGCGGAGGCGATCCGCGACGAAACGGATCCCGCCCGGCGCCGGCAATACAGCGACGATATCATCAGGCGCTCCAAGCAGATAGCGACCATCGTCGAGGATCTCTCAGGTTACGTGCGCCCGGGAAGCCAGCGGGACTGGGTGCTGGTGAACGTGAACCATCAGCTTTCTGAAGCGATCGCTCTCGCCCGGCATTCGCTGCTCAGCGACCACGTGGAATTCCGCAAGCGCCTGGGGGCGGTGGGCGGCGTCGCGGCCAAGCCGGACGAGATCCGGCAGGCCTTCTTCAACGTTATCCGGAACGCGATCCAGGCGATGCAGGGCCGCGGGATACTCGAAGTGGCGAGTGACATGGACGAGGGCGGCATCCGCGTCAGCATCCGCGACGCCGGGCCGGGGATCCCGAAGGAGCAGCAGCGCAAGATCTTCGATCCGTTCTTCACGACCAAGGGCCCGGACGAGGGCGAGGGGCTCGGTCTGTACATCGTCCAGCAGATCGTGAAGAAATACGGCGGCTCGGTCGCCGTGCAGAGCGAGGAGGGACAGGGAACGACGTTCACGTTCCGCTTTCCGGCCAGCCAGCCATTACCCGACAGGTGAGACCCCATGCAGCACCACGTACTTGTGATTGATGATGAACCGGAAGTCCACGAGGTGATCCGGCTGCAGCTCAGCGGCACGCGCTACCAGGTTCTCGCTGCCGCCGACGGCGAGCAGGGCATCCGGCTTCTGGAGGCCAATGCCTTGACCGTCGATGTGATCATCTGCGACGTGCGCATGCCCAAGATCAGCGGTGTCGAGGCCGTCGCCTATTTCCGGCGCGAGTACCCCTCCACGCCGGTCATCGTGCTGACCGGCTATCCGGACGTGAACCTCGCGGTGCAGTTTCTGAAGCAGGGCGCGCTGGAATATCTCATCAAGCCTGTCGATAAGGAAAAGCTCGTCGAGGCGGTGGACCAAGCCGCCGCCCAACGCACCCTTTTCAGCGGGCCCAGGCCGAACGAGTGATTCCCCGCCTCCGGGGCATGACTGGGGCATGACGGGGCTGCTCCTGGTCGGCGCCCTCGATGGATCTCGGGAACGAAACGGCTCGCGCTCCAGCGCGGGCGGAAACGGATCATTCCAGCGATTCCAGGCCGCATTCGCGCCTGTCGTCGAAACGCTTCGATATCGCAATGATCTGACGAATCTTGTCTTCGCGGCAATCTGCGGTGCAGCGCTGGCACGTTTGATGCTTAACCGATAGAAGGATTTTCCCGAGTTATTGCCACGAATGAAAGAAAAGGGAGACGGAATTGGTGACAGCCCGCAAGCGAACGGTAGGAACTTTTTTAGCGTTGACATTGACTGCGGTGGCCCCCGTTGCCGGCGCGGCATATACCGAGCAGGCCGTGGCGAAGGGCGGCAGCATCAGCGGCAAAGTGACTTTCCAGGGAGTACTCCCCGCGGACGCGGTGGAAAAGATCACGATCACCAAGAATCCCGAGGTCTGCGACGAGGACAAGACCGGTTATCGCGAAGTGGTCTGGGTCGATGTCAAGGACGGCGCATTGCGCGGCGCTTTCGTGTTCATCGACAAGATCGACGCCGGCAAGAAGTGGCCCGCGCCCAAGGCCGCCAAGTATGTGGTCGACCAGAAGGGCTGCCGGTTCCGTCCCTGGGCGCAGGTAATGAAGAGCGGCCCGCTCACGATCAAGCACAGCGATCCGGCGACGGTGCTGCACAACATCAACGCGCGCGAAATGATCGGCGTGGAGAAGAACCGGATTGTCAGGCGCACCATCTTCAACTTCGCCCAGCCCGACCCGGGCGAGATCGTCAAGGAGCTGAGGACGCAGCGCTCGCATTACGTATCCCTCAACTGCGAAGCGCACAACTTCATGTTCGGTTTCATGATGGCCCCCGAGCACCCCTACGCCGTGGTCGTCAACGAAGACGGTTCGTACACGCTCGACGATGTGCCGCCCGGGGACTACACGGTCCTCGCCTGGCATCCCAGGTTCGGACTCAAGGAAGCGAAGGTCACCGTGCCCCCAGGCGGCAAGGCGCAGGCCAGCTTCACTTTCTCGGCCAAATGATTCGGCGAACGTCCAAGGAGGCGTTACGTATGAGCACATCGACAAGATCCGCTTCGTTGCTGTGGTTGGCCGTTACGGGCGCGGCAGCGGCGGCCCTCATGGGCATGTCCGGACTTTCCTGTGCCCAGGGCTTCCCGGCGATCGGTCCGCTGCCGGCCAAGAAGGCGCCCAATCCAGGGCAGGTGGAGATGGGCCGGCGGCTGTTTTTCGATCCGCGCATCTCGGGCGATGGCGCGATCAGCTGCGCGAGCTGCCACGATCCGAAGCAGGGATTCACGAGGCAGGTGGATAACAAGGGCAAGCCGCAGGCGCTGTCGGACGCCTATCCCGGCACGAGCCATTTCCGCAACTCGCCCACGCTCATCAATACCACTTACAAGGCGGGCTTCGCGAATGCCGGCTGGGGCTGGGCCGGGCACATGGGCGCGGACCTGAACGACGTGGTGCGGGACATGCTCACCGAGACCCTGGTGATGAACATGGACATGCGTCTCATGCACGAGCGCATGAAGCAGGACCCGGTGTACGTGAAGATGTGCCAGGAGAGTTTCAAGGGCGAGTGCAGCTCTGGCAAGGCGCGTAGCGCCCTGGTGGCCTTCATGGACACCCTCGTCTCCAGGGATGCGCCGTTCGACACTGGCAAGATGTCCGACGAGGCGAAGCGCGGACGGGGGCTCTTCGAAGGCAAGGCGGGCTGCATCGCGTGCCATAACGGGCCGTACTTCTCCGACGCCGAGCCGCACAACACGGGCGTGCCGGAGAACATGGAAGTCTTCAAGGACCCCGTGCGGCACCTGACTTACCGTGCAGCGATGTCCAATCACGGTGTGCCCAGGACCGAAATCTGGCGGCGCGACGTGGGCTATTTCCTCGCGAGCAAGAACTACGCCGACGTCGGTAAGTTCATCACGCCGACCTTGAGGGAACTCAAGTACACCGCGCCGTACATGCATAACGGCGTCTTCAGCACGCTGGCGGAAGTGGTCGATTTCTACGACCGAGGCGGCGGCCGCGACGATCCGCTGGCGGCGGAACTGAAGCCACTGGGGCTCAGCGCGGAGGAAAAGAAGGATCTGATCGCCTTCCTCGAAAGCCTGAGCAGCACCGCCCCGGTGACAGTCCAGCCGGTGGCGGACATTCCCAAAGAGTACGCACCGATCAAGAACTTTCTGGGCGCGCACAACTAAGCATGGAGGTCGAACGATGAGACCGAGCAATGTAGCACTGTATCTGCCGGTGCTTCTGATGTGCGGATTTTTGGCCGCGGGCGCGGCGAACGTGCTGGCCGCGGGGGATCCGCCGCGGCTGGCGCCGCTGCCGCCGGTGCCGGAGCCCTCCGACAACAAGACGACCAAGGCGAAGGCCGAGCTCGGCAGGCTCCTGTTCTTCGATCCCAAGATCACCGGCGATGCGAGCCTCTCCTGCGGTGACTGCCACGTACCGAGGCAGGGCTGGGGTTTGGCCGATCCGATCTCCCGCGGCTATCCGGGTACCGTCCACTGGCGCAACTCCCAGACTGTGGTGAATACCGCCTACCTCGCGAAGCTCTTCTGGCAAGGCGATGCCGGAAGCCTCGAGGCCCAGGCCGAGGCGGCGAACACCGGCGCGGTCGCCGGCAACGGCTCGAACGACGTCATGGAGGCCAGGCTGCGCCAGACCCCGGAATATATCAAGCGCTTCAGGGAGGCCTTCGGCACCGAGCGGCCGCTCATCAACGACGCGTGGTACGCGATCGCCGCCTTCGAGCGGGCCGAGCTCATCCAGAAGGACAACCCCTTGGACCGCTATCTGACGGGCGACAAGAACGCGCTGTCGGCGAAAGCGGTCAAGGGAAAGCAGCTCTTCGAGGGCAAGGCCAACTGCATCCAGTGCCACAACGGCCCCATGCTCACGGACGAGAAGTACTACAACCTGGGCGTGCCGCGGCCGAAGGAGTTCGAGGAGACAGGGCTCAACCAGGTCACCTATCGCTGGGAGATCTACCAGAAGGGGCTCCACGAGCAGCGCTACCGGCAATGGAAGGATGATCCGGGGCTTTATCACACCACCGCGTGGGTGCGGGATGCCGGCAAGCACCGCACCGCGCCCCTTCGCTACATCAAGTACACCGCGCCCTACATGCACGCGGGGCAGTTCTTCACCCTGGAAGAAGTCATCGACTTCTACGACAAGGGCGGCGGCGAGAACGAGTTCACCAAGCGCTACGGCAACAAGACCAGGATCCTGAAGCCCTTGAATCTGACCAAGGACGAGAAGGAGGCGCTGATAGCGTTTCTCGAAGAGCTGAGCGGTGAGGAGATCAAGATGGCGGTTCCCAAGGTGCCATCGTACGCGGTGAAGCCCGACGTACCCGGGCTGACGCAGGCGCAAGCGAAGCGCATCGGCCTCGAGAGGCATCTCCCCGCAATTGGGAAGAAATAAGGAGTTTCAAATGGCTACGTGCAAGAACGACAGCGGTTTTCAGGGCGCCTGCATGACGCGCAGGGCCTTCCTGTTCCGCAGCGGCGCTGCGGCGGTGGGAACGGTCGCGCTTCCGAGCCTTGCCGGGTTCGAGGGCAAGGCGCTCGCCGCGCAGGTGGCGCGCTACCCGAGAATGAAGATCGGCAAGCTGAGCCAACTGGTCAAGGACAAGCCGGTGCTCTTCAACTACCCGGACAAGGGCGCGGGTTCGCAGAGCCTGCTCGTCAAGCTCGGTGTTCCCGCGGGCGGCGGCATCGGTCCCGAGGGCGACGTGGTCGCCTTCAACTCCCAGTGCACGCACATGGGCGCGCCGATGGGCGGGAATTACCAGCCCGCGCACCAGGCGCTCGGGCCATGCGCGTTCCATCAGACCACGTTCGACCTCACGCGGCACGGCATGGTTATTGCGGGCCACGCGACGGAAAGCCTGCCGCAGGTGCTGCTGGAGCTGAAAGGCGATGACATCTACGCGGCGGGAATGCTCGGGCTCATCTACGGCCGCTATGACAACCTGAAGACAAAGGCATAGGAGGACTAGCGATGGCTGCGAAACATTCAACACCGTTCTATCAGCCGCCGGACAAGGTACCCCTTCCTCCGGCCAATGCCGAGACCTTCACCACGTGCTGCGACTACTGCGTCGTGGCTTGTGGCTTCAAAGTGTTCCGCTGGCCGGCAGGCAGTCCGGACGGCGGCCCGAAGAAGAACCAGAATGCCCTCAAGCGGGACTATCCGTTGGGCCCGCTGGCCGCTGGCTGGGTGGGGCCCAACCAGTACACCCAGGCGTTTTTCAACGGCAAGCTCTACAACATCGCCGTGGTCGCCGACCCGGATGCCAAGGTCGTGAACGTCGGCGGCACCCACAGCATCCGCGGCGGTTGCATCGCGCAGAAGGTGTACAACCCGCAGAAACCGACGCAGGACCGGCTGCTCCATCCCATGGTCCGCGTCAACGACATCCTGATGCCGGTGACCTGGGACTTCGCGCTGGACATCGCCGCGGAAGTGTCCAAGCACGTGATCGCGCAGCACGGCGAAGAAGCCTGGGCGCTGAAGTACTACAGCTACCAGTTCTTCGAGAACACCTATGCGCTCTCGAAACTCGCGCTGAAGAGCATCGGCACGCCGGCGATCGCCGAGCACGACCATCCCTCCAAGGTGGACGCGGCGCCCGGCTGGACGGATATCGGCTACGACATCTTCAGCGCCGCCTACGAGGATTTCGCGCTGGCGGACTGCATCCTGGTTTCCGGGACCGATCCCTTCGAGACCAAGTCGAACCTGTGGGAGTACTGGTTCCTGAAGGGGATCCGCGAGAACAAGACCAAGCTCATCATGGTCAATCCGCGCAAGACGAGCGGTTTGGCGTACGCCGAAAAGCACGGCGGCCTGCACATCGACGTCGTGCCCGGCTCGGACACGCCGGTTCACATGGCGATCGCCAGGGTGATCCTGGAGAATGGCTGGGAGGACAAGGAGTTCATCAAGAACTGGGTGAACAACTTCTGGGAAACTGACTCCGGCTTCGGCCGGGGAACGCGCAACACGCCTTGGCAGTGGCGCACGATCTGGGGCATGTTCCAGGTGAACGGCTTCGACGACTGGAAGAAGTGGCTGCTCGCGCAGGAGGAGTCCAGGCCCGAAGTGGCGGCGAAAATCGCGGCGATCGATCCGAAGAAGATCTACCAAGCAGCCGAAATGATGGCCAAGCCCAAGCCGAACGGCGAGCGCGTCAAGACCACGATCTGCATGGAGAAAGGTAACTACTGGTCGAACAACTATCTCAATACCGCCTCCATCGGCAACCTGGGCGTGATCCTTGGCTGCGGAGGGAAACCCGGGCAGGTCATCACCCGCTTGGGCGGCCACCAGCGCGGCGGCTCGACGGGCGGCCCGTACCCCGGCATGAAGTCGCCGTACAAGGTGCCGGGCAGGCGGCGCCTCGAGCTGGACGTGGATCGCTGGTTGGAGTCCGGCCACATGCACTTCGCTTATGTCGTCGGCACGACCTGGATCCAGTCGATGGCCGGATCTTCGGCGCTGGAAGATGCGTTCAAACGCTACGTGAAGCTCAACCCGCACCAGGTGAGGACCCTCAACAAGCAGGCGATCATCGCGACGCTGAAGAAGCGTGTGGATGGCGGCGGGCTGGTGGTGGTGAACCAGGACATCTACCTGCGCAACCCAATCGGCAACCAGTACGCCGACATCGTGCTGCCCGCCGCGACCTGGGGCGAAGAAGACTTCGTCCGGGCGAACGGCGAACGGCGCATGCGACTGTATTCCAAGTTCTACGACGCGCCTGGAGAAGCGCTGCCCGACTGGAAGATCGTCGCCATGCTCGGGCAAAAGATGGGCTTCGAGGGCTACGACTGGAAGGACGCGAACGAAGTTTTTGAAGAAACTTGCCGGTTCTCGCGCGGCTCGCGCAAGGACTACAACGCCATCCGCGTGATCGCCCGGCGCAAGGGAATGCGCGCGCACGACTTTCTGCGCGCCTACGGCACGACGGGGTTGCAGGCGCCGCTGCTGATCGACGGCGACGCGATCATCGAGACCAAGCGGCTGCACGACTACAACCGCAAGGACATCCCGGAAACAGGCCCGGAAGGCGCGACCATGCACAACAAGCGCTTGCTCGCGTTCAACACCCAGACGGGCAAGCTCAACTTGCTGAAGACACCGTGGAAGTACTGGTCGGACTTCTACGCGTTCATGCAGCCCAAGGGCGACGAGCTGTGGGTCACCAACGGGCGCATCAACGAGATCTGGGAATCCGGTTTCGACGACTACGCGCGGCGGCCGTACACGCAGCAGCGCTGGCCGGTGAACTTCGTCGAGATCCACCCCGAGGACGCCCGGGCGCGAGGCATCGAGTCGGGCGACTGGGTGGTCGTCGAATCCGACCGGGTGCCGGTGCAGACGGACCTCAACCTGGGCGTGAAGGACGGCGAGATGTGGTTCGACGGTCTGATGAAACGCGGCCACATCAAGCTCGCCTCCGGGCAGTTCTCGGCGGTGGCGATCGTGACCCCGGCGATCAAGAAGGGCGTCGCCTTCACGAACTTCCTGCACGAGAATTCTCCGGCCAACGCCATTACGCCGAGGGTTCCGGACCCGATCAGCCAGAACTACCGCTTCAAGCTCGCGCACGCGACCATCATGAAGATCGGCGAATCGGGGTACAAGCGAAGCTTCGCCCAGATGAGCTTCAAGAGGAGAGACATCGCCTGAGCCGTCGGGCGAGTGTGTCCGGGCAAGCCTCGTGAAGCGGGCCATGTCGCTTTCCCACGCAAGCGTTCAATCCGGGGTGCTTGGCGCAACGGACGCAGCCGGCCCCGGCGCCCGGGCCCGGGTCGTCGAGGCGCTTCGCGGCGCGCTCGCGAGCGACAGCGCAGTGACGCGGTGCTCGGCCGTGAGGGCGCTGGAAAGGCTGGATTGCCGCGACGGGAGACCGGCGCAAGAGCTCATCGGGCTGCTGCGCGACCCGGATCCCGACGTCCGGGCGGACGCCGCCGCCGCGCTCGGGCGCATGCGGGTTGCGGAAGCGACCGGGGCGCTGATCGAAAACCTCGAGCGCGATCCGGAAGGCGAGGTGCGCAGCGAAGCAGCCAAAGCGCTCGGCCGGATCGGCTCGCGCACCGCCGTCGAGCCGTTGATCAGCTGCTTCAAGGCGAAGGGCTATCCCGAGCTCGACCACTTTGCGGGGAACATCGGGTTTGGACCCTGGTGGGAAGTCCAGCGCCAGGCGCTCGCCGCGCTCGGCGAGATCGGCGATGAGCGGGCCGCTCAGCCCGTGATCGAGGCGCTCGCCGACGACGACTCCGAGGACCTGCAGGAAACCGCTTTCAGGGTGCTGGCCCGGCTGAACGGCACGCAGGCGAAGGCGCTGCTGATCGGGCAGTTGAAAACGGGCAACCGGCAGGCGCGGCGGCGCGCCGCGAGGTTCCTTGCGGCGTTGTCCGAGCTGCGCGGGGTGCGCGCCGGCTTTCCCCCCGAATTCATTCCGCCGTTGCTCGATGCACTGCTCGACCCGGAGGCAGCGGTGCGAATCGAGGCGGCCCGCGCACTGGCGGCAAGCGGCGAGCCGACGGCGCTGGTGCCGCTCACTCTGTTACTCGGCGACCCGGAGGCTGAGGTGCGCAGGGAAGTTGTCTCGCTGCTCGCTGCAATGCGCGACGAACGCGTGCTCAAGCGGCTCCATGCGCTGCTGGGCGAACCGGATCCGGCATTGAAGCGCAGCGTCGCACGCGTGCTCGGAGACATCGGCGATGCGCGTTCGGCCGCTCCGTTGAGCGCGCTGCTCGAAACCGGGGACGCGGACCTGCTCTACGAGATCGTCTGCGCGCTCGGAAAGATCGCTCGCCCGGGTGCGGAAGAAAAACTTGCCGTAATCCTGGCGGACGCAAAGGCGCATCACCCGGTTCGCGTCCAGGCAGCCCGGGCGCTCGGTCGCATGCGCGGGAAGGGCGGCCCCGAGCGGCTCGCGCGCTGCGTTTTCGACGCGGATGAACGGGTCGCGCATGCGGCGCTCTGTGCGCTCGCCGAAATGGATCCCGAAGGCGCGCCCGCGAGGCTTGCGGATCTGCTCGAAGCGACTGCACCCGCGCAGGATTCGAGCGGGGCAAGCGTTCCGCCGCGAACCGAGGTCCCGCGCGAACTGCAGGACATGGTCGCCGGCCAGAGCGCCCGGACGTCGACCCTCGCTGCCATTTTTTTCGCACGCAGCGAGGGCGCCGCGCAACCTGGCGCGGCCTCACCCGAGCCGCGGCCGGCGTTTGCAAACGGGGCGCGCGTTCTGGCGGTGCGGCTGCTGGGCGAATGCGCGAGCCCTGGGGCGCGGGCGATCGAGGCTTTGGAGAAGGCGTGCCGGTCGAGCGACGGCGCGCTGCGCAGGGAGGCGCTGCTCGCCCTCGGGCGCATCGGCGGTCGGCAGGGGCTTGGCGCACTGCTCTCTGGGCTCGAGGACGAGGCACGCGAAGTGAGGCTCGCGGCGCTCGAGGGGCTCTGCGGCCTGCACGACGTGCCCGACATCGCCGGGCGGCTCGCCGCGCTGTGCGAGGACGCCGACCCGGACGTGCGCGCTCGGGCGGTTGAGGCGCTTGCGGCGGCCGGGGGACCCGAGGCGGCGCCGCGCCTGGCGCGCGCCCTGGAGGACGAGCGCATGGAGGTGTGTCGCGCGGCGCTCAACGCCCTGACCGGCGAGACCTACACGCCGGAATGCCGAGCAGCGGTCGTGAACCTGATGTTCCGGTTCTCAGGCGAGCTGCGCTTTGAAGCGGCTGCGACCCTGAGGCGGCTGAACGATTTCGCGCCGGCTCTGTGGTTGCTCGCTACCCTCGACGACGCCGGGAAGGAAGAGGTGCACTGGATCTGCATCGACGCCTTGGCCGAGATGCATGCTGCCACGTCCACGATGGCCTCTGGCGTCGCGCGGGCGGTGACGGAGGGCGGACGATGATCCGGATGCTCAGCCGCTTTGTCAGACCGCGCGCCGGGCTCGCCGCCCTGCTCCTCATGGTGCTCGCTGTGTCCACCACGTACGCGCTCGAGCCCAACGAGTACCGCCAGGTCCTCGACCTCGATTCGAGGAAGCTCATCTGGTTTCTCGCGCAGGTCAAGCTCTTTTTCGCCGCGTTCGTGCTCGGCGTGCCGCTGTTTGCCGTCACCATTGAGTTCGTGGGCTGGCGCACGAATGACCGGAAGTACGACAAGCTCGCCTACGAGTTCACGAGCCTGCTGAGCGTCGCCTACGCGACCACCGCTGCGCTTGGCGGCCTGCTCGCTTTTGCGCTGTTCGCGCTGTACCCCACCTTCATGGGCTACATGACGGGCGTCTTCCGGGACGTGATGTTCCTCTATGCGCTGCTCTTCTTCGCCGAGACCTTCACGCTGTACTTCTACTACTACGGCTGGAACTGGCTCGCGAGCCGGGAGCCGTTCAGCAGGAACGTCCAGTGGGTCTTCAAGGGCCTCGGCATCGCGGTCCTCATCCTGACCGCCGTGTTCTTCCTCGGCGGCTTCGGCCCGAAGATGCGCGGGGATACGCGCGCGTTCATGGCCCTGCTCTACCTGCTTCCGGTAGGGGCGGGGCTCCTTATCATCCGCGACTGGAAAGGCGTGCACATTTTCATCGGCATCCTGCTCAACGTCGCCGGCACCGCGATCATGCAGGTCGCCAACAGCTGGGCCGGCTTCATGATGAGCCCCGCGGGCGTCGACAAGGAGGGCGTGCCGACCGGCACCGTGTGGCAGGCGTTCGAGAACGTGCTCGCGACGCCGGTGGCGATCCACCGCATGCTCGGCAACATGGCCTTCGGCGGGCTGGTCGCCGGGGCCTACGCGGCGGTGAAATTCATCGGCGCGCGAAGCGAGGACGAGAAGGCGCACTACGACTGGATGGGCTACGTCGCCAACTTCGTCGCCATCAGCGCGCTCATTCCGCTGCCGTTCGCCGGTTACTACCTCGGCCGCGAGGTCTACTCGACGAGCGCGGTCATGGGCAACAACATGATGGGTGGAGACTTCTCCTGGACCTTCATCATTCAGGCGATCCTCGTAGGGTCGCTCTTTGTCATCAGCAACTACTACCTGTGGACGGGGATGACGCGCATCCCGGGCGCCGAGCGTTACTACGGCTACATCAAATACATCCTCGCCGCGCTAATCGTGTCGTTCGCCATCTGGCTCACGCCGCACAACCTGCCGCTCACCGGCACCGAGGTCGGCCAGATGGGCGGAAGCCAGTATCACCCGACGCTGAAGTTCATGGGGCTGATGCCGGCGAAGAATGCGGTCATCAACCTGATCATCCTGTCGACCTTCTTCAGCTTCCTGCTCTATCGCCGGGGCAACAAGACCGATGCGGTCGCGATCAGCGCGCAGGGTTGGATGCCGAAGATCGTGATCGCGCTCGCGGGGCTTGTGGCCGTCTATCTCTCCGGCCAGTACGTGGCGGCGCTGTTCACGATGAAGCCGGCGGAGCTCGATCTTCCCGCCGACCGCGCGCCCTACTTCCACACTGTCGGTTATCTGCTGCTTGCGCACTGCGCCGCGGCCCTCGTCGCGGTGGCGCTGGCGCTGAAGGACCGGGGCAAGCTTGCGCAGAACTTGTACATGGGGGTCACGGCGTTCAACGTGGTCATCTTCCTGGGAGTGTACGGTTTCGTGGTGATGGAGCAGGCCTCGCCGTTCCTTCGCAACATCGCGGTGAGCCAGTTCCTGCAAATCATCGCCTGTCTCGTGCTGGTCACGGCGATCGACGTGTTCCTGTTCCGCGGGGCGAAGGAGATCGGCAGGCTCCAGTGGGGCAAGATCCCGCTGCGCAGCCAGTACGCGCTGCTGCTCCTCACCTTCGTCATCACCATGAACATGGGGTTGATGGGCTTCATCCGCTCCGGGTTGCGCGGCGACTGGCACATCTTCGGCGTGATGCGCGACACTTCGCAGTGGTCCTACACGCCGAGCAACTTCACCATGACGCAGATGGTGAGCCTGTCGGTGCTCGTGTTCATGGTGAGCATCGCGTTCATGTTCTGGCTCGGCGGCATCGCCGGCAAGCAGAAGGCCGCCCCGGGCGCAGCGCAGGAAGCGGCCGATGTCTAGCGCGATCGCCAAGGTCTTCGGCTTCCTGCTTCTCGTGCTCGGCACGTTCCTGTGGATCGGGCAGGCGGTCACCGCGCTCACCGGCGGCGAGAAGGCGGCCGCGGGCGCGGGCGCGGTGGAAATCACTCCGGAAGGCGGCGAGACGATCTTTTGGGGTAGGGGCCGCTGCTTCACCTGCCACAGCATGGGCGACCGGGGCAGCGCCGTGCGCGGCCCCAACCAGGGCGTGTTCGGCGACAAGTTCCCGCTGCCGATCGGTGCGCGCGCCGCCGAGCGCGCGAAGGAGCGCTCGCAGAAGACGGGCCAGGCGTACACGGCGACAGACTACCTGGTCGAGAGCCTCGCCGAGCCGGGCGCGTACGTGGTCGAGGGCTACAAGAACGAAATGGCCATCGTCTATGCCCCGCCGATCGCGCTCAGCGTGAAGGAGGTCAAGGCGGTGATCAGCTACCTGCAGAGCCAGGGCGGAGAACTCGACCTCGAGGCGCTCGAAAAGCCGAGCGAGGTCGCGAAAAAATTCTTCGCCAAGATGGCCGCGGCGCAGGCGGCAGGCGGCGGCGATCCGAGCGCGGGCGAGCAGGTGTACGCCGACAACTGCGCAAGCTGCCACGCCATCAGGGGCAAGGGCGGCAAGACCGGCCCGGAGCTCTCGGCGATCGCAGCCAAGGGCGTCCGGTTCATCGAGGAATCGATCCTGCGGCCGGCGAAGTCCATCACGCCGGGCTTCGAGACCTACTCGGTCATCGAAAAGGACGGGCGCAAGACGGTCGGACTGAAGACCAGGGACGGCGCGACCGAAGTCGAGATCACCAAAGCGACCGGCGAGAAAGTGACCATTGCCAAGGCCGACATCAAGGAAATCGAGCAGGACAAGGACGCGAGCGTGATGCCGGACAACCTGAACGAGGCGATGACCGTGAAGGACCTGCAGGACGTGCTCGCCTACATGATGCTGCAAAAGAGCCAATGAGCGGAGGCGGCGGCGTGCTGAGGCGGAGGATCAACCGGTTCTGGACGACGGTGGCGGCGCTCGCCGTCATCTACGCGCTCGTGAGGTGGGGCATACCGGTGGCCTCGCGGCAGATCACCGGCATGCCCTTCCCGCTCCCGGTGCCGGGCGCGCTGGTGTTCATCTACATGACGCTGGCGGTGGTCGCGCTCGCTATCCTCGTGACGTTTTCCGACGAGCATCTGGACGAGTTCGTGCGGCCAGTGAAGGCGTTCCTGCGCGGTGAGCACGGCAGGCTGCCGCGGACGGTGGTGCTCGTCGCCGTTCCCCTGCTCGTGGGCTGGCAGGTCTGGGGCGTCACGGCGCCCGAGGTCGCGGTGCCGGCCGCGCTGCGCATCCAGCATCCGTCGTCTAACTTCCCGAAGAGCTTCGAGACGCTCAAGAACCCGCTCGCCAACCCGAGCGACGCCGACGTCCAGGCGTTCGTCGAGCAAGCGAAGGCGAACGCGGTGGCGTTCATTCCGCAGGTCGCGGCCGACGTGAAGCGCTGGCGCGAAGCGAACGCGGACAAGCATCCGCTTGACTTCATTCCGACCGCGCCGATGAAGAAGTTCGTCGCGGCGCTGAAGGCGGGCGCGGTGGATCCGCAGACGGGCAGGGCGGCGCTCGTCGAGAAGTACCTATTCGAAGGTCGCGCGCTCTATGCGATGAACTGCCGGGCCTGCCACGGCGACAGCACGGGCGGCGACGGTCCGATGGCAGACGGCTTCAAGCTGCGCCCGATCAACTTCACCGATAGCGGCACCATCGAAACCATCGTTGAGGGCTACACCTTCTGGCGCGTGACGAACGGCGGCCCGGGGTTGCCCACCGAGGCGACGCCATGGGACTCGGCGATGCCGGAGTGGAAGCTGAGCCTCACGGAAGGGGAACGCTGGAAGATCATCCTGGCGGAGTACGACCTGGCGCAGAAGACGCCGCGCATTCCGGAGCAGCACTGACATGACCGCGCGCCGAAGCACGAAAACACTCGCGCTCGGCGCGGCCGCGGCGCTCGCCCTAGCGCTCGCGGCGGGCGCGCACGCCACCGACCGGCCGTCGAAATCGAAACCCGCCGTGACGCCCGAGCTTCTCGAGCAGGGCAGCGCCGTCTACTTCAGGCGCTGCAGCTTCTGCCACGGCCTCATAGGCGACGGCGATGGGCCGGCGGCGGAGTTCCTCGATCCGCGGCCGCGCGATTTCACGCTCGGCACCTACAAGTTCCGCACCACGGAGAGCGGCAAACTGCCGACCGACGAGGACCTCTTCCGCACGGTGAGCCGCGGCCTACCCGGCACCGCAATGCAGGCGTTCGACAACGAGGTGATCAAGAATGGGCTCACCGAGGATGAACGGTGGGCGGTGATCGCCTACATCAAGACGTTCGCGCGCGAATTCAAGGACCCCGCATTCGACCCCTACAAGCAGGTCATCGCGCTGCCGAAGAACCTGCCGGCGATGAGCGAGGCGACCATCGCGAAAGGCAAGGAGGTCTTCGAACACGCCAAGTGCTGGGAGTGCCACGGCAAACAGGGGCGCGGCGACGGACAGAAGGCGTTCGACCGCACCGACGACTGGGGCTTCCCGATCCGCATCCGCAACGTGACGCACCCGTGGAAGATCAAGGGCGGCACGGCGGTCGAGGACATCTACATGCGGTTCACGACCGGCATCAACGGCACGCCGATGCCTTCGTTCGTCGAGGGGGTCAAGAAGGAAGAGGACCGCTGGTACCTCGCCGCCTACATCAAGTCGCTGCAGCACAAGCTGACCGAGCACCAGGTGCTGAAACCGCAGCGCGCCGAGGGCGAGGTTCCGTCGGCGCCGGAGGACGCGGCGTGGGCAAAGGCCCAGCCGATGGACATGCGGCTCGCGGGTCAGGTGGTGGCGCCGCCGCGCTGGCAGAACCCGAGCGTCGAACTCGCCACGGTGCGGGGGGTGGCGAACGACAAGGAGATCGCGTTCCTCGTGCAATGGGACGATCCGTTCAAGGACGCGATCCACAAGGAGGACCAGGAGTTCGACCCGAAGGACATCGCCAAGGTCGGCGCGTACAACTCTTACGTCGATCCGTACAAGATGGTGCCGCGCAAGCTCGAGACGTTCCGCGATGCGGTGGCGCTCCAATTCCCGGTCAAGCTTCCCGAAGGCACCAAGAGGCCGCACTTCCTGCGGGGCGACGCGTCCAATCCGGTTCACCTGTGGGTGTGGAAGGCCGACTTGGAAGAGCAAGGCAAGCGCTCGGCCGAGGAGGCGATCGCGCGCGGCTGGAAGCAGCCCGCCAAGGCGCTGCCCGACAAGCAACAGCTGGTGAGCGGCAAGGCGCAGTGGAAGGAAGGCCGCTGGAGCGTGGTCATGAAACGCGCGCTCGTCACCGGCGACGGCTCCGGCGTGCAGTTTGTTCCCGGCGCGTTCATTCCCATGTCGATCAACGTCTGGGACGGCTCGAACGGCGAGCACGGCCTGCTGATGGCCGTGTCGACGTGGCACTACGTGTTCCTAGAGGCGCCCACGCCGATGCGGGTGTACGGCTATACCGGTTTTTCGGTGCTGCTCACCGGCGTCCTGGGTTTCGGGCTGATGAGGAAAGCGCAAAGGAGTGAATCATGAAACGCAAGACCACCGTACTGCTGGCTGCCGCCCTGCTCGCGCTTGCGAGCGGCACCGTTCGCGCCGATGCCGCCGCGGGGGCGAAGCTCTTCCAGGCGAAGAAGTGCCAGGAGTGCCATTACACCGACGGCCCGGCGAGGGAAAAGACGATCGCCGACCAATTGGCGAAGAAGGGCCCCGAGCTGTGGTACGCGGGCAGCAAGTTCCAGAAGGCGTGGCTCGCCAAGTGGCTGCAGGATCCCAAGCCAATCCGGCCACTGAAGTACAACTCGCTCACCGAGAAGAACTCGGGCAACCACCCAAAACTCGCCGCCGCCGACGCTGCCGCGGTGACCGATTTCCTGATGAGCCTGGTGTCGAAGGACATCCAGGCGGGTCTGGTCAAGCCCAAGATGAACCCGAAGGGCCGGCTGGTGTTCACCAAGAGCATGCCGTGCAGCGGCTGCCACCAGTTCCCCGGACCGAAATTCACCGGCGGGTTGAACGGCCCCTCGCTCGCCGCCGCGGGCGAGCGGCTCAACCCGGACTGGATTCTCGCTTACCTCAAGGATACGAAAACGTTCAAGCCGGTCAGGCAGATGCCCGTCTTCGCCGGCCTGCTGAACGAAAAAGACATGCAGGCGGTGGCGGAGTTCATCTCCACCTTCAAATAGCAATTGATGACCGGCGGTCGCGGAGGCAATGAGACATGAGCAGATTCGTCAACCTCGCAGCACTTCTGATTGCAGTCGGCCTTCCGGTGAGCGCGCCAGCGCGCGCCGCCGACGGCGAGCAGCTCTTCAAGTTCTATTGCGCGCAGTGCCATGGGCTGCAAGGCAAAGGCGACGGCCCGAACGTCACCAAGGATTTCCCGGTCGATCCGCGCAACTTCACCAAGGCCGACGAGATGAACAAGCTCTCGGATGCGGACATCCGCAACGTGATCCTGGATGGCGGGCCGGTGGCGGACAAGTCGCCCATGATGCCGCCGTGGGGCAAGACTCTGTCCAAGGCGGAAGTGGATGCGCTCGTCAAGCATCTGCGCAATCTGTGCAAGTGCAAGGGCAAGCCGTGACCGCCATGGCGCGATCGGGCAAACGAACGCTCGCCGATTACGTGATTTTCGCCGGCATGGCGGCCAATGCGGTTGTCATCGTGCTGATCCTCTATTTCTACGTGTTCTAGGAGCCGGTTTTTTCTGACTTGTCGCCTGAGGTTTTGAGATGAAGCTCAGCCACATGGACACGCGCGAGCAGGGCGGCACCGACAGGTACGCCTGGGCGGGACCGGCATTATTTGTCGTCGTGCTGGTCGCGCTAGTCGTGTTCTTCTGGTGGTTTCTCTGAAGGAGGCCGGACGTGAAGGACCATCTGGTTCCCCTCGTGGTGGCGTTTGCCGTCTGCGCGCTCGTCTTTCTCGGGCTCGACTACACGATCATGAAGATGATGGGTCTGACGCTCATCTATCAGCCTTGAAAGGGGCGCGCGTGAAGACGGGTTCGTGGTCGAAGGTCTGGATACCGTGGCTGCTGCTCGTGGCCGTCGCAATGCTTTTCGGCGCGGATCTGCTCGCGCCGGACGTGGCCATCGCCGCCGAGCCGGCCGCGGCCGCGGAGGCCGCCAAGGCGCCCGCCTTCCCGCCCGCGCCGAAGCTCTCCGCCGCCGACTACCCGCAGATCGCGGGCGTAAACGGGCGCGTCGCCGTCTGGCTCGCGGCACAGCTGCACCTGTGGTTCGCCGCGTTCGTGCTCGCGGTGCCGATCTTCGTGTTCGTGATCGAGGCGATCGGCATGGCAACGCGCGACGAGCGCTACGACAGCCTCGCCTACGAGTTCATCAAGGTGAGCATCACGGCCTACTCGCTCACCGCCATTCTCGGCGGGCTGCTGCTGTTCTTCCTGATCATCTTCTATCCCCACCTGTTTCAGTACCTCGCGACCATCTTCAGGAAGAGCATGATCTATTACGCGCTGCTGTTCTTCGCGGAGAGCGGCGTCCTCTACCTGTATTACTACGGGTGGCACTGGCTTCAGGGCGGGTTCAGGAAATGGATGCACCTCACGCTGGGGCTCGTGCTGAACGCGGTCGGCACGACCTTGATGTTCCTCGCCAACGCCTGGGTCACGTTCATGATGAGCCCGGCGGGGGTGGATGCCGCAGGCGTGTTCAGCGGCGACACCTGGGCGGCGATCCACAACGCGCTGTGGAACCCGATCAACATCCACCGCGTAGTCGCGAACGTCGCTTTCGGCGGATCGATCGTCGGCGCTTACGCGGCGTACCGGTTCCTGAACGCCGGCACGGCCGAACAGAAGGCCCACTACGACTGGATGGGCTATACCGCGAACTTCGTCGCGATCTCGGCGCTGCTGCCGCTGCCCTTCGCCGGGTACTACCTCACCGCCGAGATCTACGCCTACAGCCAGCAGATGGGCATCACCTCGATGGGCGGGATCTTCGCGTGGCTGTTCATCATTCAGGCGGTGCTGATCGGCACGCTGTTCCTGTCGGCGAACTACTACCTATGGTGCGGCATGGGGCGCAGCGACGGCGCGGTCCGCTACAACGGCTACGTCAAGTACCTCGCGATCGTGATCGTCGGCGCGTTCCTGGTCTGGTTCACGCCGCACACGCTGGTACTCACCAACGAGGAGCTGAAGGCGCTCGGCGGGCCGTACCACAAGTTCCTGGGGCCGCTCGGCATCATGCCCGCGAAAAACATTGCCGTGAACACGATGATCGTGTTCACGACGCTCAGTTTCCTGATGTACCGCCGCGCCAACAAGATTCCCACGGTGTCCTGGGTCAAGGCCGGCAATGCCGCGCTGGCCGGGCTGTTCGCCGCTGGAATCCTGAACATCCTGTTCCTCGGCGTCTATCACGGGTACTTCACCAACACCGTATACAAGGTCGCCTCTTCCATCCCGCAGGTGCTGACGACGCTCACCATCATCGTCGTCAGCACGGTCATCGACACCTTCATGTACCGCGGCGCAAAGGAGGTTGCGCCGCTGCGCTGGGGCCGGGTGCCCGACCGCGCGCAGTACGCGCTTTTTTTGCTGGCCGTGGCGTTCACCTGGCTGATGGGGCTGATGGGCTACATCCGTTCCGGGCTTCGCCAGCACTGGCACGTGACCGATATCTTCCGTGACGCCTCGCCCGATGCGTTCACGCCGACGCTCGGCTACGCGGCCAACGTGGTGTCGGTTGGCGCCCTCATCTTCATGGCGCTGGTCATCTTCGTGTTCTGGGTCAGCCAAGTGAGCGCCAGGCACACGGCCGCAGCCGGTTACTGGAAGGCCGAGGCCGCGTGAGTAATTTCCTCAAGGTCGTGGTGTTCAGCCTGCTGGTGATCGCGTTTTTCGCCGGCTTTTCCAATTTCGGCGTCCCGCAGATCGAGCCGGCGCCGCCGCCCAAGGAGGAGAAGCTGGAGCTCGGCGCGATGACCATCGACCAGTTCGTCGCGCTGGGCAAGAAGCTCTTCGAAGGCAAGGGCACCTGCACGCTGTGCCACAACCCCGTAGGCGGCCGCGCCCCGCTGCTCGACCGCGCCGCTGCGGCGGCCGCCGAGCGCCTGAACGATCCGCGCTACAAAGGCAAGGCGAAGAACGTCGAGGATTATCTGTACGAGTCGATGGTGGCGCCGTCCGCGTACGTGGTTTCCGGCTTCGGGAAGGCGGGAACCAACGACACGGAGAGCCCGATGCCCGACGCGTCCTCGGGCAGCATCCGTTTGTCCGAGGCGGAACTGAGGGCTGTGGTCGCGTACCTCCAGGACCTGAGCGGGGTCGAGGTGACGGTCAAGATCCCGACCGAGGTCGGAACAGAGCAAAAAGCCGAAGCGAAGCCCGCCCAGCGCCCGCCGGCCAAGAACGCGGAGGAGCTGATTGCGCAGTTCGCCTGCACCGCCTGCCACAAGATCGGGGCGCAGCCGGGCGGGCCGATCGGGCCGGACCTCAGCAAGATCGGGGCCACTAAGGATGCCGAATACCTGCGGCGCGCAATCCTCGACCCCAATGCCGACGTGGCGAAGGGCTTCGCGCGGGGCTTGATGCCAGCCAACTACGGCGAGCAGCTCTACGCCAGGGAGCTGGAAATGCTGGTGGCGTATCTCGTTGCGTTGAAATAGCGGGGACGAGCACGCGATGAAATGGCGAGTCCCCAGGCTGGCGCAGGCGGTGCTGACCGTCGCCGGCATCTACGCCGCGTTCAAGCTCGTGTTCGGTGTCCTCCTCGGCCAGCCGATCCCCTCGAGCCTGCTCACCATG
>Ga0156226_1348_pt1 | contig 31575 bp, 31 predicted proteins | sample RifCSPlowO2_12_FD_107874 | JGI IMG/M metagenome (GOLD analysis project Ga0156226, IMG submission 107874) | Betaproteobacteria bacterium RIFCSPLOWO2_12_FULL_62_13
TTATACGGCGCCACCGACGGGATGCGGCCGAGATCGCCCTCCGGCGCCTCGATCTTGATCACCTCCGCGCCCAGGTCGGAGAGCATCTGGCAGCCGTAGGTGCCGGCGATGATCTGGCCCAGTTCCAGAATGCGCACGCCTTCGAGAGGGTGGGTCATGGTAATGATGAACGATGAATGATGAATGACGACGGATCCCGCGAATTTTCCAAATAAGGATTGGGGCTCTCAGAGACCCAATCCTCGGGCGATGATGTTGCGCTGAATTTCGGATGTACCGGCGCCGATGACGGCGAGCCGCGCGTCGCGGAAGAAACGCTGCATCGGATACTCCATGCAGTAACCGTAGCCGCCCAGAATCTGAAGCCCCATGTCGGAAACCGCTTTGTACGTCTCACCGGTATAGAGCTTCACGACCGCCGCATCATGGCGGGTCGCCTTGCCCTGCGACATTAGCCAGGCAAAGCGGTAGACCAGCATGCGCGAGACATCCAGCATCACCTTCATGTCGGCGAGCTTGTGCGATATCGCCTGAAACTGCCCGATCGGCCGTCCGAACTGCTTGCGCGTCTTGGCGTACCCCACAGCGTATTCAAAAGCAGCGCAAGCGGCTCCGGTGCGGGCTGCCGAAAGACACAACCGCTCATACCAGAGGTACGAATCGACTGCTTCCCACCCGTGGTCCACCTGACCGAGGACCGCGGAAGCCGGCACCTTCACATCGGTGTAGTAGACCTGCGTGGTTCCAATGGCGCGGTGGCCCAGTGTCTGGATCTTGCGGATCTCGATCCCCGGCAACCTGGTATCGACCAGGAAGTTGGTGATGCCCTGCTGCTTCTTCTCTCCTGTCGATGTGCGTGTCACCAGCAGGCAGTAGTCGCTGATATCCATGCCGGAAGTGAAGACCTTCTGCCCGTTGATCACAAAGCCGCCGTCAACGGCTGCGGCCTTGGTGGTCAAGGCCGCGGCATCGGAACCCGCCTGCGGTTCCGTCAGGCCAAAGCAGAAGGAGAGTTCCCCATGCACGACCTTGGGAAGCAGGTTTTCCTTCTGTTCCCGGCTCCCGTGCAGCATCACGGCATAGCCGCCATAGGTGAGCGTGCGGAAAACCCACATGCCGAGCTCTTCGAAATGCCTGCCGATTTCCTCCAACATGATGGCGAGGTCGATCGGCGAGCCGCCGGTCCCGCCATACTCCGCCGGAAGGATCAGGCCGAACCAGCCATGCTTCGCCAGGGCTTCATAGGCCTCGCGCGGCGGACGCGCCTCGCTGTCACAACGCTCGGCATACTCCGGCGTACAGACCTCGTCCAGTAGTTCCTGGAGGTGAGCGCGCAGGGTTTCCTGTTCGGAAGTGAATGAAAAGTCCATAATCCAATCCAAAATCAGCCGCAGATGAACGCCGATGCGATGTGGCTCATGTAATTAAGTGATTAAGTGATTGAGTGATTAGGCAAGGCGCAGGATCGTTCACCAACCAATCACTTAGTCACTGAATCACTAAATCACTCGTCTTATCGTTCACCGGCGGTCTTATCCCTCTCACCGATCCAATTTCGCCAACTCCAGCACGCGCTTCGCCCGCTGGTACATGGCATAGTCCACCAGCCTGCCGTTCACCGTGATCGCGGCGGCGGCGCCGGTCTTTTCAACCGCCTCGAATTCAGTGACCACCTGCTGGTAGTAGGCCACCTCCGCTTCAGGCACCGCGTAGGCCTGCCGCACCGGCCCGATCTGCTTGGGATGGATCACCGTGCGCCCGACATAGCCGAGACGCGCGGAAAGCTTCGAGTCCTTCACGAGGCCTTCCTCATCGCCGAGATCGCTGAAGACACCATCCAGGGGCCAGGCCTTGCCGGCCGCGCGCGTGTCAAGCAGCACTTTGGAGCGCGCATACAAGAGCTCCGTGCCCTCGATCGACCAGCCGCACCCGAGATCGGTCTGCAAGTCCCCGTCCCTCGCCACCCCGATACAGGTCGTTGCGACCCGCGGCGAGGCGTTGATGAGATCGAAGCAGCGGTAGACGCCGAGCGCGCTCTCGATCATGAGCACGATCTCCACCGCGCCGCCTGTCATGCCTTTCGCGGCTTCCAGCCGCTCCAGGCCGAACGCCGTATCCTGCACCTCCGATACGCTTTCCACCTTCGGCAGGAAGATCGCCTCCAGGCCCGGGCGCACGACCGCCGCGAGATCGTCCTCCAGCAGCCCGCTCGCCGCAGCGTTCACCCGCACGAAGACGGCCGGCCCGGCGCGCGTTGATCCCAGAGCCGACACGCCATCGATCACCTTGGCCACCAATGAACGGGCTTCCGCCTTGGCGGCGATCGGCACCGAATCCTCCAGATCGAGCAGCACCGCATCGGCGCCGCTCTCCAGCGCCTTGGTCATCACCCGTTCCTTGCTTCCGGGTGCAAACAACGCAACTCGTACTGGTCTCACTTAATCTCCTTAATACTGTCGTCCTCGCGCAGGCGGGGACCCATACTGCGCTTCCACTCGCGTTGATGCATCCTATAGATTCCCGTTTTCACGGGAATGACAACTCGTGCTGCAACCGTCAGCAATCATGCAAAGTTCAGTATTCGCCATTCGCCATTTACCATTTGCTATTCACCGTTCACCGGGTCTTCACGGCTTCAGTTGCGGGCCTGAGCGGAAACCATAGGTCTGCATCCAGTCGTTCAGCGCTGGACGATTCGGCCGTTGATAGAGCAGCCGCTGGCTCGCCCGCAGGCCGATGCTGCGCGACAGTTCCGCCATGCCCTCCGCCGTCTTGAGCAGCACCGCGTTGCAGTCGAGGACCAATGTGCCATCGACCTCGTAGATCTTCTCCCTGCGGATGACGGCGTTGACCGTGGCGCACGCAGCGAGTATCACTTCGGCTCCCTGTGCAGCGAGGCGGCGCGCTTCCTTGATGAAGTTCTCGGTCATCTGACCGGGGCTCGCGAAGGCCTTTTGCACCTCGTTGAAGTCGATACCCAGGTCGCCGAACGGGACGTGCCGGGAAGCGAGGCCGTATTCGAAAGCCTTGCGATCGTAGTATTGCGCCTGCTTGGAATGAAAGGCCACGCCCGAAAACTTGTACCCGTACATGCAGGCCATCAGCATGCAGGTTTCGCCCAGACCCAGGACCGGAATCGGTACCACCTCGCGCGCTTCCTGCATGGCCGGATCGAGGAAACAGCCGATTGCCACCGCATCGTAGCCCTGATCGGCCGCCTGGATGATCTTGTTGAGGACGCCGCCGGGACCGTAGCTGTTGATCGCCACCACGGCGTTGTAATGCAGATCCATGGAACCATCATCGACACCGTTGACATGGATCTCCGTTTCCGGCCGCTTGACGCTGTTCAAATGCTCGGTGAGCGTGGTGCGATAATCGTGCAAGCGGTGAATCGGGGTACTGCTCTGCCACCAGATCTTCATTACCTGCTCCTCTGGAATCGCCGGCCGCCGGGCCGGCATCGTTTGATCATTCTACCGAATAAGCGCAGCGACCACCTGCTAGGCGTCGATTGAATCGCCCGACCTCCCCGGAATCACGATCTGGGTCTGGGTCACAATCGCAGCAATGCGCCCGTCGGGGTTCTTCACTGTCGTCTGCCACACCGTCGTGGTGCGGCCGATGTGCAGCCGGATCGATACCGCCTTCAGCACCGGGCCTGTTCCCGCCGCGAAGAAATTGGTCTTCGATTCGATCGTCCCGGTACGGTATCCCGACGGCAGATTGGCGAACGCTCCGGCAGCCCCCACCACGTCCGCAAACGCCATGATCGCGCCGCCGTTCACGCGCCCGGATCGGTTCATGTGCATGGCGTTGATGGGCATCTCCGCAATCACCTTCTTCTTGTTCACCGAAATTACGCGCACCCCGAGCGCGCGCGCCATCCCGCCCTGCATCACCGGCGATCCCACGGCCTGACGGGCGGCTTTCACCTTGCGCGGACGCCTGGCTGGTTTAACGGCCATGCAACACCCCATTCGACACAATCTTCATCAGATGCCTCCGTTCAAAAAACCGTATCCCGAAATCTCTGCCAGAAGCCATCTCAAAAATCCTTGGAGCACGTTCACCCCTCGACTTCGTGCCCGTTCGTCTCGAGCGTACTTCGAGCCGCTTGGACATGGCTCAGGACAGGCTTGCCGAAAAGGAAGTCGAGAGACGAATGGGGCTGCGCTCGGGGCGAACGGCATTTTTGAGATGGCTTATACGCAACGCTGTCGCTGAATCCTCAATCCTTGCTCGACCCTCGATCCTCGATCCTGAATTCCGTCTTGCTTCCCATGCCAGTATTCCGGGCCGCCCTTGAATAGCCTCTTCGGGATCGCGCCGTAGACCATCAGGACGTTGTTCACCGCTTCGCCGATCCTGAAATCCACTGCGAGGCTGCACAGCGCGTAAGCTTCCGCAGGCGACAGCTTCGCTTTCCGTTGCAGGAAATCCACCGCTTCCCTGATTGCATTCCTCAGCGCCTCTCCCAGGTCCGGGGCCATGCCCATCGAGTAGTAATGCGCCGCGTCCTCCGCCCGCGGCCAGCGCATGTCCTTGCCTGCGCCCTTGCGCACGATGAGCTCCACCGTGGGCGTGAGCGATATCTCGATCGCAGTGCCGTCTACTTCGCCATCACCCTGGCACGCGTGCCCGTCGCCTGTGTAGAAGAGCGCACCTTCGTTGAATACCGGTAAGTAAAGCGTGGACCCCGCCGTCAGGTGTCTGAAGTCGATATTGCCGCCCCACGGTCCGGGCGGTTTGGTGCTCGCCGGTGAATGCTCCGGCGGCGGGGCGACCGCGACGATACCCATGAACGGCGCGAGCGGCACCTCGACGTCCCGGGAAAACCGCGCAACCCGGCGCTCGAGATCGAGCTTGATAACCTTCTGCTCCGGTTTCTCGAGGAGATCCGGCACCGCGCCCCTGTCCGGACCGGTCGCGTTGACGCCGTAGGGCACGCGGAATTCCACGTCGAGGATGCGCACTTCCAGCGTGTCGCCCGGCTCCGCGCCCTCGACGTAAACCGGCCCGGTAATGATATGCGGCCCTGCGCCTTCCGCGCGCTTCACCTTCCGGAAGATGTCCACCGCGTCCTGCAGCACGTCGCCCGGCGCGATGCCGGCCGCTCCGAAATACGCGACGGGATCCTGCGTGGTGTTGATTCCCTGATGCGTCACCGTTTCGATGCGGACAGTCTGTCCGGATTTCACCCGCAGCACCGGCGGCAGGCGCGCGTCGATGTAGCCCCAGCTTATCGTCCCCGGCGTCGAGCGCACGGTCGCCTCAGGCGGGGGCGGGCTCAAGGAGTTCCGGACCGTCGTTCTTGACATTGTTCACCCGCAGGCTGATCGGATAGGCGCGCATTTCCTCCGCCGGAAAGGGCTTGAGCATCTGCTCGAGCGCCTGCGCCTTCTCATTCCCGGGATCAAGCCACGCCTCGTAATCGTTCTCCGCAAGCAGCGCCGGCATCCGGTCGTGCAGCGTTCGTATCAATTCGTTGGCCTCGGTGGTGAGGATCGTGTAACTCTCGATGGGTTCCACACCATCCTTGCCGGGCCAATATTCATAGAGCCCTGCGGCAGCGAATACGTCCGTATTCAGCAGATGGATGAAATGGGGCACCTTACGGCCGCCCACTTTTTCCCATTCGTAGAATCCTGACATCGGCACGAGGCAGCGCCGGCGCCTGAAAGCCGAGCGGAACGCGGACTTTTCAGCCACGGTTTCCGCGCGCGCATTGATCATTCGCGCCCCGATTGACGGATCCTTGGCCCACGCTGGAACGAGGCCCCAGCGCAGCAGGGTGAGCTCGCGGCCTCTCTCCGGGTGAACGCGATAAACAGGGAGGTTCTGTGTCGGCGCTGCGTTATAGCGCGCACCGAAATCGATTTCCCTCTCCCGGAACTCGAACGTTTCCCGATTCTTCCTTGAAACAGGCCCATAAAGGGCGTAGCGGCCGCACATGCGGCGTTATTGTAGCCGAGCCGGCAAGGCGAGATACGGATGTTCGCCGGCTCGCAGCCCAAGAAAGCCCCTCCTCCCCCTTGACGGGGGAGGATTAAGGTGGGGGTGAAATCTTTTCTCCGCATATCATTGACACTCACACCCATCGCCACTTCCCGCACTAACAGGGAAGGAGCGCCTTGTGCTACGCTGAGGCCATATAACAGGAAGGATGTCATGCGGCCGCTGCGCCATCTTGTCCTGCTCGCACTCGCCCCGGTTTCATGCTCGACGCTTGCCCAGCAATATCCGGCGCGTCCGGTTCGCGTTCTCATCCCTTTCACCGCCGGCAGTGCGGCTGACATCATCGCGCGCGCGATGGAGCCCGCGATGCGCGAAAAGCTCGGGCAGCCGTTCGTCATCGACAACCGTGGCGGCGCGGGCGGCAATATCGCCGCGGAACTGTGCGCGAAGGCGGCGCCCGACGACCACACCGTCATGATGGCCACCATCGGGACGCATGCCATCAACCACAGCCTTTATTCGAAGCTGAGTTTTCACCCGATCCGCGACTTCACACCGATGGGGCTGGTCGGTGAAAGTCCCAACGCGCTCGTGATCCATCCGCGGGTGCCCGCCAACTCGATCCAGGACCTGATCGCGCTCGCGAAGTCGAAACTCGGCGGACTCAACTACGGCTCCTCGGGTTCCGGTACGACCGTGCATCTTTCGGCCGAACTCTTCAGCGTGATGACCGGGATCAAGATGGTCCATGTCCCGTTCAAGGGCGCTGCCGAGGCGCTCGGCGCGCTGCTCGGGGGGCAAACCGATCTGATGTTCGCGAGCCTTTCCTCGTCCATTCCGCTCATCAAGGCGGGCAGGCTCAAGGCATTCGCCGTAACCGGCGCACAGCGCTCCCCATCGATTCCCGAACTGCCGACAGTGGCCGAAGCGGCGGGACTGCCGGGCTACGCCGCGGCTGCGTGGTCCGGCATGGTCGGCCCCGCCGGCGTGCCGCGGCAAGCCGTGGCAACGCTCCATAAGACGGCGCTCGCCGCGCTTGACGATGCGGACGTCAAGAAGCGGTTCTTCGCATCCGGTGTGGAAATCCGCACCAGCACGCCGGAAGCATTCGCGCGCTTCATCGAATCCGAAATGCAGAAGTGGGCGAAAGTGGTGAAGGCCGCTGGCGTGAAAGCGCATTGATGCGAGACGCGCGCTCACTGAAAGAAATGCACGAAAGATCGCGCACCGACCGCGTTGCACCCACCGGCGGCGCACTCGAACAGGTGTTCGAGCAGATCAGGAAGGAAATCGAACGGTGGCGGAAAGTGGTCGCGCAGGCCGGGATCAGGATCGAGTAGTAGATTAGGTACCGTCCCGGACGCGCCTTCCTCCAAGCGCGACGAACGGACTTTTAATCCGTTGGTCGGAAGTTCGAATTTCCCACCGGCCTCAGAAAACAAAGAGCACCTCGTGACGGCTGGTTTTCTGCTTTTGCTATTCCGCCTCGACTGTCGTCCCTTGTATTTGGGTTTGCATTTCTCCATGAACGCGGCACGGCCCACAATGTGATCCGTGTCATGCATCATGGCGCGTGAAAGCGCAGTATGGGTCCCCGCGTACGCGAGGACGACATTGATTGATTAGCCGGTTCTTGCAATGATGACTATCCCACACGGGTCGGGCGATCAGTTCGCCTATAGTAGACTCAAAAAGAACTGGTGATTCGGGAGCATGATCTTCACGTTGGTCGTTCAGCAAATGCGAGTTCAGCATGTTTACGATTTCGCCACGCTCGACCGCGTCCCGGACGGACCAACCAGCGCGACGGTGTCGGCGAAGCGCCTGTTATCCGGTGAGACGCTACAGACCGGCAAGTCATCCACCGTCGGCGTGGTGCTCGCCGGCAGCCACATCATCGTGACGCTCGGCAGGCAAGCGCAGGGCTCGGGTGCCAAAGCGCACACCCATCCCAACGAGCAGTTCACGCTCGTCGTCGAAGGTGAACTGGAAGGGGAACTCGCGGGCGAACGCATGCGTGTGGGCGAGCGTTGCATGCTGCACGTGCCGGCGGGAACAGCGCATTCGCTGACTGCGCGGAACGGAGCGTTGGTGGTCACCGCGCAGGACGCTCGCCACGCGTTTACCGCGTAAGCGCGCCCCGATTGGCTACGTCGCCGCGCGGCGACATCGAGATATTACGCAAATCAACGCTTCGCAGCCTGGGGCGTGATCGGTGTCGCACGCTGGCGACAAGGTCAAGGTGCTCCTCAATCCGCTTCCCGAGCTAAGCCTTTGGCATTGAACGGCTATCGTCGTTTGGCACGATCGTTGCTGCACATTGGGACGCAACACCGGGTTTTCCCAAAATTCGAGCCGGAGACGCAGCGCGCGGCGCGCTGCCTGGGCAGTAAGGAGGTCAAATGAGGAACATCCACTTGATTCGCACGGTGACGATCGCCACCGCCCTTGTACTGGCCGGCTGCGCGGGCCCTGAGCCGCAGCGCAACCCGCCTCAGGCCTACTCGTCGCCGCCACCTGCAAGATACAGCGTCGGTTTTGTCGACAGGATCGAGGTCATCCAGAAAGGCGGCGGCGGCAATGTCGCCGGGACCGTGATCGGCGGCATCGTCGGCGGTCTTATCGGCCACCAGGTCGGCGGTGGCCGAGGCCAGACAGCCGCAACCATACTCGGCGCCGCCGGCGGCGCGGTCGCGGGGCACGAGATCGAACGGCGGTCGCGCGGCGCTAACGAGACTTTCCGCGTAACCGTGCGCCTCGACAACGGCGCTTATCAGACCGTGACGCAGGACGACATCATCGACTTGCGCACCGGCGACAGAGTTCGCGTCGAAGGCGGTCGCGTATACCGCCTTTAGACGGCGGCGAGTAAGCCGTTTTGATGTGCGCGTCCCCGAAACCGCGCGACTTAGCGATGCTCTGAAAAACCGCGGGTTCTGTCGCGAGCGGGCGCAGTTCGGGCGAGCGAGGGCGATGCAACTCAACGCGTTGCAGGGATCGGCGCAACGCGGAGCAGGGGCCCCGTTTACGGGGATGCGACCGTGGAGCCGAGCATGAGCGCGTCGTGGTGGCGCCGATCCTATGCGCGTCTCCGGGGTCGGATCCCAGAGGGTCCCTCTTCCGCCCTGCGACGCGCCCGTTCACGGGGATGCGATCGTGAAACCGGCCATAGGCGCGTCGTGTTCCGGCCCTTCGCGCGTCTCCGGAGTCAGATCCCCAGAGGGGCCCCTCTTACCCCTCGCGACGCACCCGTCCTTGCGACGTCGTGGGGCAAAATACATTAACCAGAGCTTCCCTTAGGCGTTGTCTTGATCACTGCGGCACGATGCCTGTCATAGTTGTAAGCTTCCTAACCAGCGTGAATTCTTCCTGAATCGCCTCTTCCAAATCTTCTGCGCTCGAGCCGACGCCCTTCAGGCCTTGTTCTTCGAATAGCCGCTTCGCCTCCCGGTCTTTGAGCGCCTTGGCTACCTCACTCTGGATGCGGTCTACATACTCGACCCGCGTGCCGGCCGGAAACCACAAGCCATACCAAGGGACTAACTTATAGCCCTTGATGCCGGATTCCTCGAGCGTCGGAACGTTGGGTAGTTGACTCCACCGTTCCTCGCCGGTGATCGCGAGCGCGCGCAGGCGACCCGACCGGATGTGGGTCACGACGCTTTGTGCAGCCGGCAGGATTACCTGGATTTGTCCGCTGATTACATCGATTATTGCTGGCCCCCCGCCCTTATACGGCACATGATTCATTTTGATGCCCGCCAACATACTGAAATGCTCGGTAGCAAGATGCGTCATTCCAGCCGCTCCATAGTCAAGCTTTCCCGGATTTGCCTTCGCCAGCGCAACGAACTCCCTGACTGAACGTACCGGAAGACTCGGGTTCACGGCAAGTACTTGGCCGAAGTTCTTGCCCACCAGCGTAATGGGCCTCAGATCCCGCACGGGATCGTAGGGGAGGTTCTTGTAGAAATACGGAAGGGTTGTGTAGGCCGACGACATGAATAGCAGCGTGTAACCGTCAGGCGCGGACTTCGCGACAACGTCAACGCCAATCATGCCGCCCGCTCCACCCCGATTATCGAACACGATGTTTTGCCTCAGGCCTGGGATGAGCCTTTGAGCGAACATGCGCGCAGTAATATCCGTTCCGCCGCCGACAGCGAAAGGAATGACTAAACGAATGGGTTTCGAGGGGTAATCTTTCGCCGTGACGGCGGAGAGTTGGGCGAGTGCAGGAGGGGCGGTGATCGTCAAAAGGGCGATCAACGAGATTAGTCCACTATGCGATTTTGACATTTCTCTCTCCTCACTGGTTGAGCTGTGGCCGCGTGAAAACGTCCGACGTGCGGTAGTTATGATGAAACCCATATGGAGCGGATGCCGTGGCGCCCCGTAGCTTTTGCGCGATAGAGGTGTCCGTGCATAGTCGTCAAGTACAAGCTGCCAAGATCGGCATCGCCAAAAGCACATCGCATCGGGAGATCGGCCGGGACAGGATGGGTTTCCAACACCGCGCCGGACGACGAAAACACGTAGAAAAGCGGGCCAGGGCCGCTGCGCTTCCACCCGGCACAGGCGACGATGTTTCCCTCACTGTCAAGACACATGCCTTCAATACCGCGGTGCTCGCCTCGATAGTCGGCGCCGAACGTGTGCAGCACCGTATGTGGTCCGACAGTGCCGTCGTCGCGGATTGGATAGGAGCGCAACTCGCGCGAACAACTTCGCCCCACTTCGCCGTCTGCAACATACAATGTCGTTTCATCGGCCGATAACAGCACGGCACGGGGTGCTGCCGTATCGTAAGTCACTCGCGTGATCGTCCACGCGCGTTTCTCATCGCGTTCCAGCCGCAGCACCGAGGCGTGATCGAGGAGCGGAATCCGCGGGCCAGCGGCAGGCTTCGCATGGTACGGATCAGAAAACCACACCCGTCCTAAACGGTCAATGGCGAGGTCGCTCGGATGATTGTGAAAGCGTCCCGCGAGCTGATTAGCCGTCGGCGGTGCCGAGCCGTCCGGGAGGAACCTGATGATACGCCGGCCGGCTTCCTGACAGCCATACAATGCACCGTCCGGGCCAAACGCTATGCCGTTGGTGCGATTGGTGTAGCGCCGGAATTCGCTGACGGCACCGCTCGTTGGATCGAACCGTAATATGCGACCTTCATCAATCATGCTGAAAAGCATCGCACTGCCATCCCACGCAAGCCCGCCCCCCGGCCCCTGAAATGGACCGGCAACCAGTTCGAAGTTCCAACTCATCGCGCCTCCCAGCCTTACCAGACGGCCACACCAGGAATTTTTACCCGGGTGCGGTAGACCGAATGGTACGTTGTGATGTAGAGCGACCGCCAGTCATCGTTACCCCAAGCCATGTTCGTGCAGTGCTCTGGAATTCTCAGGCGACCGAGCAACCTGCCACTCGGGTCAATCACGTGCACTCCGCCCGATCCAGTGCAGTAGACGTTGCCCTCGACGTCGACCTTCATGCCGTCGCAACCGCCGGGCTCGCTGCCCGTCATTTTGTGGAACAGGCGGCCCGGCCCCACGGTGCCGTCGGCACGCACGTCGAATACCCGGATGTGCTGCCGGTGTATGCTGTTGTTCACATAGAGCAAAGACTCATCGGGTGAAAACGCGAGACCATTTGGATACACGTCGTCATCGATCAGCAGGCTAACCTGCTTACCGTCCGGGGAAAGCCGGAACACGCCGTGGAAGTCGAGATATTGCTGGGTGTCCTCGGCCACCATGCCGGGAATGATTAACCCGGTCACCGAGTCGGTCCAGTAGATCGAGCCGTCCGAGCGCACCACGATGTCATTCGGGGTGTTTAGCTTCTTTCCCTCATAGTGGGAAACGAGCGTCACGATCGAACCGTCTTGCTCCATGCGCCAGATCGTGCGCGCACACCAGCCCGCCACGACAAGCCGGCCCTCTTTATCGAAGGTCAGGCCATTGGCGTGGCCCGTTGGCTCGAGCACGATCTCACGGCCGACGCCAGGCTTCCACTTCCAGATCCGATTACCTTTGATGTCGACCCAGAACAACTGCTTGTCGCGCCGATCCCACACCGGCCCTTCGGCGAAGATCATTCCATACGCGATCCGGTCGAGCGGGGGATTCTTGTCGACGATGCGCTCCAGCTCGGGCGCAACCAGGTCAATGTCCATCCGAACCTCCTTGTAGTATACGCAGGCTTTCCGGGCCAGAGTCTGCTCGTCGCTCACAGCATCGATCATCACCGTGTTGCCCGTGGCAAATGCCCGCGGCAGTATTTGAGTTGGGCTGCCTCGTCCACGCGCAATCTGACGCAGCCGAGGATTCTCGGCACTTTAGCAAAATCGATAGCTTCCTGGAACCGCCAACTGGAACCAGAAATGGCCCCAATCGTTTGAACAGCCAAACCCGTTACATAAGTGGAATTTCTGCACGGTTAAGCTGCCTTCGCTTGAGGCAGCGAATTGAAGTAGAACTGATCGGGCGTCATCCCGTCAAGGCTCGAATGTGGCCTGCGGGTATGTGGCCTGCGGGTATTGTAATGCGTCGTCCACTCTTTCAGAATAGATCGCAAATGCGGCTCGGACATTGGGATCAACCAATCCAGACATTCCCGCCGGATCGTTCCGATTAGGTGCTCGCAGATCGAAGTCGCCTTCGGGCTCGCGACCAGCAGGCGCAATCCTTCGAAGCCCAAGGCACAGATTGACTCGTCAAGGTGCTTGGCGAAGACCCGATCCCGACCAAGGATCAGAAACATATGGCCGTCATCGTCTCCGACCACCGCCCTTAACTGCTGTAGCGTCCACCGCGCATTTGGATGCGCGGTCACGCTCACGTGGGCCAAACAGCGCGCACCGTGCTCGATGACAACGCATACGTACAGCATCCGGAACGTCGCAGTGACGGCAACGAAGAGGTCGCAGGCGAGAATGCCCTTCGCATGATTCTTCAAGAACCTTGACCAGCGCTGATCGCCGCGCAGCCGCCCTGGCGGTCGCTTCGGCAGGTACTTGCCCCCCGTCCGTGGCGAGATCCGAATACTCAACTTGAGCAGGAGTTCGTTGGCGATCCGCTCTTCGCCCCACAGCGGATTCTCCGCGGCCATCATGCGGATCAGCGCCCGGAGTCCCATAGGATTCGGCGGGCACCGCCGGCGCGACTTGAAGCGCCACAGCAGCTTCCAGCCCGCGCGATGCCAATGGATCATGGTCGCAGGCTGCACGAGGACCAGAGCGCCGCGCCACTCGAACAGCTTCGCCAGCCCCGGCAAGCTGACTCGGGTTCCGACATCCATCAGAGGCGGCCGAACACCGCACTCGATGAACAATGCCAGCTGGCGGCGGAGGAAGAGATTCTCGGCTTGGACAGACTCGGTCGAGCGGAACAGGAACACTACCAACCGGAACGCGTCCCCGATCAGGTGACCAGCGATTTTGATGAGCGCGACCGTGCGCTTATCACGCCATTGCCTGCACGTCTTAGCCTAGCGGCTGCGGTACTCCCGTAAGTATCCTCCGGCATAGCCGGAGGCTTTAGTGTGTGAGCCGCTCAAAGCGGCTTGAGGGGTCGCTAACGCGACCCCAGTCTCAAGGGCCACCTTATCGGTGGCCGGCTCTATCGCCAAAGTTGCAGTTGCTCCAGTCGTCGGTCCTCTTCTTCCTGCTCCCGAATTTATGCAAGACTCAATAATCCGCGAGCGGGAGTTTGACCACTTCGCCAGTTTGCAGCGAGCGTTGTTCGCGACCGAAATCTCCAGCGCGCGGCGGGCATCTTTCGGCGTGGCGAGCGCGATCGGCTTCTCAACGAGCACCGGCTTGCGCAGCTCGAGCGCCTGAAGCACCGGTTCGGAGTGCTCCACTTCGATGGTCGAAACGATGACGGCATCGACCTCGGGACGCGACATGGCTTCGAGGTTGTTCGCCGACCACGCTTGCGCGCCGACTTTCTCGGCGAGCTTGCGCACGCGCTCCGGCTTCCGGTCCGATACCGCGAGGAAGCGTACCGCCGGATGGGCGGCCGCCAGGGTCGCGCACAAAGTCCCGATGCGACCCGAGCCCACCACAGCCACGCCGAATTGTCTGCGTTCCATCGTCCGCTCCCTAATCGATCCGCGCCCTCAAATTCGGACCACTTCGGCCTACTTGTCGATCGTTACTCCGCTTTGATGCCGGAAGCTTCAACTATCTCCGCCCACTTCTTGATTTCGGTCTTCATGTAAGCCGCAAATGCTTCTGGCTTACTGCCTACAATGTCAAAACCAAGTGGTTCAAGCCGGTCCTTGACGGAGGACATTCTCAGCGCCCGCACAGTTTCATCGTGAAGGCGGGCAACCACGGCCTTCGGTGTACCGGACGGAGCAAGCAACCCGTACCACGCTGTCGCCTCGAACCCGGGAAAGCCCGACTCCGCGATGGTCGGCACTTGCGGCAGCAAGGAAAAGCGCTTGAGACCCGTGGTCGCCAGCACGCGTAACTTCCCGGTTTTGACGTGTGGCATCACGGTACTGACACCGAACATCGCTTGCACTTGTCCGCCAATGACATCCACCACTGCCTGGGCGGCCCCCTTGTACGGTACATGCACCATTTCGATGCCGGCCGTCCGCTTGAGGAATTCACCCGCAAGATGTCCCGGACTGCCGGTGACAGCCGAAGCGAAGTTCACCTTCCTGGGATTGGACCGCACGTATGTTATGAACTCCTGGAGGCTCTTAACCGGAAGAGAGGGGTGCACAACGAGGATGTTGGGCGCCGAGGCGAGCTGCGTGATTGCCACGAAATCCCGCACCGGGTCGAATGGCAGCTTGCGATACAGCGCGGGACCAATCGCCAGATTACCGACGTAACCCAGCAGGATTGTGTATCCATTGGGCAACGCGCGTGCGGCAATTTCCGTCCCGATGTTTCCGGCGGCGCCGACGCGGTTATCAACGACAAGCTGCTGATCAAACGCTTCTGAAAGTCTCTGCCCGATGGTGCGGGCCAGCGTGTCCGCGCCTCCGCCGGCTGTGAACGGCACGATCACACGGATGGGACGCTCCGGGTACTGTCGTGGCGACGCTTCCAGCCCCGCTGCGGCGAAAGCTGCGGCCAAGCCCAACGCCATGAATAGCGCACGGATTTCCATTTCTCCTCCTCGTCAATTTATGCAAAACTCAATAATGGATCTTGAGCAGCCGCGCTGCATTGCCACCCATTACCTTTTCACGGTCTTTCTCCGACATGCGTAATTCAGCCATCATTTCAACCCCGCGCTGCTTCAGCGGCGTCATCGGCGGCGAATCGGTTCCAAAAAGGAAATGGTCGGCCCCCACCGTCTCCAACGCCATTTGCGCGGCGGGCGCGTGATAGCAGGCCGAATCGAGATACATCATCTTCAGGTAATGAATGGGCGGATGCTTGATCAGCATGGGCTCGTATGGCCCAAGGAAGAAAGCTTGGTCCAGGTACTCGTAAGCATAATTCATGCGGCCAATGACTTCGCAGATACCTCCGCCGAGGTGGCTGCCGGCAAGTTTTAGTGTAGGAAACTCTTCAAAGATGCCACGCACAATAAGGCGCGCCAACGCGAGACAATTGTCCGCCGGGCGCCCGATGCTTGAGGTGAGGCGGTAGTCCTTCATGCGCTCCAGCCCATACCCGTGATCGCCCGGATGGATGAATACCGGGATATTCAGGCCGGTAACCAGCTTGAAGAACGGTTTTGCCGCATCGTCGTCCGGATATGCACCCTTGTGGCTGGAGTTGATGAGAACGCCTCGGAGATCGTCTTGCTTCACCGCGCGCTCGAGCTCCATGAGGTGCTCGTCTCCGCCCCCCGGGATGCTCGTGGCGAGCGCCACCACTTTGTCGGGGTAACGGTCGCGGCACCTGGCCAAGTGCTCGTTGGAGCTCCGTATAGCGCCGACCGTTTCCTTTTCGGACAGGTGCCTGATATAGTGCACCGCGCTGCTGATGACACTCATATCGACAGCGGCCCGATCATTGCCTGCGATGACGGTTTCGATCGTCATCGGACAGCGTCCCTGCCAATAGGGCTGCACGGTGTCCTTCGGGTCGTGCACGTGGGTATGCCAATCGATAATCATGGGTTTTGACCGCCTTTCTATTTAAGCAAACAATGCGTTTACCAAGGAAACTAGTTCGAGCCGCTTCACGTCCCCCTCTATTCCACCACAATGCCGGCGTCTTTGATGACTTTGGCCCATTTTGCCCGCTCTGAATTCAGATACGTCGCCAACTCGCCCGGGGAGCCGCCCACTGGTTCTACATCAAGTACTGCCAGACGTTCCTTAAGTTGCGGCGACCGGAGTATGCGGTTTATTTCGCCATTCAAGCGCGTAACGATCTGTGATGGAACGCCCGCGCGCGTCATTACCGCCCACCAGGCGGAGCCTTCGAAGTCAGGCAACCCTGCTTCCTCGAAAGTGCGAATCTCCGGGAAAAGCCCCGAGCGACGCGGCGCAGCAATCGCGATTGCCTTGAGCTGACCGGTCCTGATGTACTGCGACACGGCCAGCGGCGACGCGAACATGAGCTGGACCTGTCCGCTAATGAGGTCGGTGTAAGCGGGGCCCGCTCCCTTGTAGGGCACATGCACGATATCCACGCGTGCCACTTTCTTGAAGAGCTCGCCGACGATATGACTCGTGGTCCCGGCGCCCACGGAAGCGTAATTGAGTTTACCAGGCCTGGACCTCAACAGATTCAACAAGTCTTTGAGCGTCCCGGCGGGCACACTGGGATGCGCGAGCAGCAGGTATCTCACTCGACCCACCAGCACGACAGGAGCGAAGTCCTGTGCGATGTCGTAAGGCAGCCGGTAAAGAACGGGATGCACGGTGAGGTGCGCTTGTGAGCCAAGGAAAAAGGTGTAACCGTCTGGTGCCGCCTTCGAAGCTATCTCCAGCGCGATTCTGCCGCCTGCGCCAGCCCGATTGTCCACGATGATCTGCTGGCCCAGCACCGGTGTCAGACGCTCCGCAATCAGTCGCGTCAGCACATCATTCGGCCCGGCCGGGGTGCTGGGCACGATGAAGCGCACCGGGCGGACGGGATACGCCGGCGTCTGGGCTGTCGAACAATCAGGAATCAGAGCAACAGCCGCGCACAACATCAAACCACTCATCGATAATTGAACGCCGGATCCTCTCATGTCCGCCTCCGTGCCATCGATCGGTACACTTTATCTACGAATCGGCAGTGGCCGATTACTCGCATAGTCTTCACTCGACAAGCTTTACCGCCCGGCGCCGCATCCCCTCCGGGACGGAAATTCCAAAACGTTCCGCCGTCCGCATATTGATTACTAATTCCAACTCGTCGAGGCCAACGAGAGGCAACTCTGCGGGCGTTGCGCCCTTCAGGATCTTGTCAACATGGGCCGTGGCCATCTTTCTCCAAAGGATAGGGATATCGGGTCCTATTTTCGCAAGTCCGCCGAGTTCGGGAAAACCGATTGAGCCCATTATTGTCGGAAGGCGGTACTTGTCTGCCGCGCTCACGACGTTCTTGCGAAACGAATACATATCCGCCCCAGAGACAGTCGCTACGGCCTGCAGTCCTAAAGCCGCGGCGGAAGCAAACGCTTCGTCCACCTCCTCGGCACGGCCCGCGCCGATGAGCCTCGCACTCAGCCCCATCCCGCGAGCCGTTTCCGCCAAGTCCTCGGCGAGTCCCATGGAGACCTTGCTCAGAGGGTTCATCAGGATGCCCAGGTGTTGGGTATTCGGAAGAAGTTCGCGCACCAGCGTGACCCGCTGCCTGGCAGCGGCATTCCCGTCGTAGTAAGTTCCCGTGACGTTTCCGCCGGGATGCTGGACGCTCTTCGCGATGCCCTCTTTAACGGGGTCTCCATTGAATGCGCCCATGACGACGGGCACGCGACTGGTCGCTTCCCTCGCCGCGAATACTGCGGGCCTGGTTTGTGCGACAATGAGATCTACCTTGGCGGCAAGGATCTCCCGCATATTGCAAGCAAGCTTCGCATCGTCACCGCTGGGGGAGGGAAATACGATTTCAATGGTCTTGCCGGCCACCCAACCCAGGCGTGCGAGCGCAGCGAGAAGCACATCGATCGACTCCGCGTGGCTGATGGCGAGGATACCTATTCTGCGCAACGTAGTTTCTCCCTTGGAGGGTAGAGGAGCCCGCCGCGGCGGGCCTTGGAATCAATCGTCTTATGCTGCAACGGAGATAATGAGGTTGCCATCGCTATCAACATTGAGACTGTCGCTCGGTCCGATAACCGTGGTCGACGATGCTTCTTCCACGACTAACGGTCCTTTCAATTGAGCGCCGGCCGGAAGTCCCGCTCTTTTATAGACGGCGCAATCCACAAACCCGACGCCGTCGAAATACACCGGGCGACGTTCGAGTGATATTGCTTTCGGCTCGGTCTTGGCAAGCGGCGCGAACCGGGGTTCCGGCTTGTTGAACACGCCAACAACCTGCAGCCGCACGCTGACGATCTCGGGAAGGATGTCGGGAAACGCGTGGCCGTAGCGCACTTCGTAGACCGTGTTGAAGCGCTTCCGCATATCAGCCATCGACGCGTCCGACAGCTCGGCGGCAGGACAGTCGACGATCAAGGCGAATTCCTGGCCGACGTAGCGCATCTCGAGCGCTCGCTTGACGGCGATCTGATCGCGCCTGAACCCTGCCTCCATCATGACCGGGATGGCCTCCGCTTCCATCTTCGCAAAGAGCGCCTCGATTTCCCCCGCGACCGCGTTCTTCAGCGGCTTGATGTGGCTCGTCACATACTCGTTCTTCGCGTCGGCCAGAAGCATGCCGAGGGCCGAAAATATCCCGCAGTAAGGTGGAACGACGACGGTCCGGATGCCCAGTTCGCGCGCGACTGAAACCGCATGCAGCGGCCCTGCGCCGCCGTACGCGATCATCACGGATTCGCGCGGGTCGTGGCCCCGCTGCACCGTCATCGTCTGCACCGCATGCGCCATGCTGATGTCGGCGATCTTGATAATGCCGCAGGCCGAAGCGATGGATTCGAGTCCCAGCGGCTTGCCCACATGCGCTTCGATCGCCGCGAGCGCGTTCTCGCGGTTGAGAACGATCTCGCCTCCCAAGAAGTATTGCGGATTGAGTCTGCCCAGCACGAGATCGGCGTCCGCCACCGTGGGCCGCGTTCCACCGCGCCCATAGCACGCCGGTCCCGGAACCGCGCCCGCGCTGATCGGCCCGACTTTCAGAGCGCCCGTTTCGTCCAGGTGTGCGATGCTTCCGCCACCGGCGCCGATCTCGATGATGTCTACCACCGGCAACTGCAGCGGATAACCCACTTCCATGCCGCCGATGAAATAGCCTTCAGCTACCTCCATCGCGCCGCGCTTGACGATGCTGACCTTGGCGGTAGTGCCGCCCATGTCGAAGGCGACGACGTTCTCGTAACCGAGCTTCTTGCCGATATACGCTGCAGCCATCGTGCCGCCGACGGGACCCGACTCCATCATCCGGACCGGTTGGGTCCGCGCCGCGTCGATGGTCATCGTACCGCCGTTGGATTGCATGATCATTGCGGTGCCGTGAAATCCTTCCCCGTCGAGGAAGCCGGCCAGTTCCTGCAAATAGGTTCCCACTCTCGGCCCGATGTACGCGTTCAGGACCGTGGTAGAGGTGCGCTCGTATTCCCGGTACTGCCGGATGATGTCGGAGGATGCCGTCACGTAGAGGCCCGCATAGCGCTTTTCTATCAACTTTTTCAGCGCGGCCTCGTGCTCGGGATTCGCGTAGGAATGCAGCAGGCAGATGGCAATGGAGTCGACTTTGTTTTGCACTAGCTCCTCGATCGCCTTGGCTGCTGGTGTTGGCTCAAGAGCAGTGAGAGCACGCCCGTCGCTCAGCATACGTTCCACTACTCCTCGCCGCAGAAACGGCGGCACGAGCGGATCCGGCGTCATGAACATGAGGTCAAACGAGTTCGGGATATTCCCGCGGCCCAGATCGAGCACGTTCCTGAAACCCTCCGTAGCGAGGAGCCCGGTCCGGGCGCCTTTGCGCTCGACTACCGTGTTGATCGCCACGGTGCTGCCGTGGACGAAGTGGCCGACTTCCGGCACCGGGGTATGCGACTTCCGAAAGCAATCGACGATGCCTTCGATGATGTCGGGTGTCGTCGACGCTTTCGCTGCCAGCAGTTCACCGGAGCCTTCGTCGAAAGCTACATAATCGGTGAAGGTCCCGCCAACGTCTGTCGCGACCCTAAGCAATTTTCAATTCCTTCCGAGGCTGCTCGCTGGAACGGAGCCGGGCCGTCTCGTTCTGGTTGATCTGCGCGGTCGCCGGATCGATCGCGACCCCATAATCACGCCGGGCGCCCTCCAGCGTCACATAGCCGTTGAAGTAGTCCGCCAGCACCAACCCCGGGTCGCGCTCGAAAGCTGGGCCGTAGCCGCCCCCTCCGCCGGTCAGCATGCGGACCCGGTATCCCGTGAGCAGCGGATATTTGTCGGTTCTCGGCACGGGATCTTCGGAACCGTCCGACTTGATGACGCGCGCCTCGTTGCCCGCGCCGGCGCCGCCGCCGTGCAAGCCCCAAGGCAGGCAGCGGGACCGGATCATCTTGTTCTGCACCTCCCCTTCGACAAGCAGATAGCCGATAGTCTCGGTGCCCAGGCCGCCGCGATACTTGCCCGGCCCGCCTGAGTCCGGTCGCAGTTCGTACTTTTCGAAAATGACCGGCGATTTGCTCTCGTTGACTTCCACCGGCACCGAGTACATGTCCCCTTGCTGGATCGCGCAGCGGGGCGCCGGCGCATCCCGCGTGGGACGCGCCCCGTGTCCGCCGATATGAGGGAAATGCAATGCGAAAAACCTTCTCTTGATGCCATCCAGTCCAACGAGCATGATGCCGCGCGCGTCGCCACGAGTGGCTGCGGGGATGCGGTCGGGAATCGCGCCGGCAAGCGAGCGGAAAATGGTATCGAGGACTGTTGGGAAAGGCACTGCCCAATCGCCCAAGGCGGCAGGTGGCACAGCGCTCAACAGCTTGCCGGGCGGGCAAACGACCTCGAGCGGGCGAAAACAGCCCTCGTTGGAGGGTAGATGCGGGGTGGTGAGACACTTGAAGGCAATGCGCGCAACGTTCATCGCGCCGCCGAAGAAGCCGCTGTTAAGCGACCCTTTGACCTGGTCGCTCACCTCGGAAAAGTCGACGGTCATCCTGTCGGCGGTCACGTTGACGCGCACTTTGATCGGGATCGGCTTCCCGCGCTCGACGCCGTCGTCATCGAGAAAGGATTCGGCCCGGTAGTCGCCGGGCGGTATGGTTTTCAGGGCGTTTCGGGCCGCCTGTTCACACATGTCCCACGTTTCCTCGATGGCCTGCTCGATCTGCTTCCGGCTGTATTTCTTCAGCAGCTCCCCGATCCGGCGCAGCCCGATCTTGCAAGCGGCGATTTGCGCGTTGAGATCCCCCAGCACGAGGTCCGGGAACCGGGTGTTGTGCTTGATGACGCGGATCAGGTTCCTGTCGGGGACGTTTCTTCTATGGACCTTGACCGCGTTGAGCTGTATGCCTTCCTGAAAGATCTCGGTCGAGTTGGTCGCGCCGGAGCCGATGGCGCCTCCTCCAATGTCCTGCCAGTGTGCCCTCACGCACGAAAACATGAACGGCTTGCCGTCGAGCATATAGGGGGTAAACACGACCACGTTGTTCAGATGCTGCCCCTGGGCAACGGGATCGTTCGACAAAATTACGTCACCCTCTTCGACGCCCTCTTCCGCCAACTCTTCCAGCGCTGCCTGCACGACGAAACCCAGATCGGCGGTAAACGCCGGGTGCGTAAACCGCGACTGGGTAACGATGTGGCCCGCGCCGTCCACCAAGCCTACGGCATAGTCGCGCATCTCGTAATTCATGTAGCTGTAGGAGGTGCGCCAGAAATTGTTCGTCATCTCGTCGGCGCATGCCAGCAAGGACGAACTGATCACTTCTCGGGTGATGGGATCAATGCTCAATCGATGTACTTCCGTTTATGTTCTATCGGCTCGACACTTGCTCTCTACGTGGGCGTACTTGCCTGCGCATAGAGCGGTGGAGCGGTTCCCAGACAGGTCTCTGCAATGGTGAAATGCTTGCGTGCCGGGAAGAACGCGAAAGACCGCCTCGTCTTTCTCTTAATTCCACCCCGTCACCGTCATTCCTGACGGCACTGCACGCATTTTGCATCCTACGGGCGATCAGCTATTTATGCAACACATACCTGCGCATACTGGTATGATAAATATGCATACAAAGGAGAGCCGTGATGAACTTTCACCAGATCGAATCCGTGTGCGAAATCGTCAAACAGCGCTTCAACATGTCGGAGGCGGCCTTGGCGTTGAACCGGTCGCAACCCGCGCTCAGCCGCCAGATCGCGCAACTCGAGAAGGACCTCGGCGTCCGGGTGTTCTCGCGGACCCGGAACAAGATCGTGGGGCTTACGCCAGAAGGTGGTGAGGTCTATACGATCGGGCAGCGTATCGCGCGCGAAGTGGAGCAGTTGCGGCACGTCGTGTCCGGCGCGGCGGAAGGAAATCCCGAACTTCGCATCGCAACAACGCATACTCACGCGCGCTATTCATTGCCCAAGGTGATCAAGCGCTTCAACGAACAGTCGCCAAAGGTGCTGCTCAACCTTCGCCAAGGCGGCGACCCGCTCCAGTGCTGCCAGCTCGTTGCAGATGGCGAGGCCGACGTTGGGATCACAACAGACATCGAGCGCCTGCCTCGCGAAAGCGTGGCCATTCCTGCCTTCAAGCTCTCGCGGTGTGTTCTGGCGCCTCGCACACACCCTGTCACGCGCGAGAAGCTGACGCTGCAAAAAATCGCTCAGTACCCCATCATCGCCTACTCGCGTCCGCCCGGCGGGCGGTGGGTGTTTGATTCGGCATTTGCCGAAGCGGGGCTCCGCCCGAGAATCGCAATGAGCGCGATCGACGCCGATGTCAGCAAGACTTATATAGCGCTGGGTCTGGGAATTGCCGTGCTGGCGAGCATCGCCTACGATCCCGAACAGGACCGTAACCTCATCGCTCTGAACGCCGATCACCTGTTTCGGCCGGGGCTTATCGTCCTCGTCTTCCGCAGGGGCGCGTATGTGAGCCGGCATACGTATGCGTTTCTCTCGCTCTTCGCGCCTCACATTCCCCCAGTGCTTATCCGACGGTGGGTCGACGGCCAGGAGACCGATCGGGCCCAACTGATCAGGACGGTTCCAACGGCGAAATTCCTGTAGCGAAGCGGTTTCTGGAGGTGCTGCAGTCGTGAGACAGGTAGCCGCGAACCTTGAATACCTCATCGATCTCTTGGACTCGACCAAAATGGGAGGTTCGCATCCCTCAGCAACACGATCCTCATCAAGGGACGAGTGGTAATCGTGTCGCATATTGTAAACTTCGCCATCTAAATACCGGAACGGCTTACTCACTTCCGATTTTCTTCGCCAACTGGAGTAGCAATCATGACGACACAGGAAACCTCTGCCAAGGCCGCCGAATTGAAGGTGTTCTGCTCCAACAGCGTGCGCGCGGTGATGGATGAACTCGTCCCGCAGTTCGAACGCGCGAGCGGGCACAAGGTCGCGGTCAGCTACGATCCGGCCAAGATCATGCTCGAGCGCATCATGGGCGGCGAATCCGCGGACCTCGTCATCCTCAGCGCACCCGCAATTGACGAGCTGACGAAACAAGGCAAGATCGTGGCCGGCAGCCGCCGCGAACTTGCCCGCTGCGGCGTCGGCATCGCGGTGCGCGCGGGCGCGCCCAAGCCCGACATCGGTTCGGTCGAAGCGCTCAAGCGTGCGCTGCTCAACGCAAGGTCGATTGCCCACACATCGAGCGGCGCGAGCGGCATCCATTTCGCCGGCCTGATCGAGCGCCTGGGAATCGCCGAGCAGGTGAGACCCAAGGCCGTGAAGCGCCCCGGCGGCCTTGTCGGCGAACTTGTCGTGAGCGGCGAAGCCGAGATCGCCGTGCAACAAATTCCCGAACTCATGGCCGTGCCCGGCACTGAGCTGGTGGGCCCGCTGCCGCAGGAGCTTCAGGTCATCACGACAGCAACGGCTAGCGTCTTCACCGATGCCAGTCAGCCGCAAGCGGCGCAGGCGCTGCTCGAGTTTCTCTCGACACCGGCCGCCGCACGCGTCTTCAAAGCCAAGGGCCTGGAGCCCGCCTGAGGGAAACTCACCGGAAACATGGGGGAAAGATTTTTTTCGGCGAGCGGTGGCTTCGTCCGCTGCGCTTGTGGCGGATGTGCCCACGTTCAGGGACCAGGGCCACGACATCGTCATGGGCAACTGGGCAGCGGTCATGGGGCGAAAGGACTCGGCCCGGCGCAGGTCGCATACTGGGAAAGCCTCCTCGAGCGCACTGTCAACCATCCGGATTGGAAGCGCATGATCGAACCGGTTGCGCTGGAGTGGGATTTCAGGAAATCGCGGCCGGCACGCTAGCTGCTGATCAGGGATTACGAGCTGGAGCGCGCGATGCTCACCGAGGTCGGGATGCTGGCGAAACCGTAGGATGAACACAATGGACGAACCGTCCCCTGTAATTCGGTTTGAAGGCGTAACCCACAAGGCCGCGACATCGGGAATTCGTCGCATGCAGCAGTTCTCACTTGATCGGGCGAAAAGCGTCCGAAGCCAATATCCGGAAACGACCCGGAGCGCCATCCCGCTGACTGTTAATCAGGGTCCTTAGTTCGAGCCCCGGTCGGGGAGCCAAGCGGGGCTCGAACACCTCAAGCGGTCGATTGATATGAATCTGGCCAGTGTCGGCTCCTGGCCGGACGCCGCCCTCACGTGTACTGTGGCACGGCTCGATACCGCGCCCACGGACAGGGGTGAATCTACTGTCATGAATCGTAAATTCGTAGCAGAAATCAGGATCGTCTTGCCGGCGAAGCCTGCCCCGGCATGTATTAAGCCGGGGGCCGGCATCCAGTGTGTTGAAGTCACTCTGGATTCCGGGTCGCAGGCGGCTCTGCGGCCTCTGCCCGGAATGACGGAATAGGACTGCGGATTAACGACTCAGGACAACAGCATGGGCGCGACGGCCACGCGGGACGATGACGTGGTTCGTGGTTCGGTTCGTGGGTCGGCCGAAGGGAGTGCCTCTTCAGGCCAGCATCACATGCCCGGCACGAAAGTCGACCGTTAACATCTGCCCGCGAAGGAAGTCGAGACCCAAGAGACCATCAACGCCTGCGCTGGGCGGCAGGGTGTGGCCAAGCACCGGAAAGCCTGAGCGCTCTTGCCCAAGCGCGACCACCCTGTCCAGAATAACGCGCGGCGCAAACTCGATGCCGCTTCCTGTCGTAACTTGCACACGGTCCGACACCAATGCGGGATCATAGCCAATGGCAACGAGCATGCCCACGCTTACGACAGTGCTGGTCGCCCCCGTGTCGAGAGCAAGTCGCAGTACAGCGCTCCCGTCGGGTCCGAACAACTCTGCGCGAACGACCATCAGACCCTGCTGTGAGTCGAAGGGGACGCTCACAGTACGATTGCCGTGTTTTCAGGCATTTTCCCGGTGTACAAAATGGCGAATCGTTTTGGGTGTATCTCCAAAGCCTTCCGATAGACCTCCTCACGATCCTTGCTGTGCCAGCGTACGTTGCCACTCTGCACTTCCAGGGCTTCGTTGGTTTGCGGCTCTTCCACGAGGACCCACTCGGACTGAAATTGGGCCTCGATCTGCGCTATGGTCAGGACTTCCCCCATGGGTCTAATCCTCTTGAAACACTGCCAAAGTCTAACGCTCAGTTCGTGAAAAGCACAACTCTGTGGGTCGTGGCTTTTGGTTCGTGGTAAAGGAATGCTACGTAGATAGCGCCCCGGGCGCAAGCTTCTTGCCCGCATAGAGGCGATGGGAAAATCAATCAACCCCGTCCCGGCGCGGGCGAACCGTGCGGGCATGGTCGCGAACACGCTCTTGCGGTTCCCGGCTCTTCCGGAGGCGGACCCGTTGATCTAGATCAACACCGGCCCCTGATTCCGGGTGTAAAGTCCGTGCGTCTAAGAACTGTATCTCGCACGATACGCTATTCGCGCCAGTTCCGGACCGTCTTGGTCAAAGGGGAGACATGGTCGAACCTGTGAAGCTGGGCAATTTCTTCTTGCTTTTCTTTTCGGCCGCATGCGTGATATTGCTTGGCGCGGTTTACGCGTTCATGTTCGCCCTTGCTCGCCTCAAGAATCTTCCGCGGCTGATGCCCTTCGCATACCTGGCGTATGCAGGCCTGTGCATTTCCGTTTTCGTGCTTGGTTATACCGCGAATCTCTACAGCGACGGCATCTGGATCGCGCTCATCGTGGTGATGCTGATCGGCTATCTACTCGCGCCCCATGCTGCATTTCGTCTGTGCAGGGCAACGCACGCGCAGCAGCATACGCGGAGCTGACGCTCCTGGAATAACACTGGATAAAACTATTAGCCACAGAGATCACAGAGTTCTCAGAGGAAAATCAAGGATGCAGGTCCTTGCTTTGGTTCGCCAATCGGGTAGGGGCGATGGATGATTCAAGTCCTTGAATATCGCTCTGTGTTCTCTGTGCCCTCGGTGGCTGAATTGCGGTTTTCAGGATAACACTGACCTTTAGGAAAGGGGGAAGTCATGGACCAACCTGCCTGGTGGGCATCCGGATCCTTTTGGCGCAAGGCGGCCATCTGGGTGACCGGCGTGTCATTGGTTGTCCTGGTCTTCTTGACCATGGACAGTTTGGGAAAGATCAGCGTCGGCAGCAAGCGCGTCCCGGCCTTTACCGCGATCAACCACCGCATCGACTATGTTTTCAATGACGATCGCCGCGTCCAGCAGCCACGGATCGGACCGCAAGAGCCGCTTTTTGGCCAGGCGCTCACCGCGGAGCGGGCGGAAGCGCTCGTCCGGCACGGGAAGCTCACGATCCAGGCCAATAACTGCATGGAGTGCCATACCCTTCTGGGCAACGGCGCCTACTTCGCTCCCGACCTCACCAAGGCGTGGCTCGATCCTTATTGGGGTGCCCCGGACGTACGGGAAAAACTGATGGTCGATTTTCTGCTGGATCCGTCGGAAAAACTCCATAACGGGCTGGGGCGCCGCATGCCCAATCTCCATCTCACGCTGGATGAAGCGAAAGCCGTCGTGGCATTCCTCAAGTGGATGTCCGCGATCGACACCAATGGCTTCCCCTATAACTTCACTACCATGAAGCAGGAGAACTGATATGGCTGCTCTGGGCGAAATTGCCTTGTCCAACCTGAACGGTGGACAAAAGCTGGCAATCAAGTACTTTTCCCTGGCCATCGTGCTGTTTGGAGCCCAGATTCTCTTCGGGCTGTTGGCGGGCATTCAGTACCTGGTGCCCGGCTTCCTGTTCGGAGTGCTGGACTTTTCCATCAACCGCATGGTGCACGTCAATGCATTGGTGGTATGGATGCTTTGCGCATTCCTGGGATCAATCTATTGGCTGCTTGAAGACGAGGCGCAGCATCCGGTTGTCGGCTTGAAGCTGGGCAACCTCGTGTTCTGGGCGTTCACGTCGGTTGTGGCCCTCGTTGTGATCGTTTACCTGCTCGTGCAAACGGGCCGTGGAGAAATCTCGACAATCTGGCTCATCACCGAGGGCAGAGAGTATATCGAGGCGCCCCGGTGGGCAGACATTGCCATCGTGGTTTCGGTGCTGGTGTTTTTCTACAACGTTGCGGGCACCTTTTCGAAAGGAAGGTTCACAGGGATCGGCGGCGTCCTCGTCATTGACCTGATCGCGCTGTTCGGTCTGTATCTGGCAGGCATGTTCTACACCACCAATATTTCGCTCGACCAGTTCTGGTGGTGGTGGGTCATCCATTTGTGGGTCGAGGCGACCTGGGAAGTGCTCGTCGGCGCCGTCCTGGCCTATGCCCTGATCAAAACGCTTGGCGTGCGCCGCGAAATAGTGGAAACGTGGCTCTACATCGAAGTTGCGTTGATGTTCGGCTCGGGCATCCTGGGCCTGGGACATCACTACTTCTGGATCGGAACGCCTGAATACTGGCTGAGCATCGGTGGATTCTTCTCTGCGTTGGAGCCGATTCCGCTGGTCGCCATGGTCGTACACGCGGTGTACGACTCGGGCACCCACAAGATGGAAAACAATAATCATCCGGCGTTCGCGTGGATGATTGCCAACGCTTTCGGCAACTTCCTGGGCGCCGGTGTCTGGGGATTCATGCACACGCTGCCGCAAATCAATCTGTTCACGCATGGCACCCAGTGGACGGCGTCGCACGGCCATCTGGCGTTTTTCGGCGCTTTCGCAACTATCAACATCGCTTTCTTCTACCTCGCCGTGCAGAAGCTGAGGGGCGACGTGTGGATGAGCGCGGAATTGCCCGACCAGGGCCGGAAGTGGAAGTGGTCGTTTTCATTGCTCAATATCGGGATACTCGGCATGACGGTCGCGCTGCTCATTGCGGGATACGTTCAATCCCAGCTTGAACGCGCCATTGGCGGATCGAGCTGGTCGGCATATTTCGAGGCACAGTCCCATCCCTGGTTCCAGCAGGCGATATGGTGGCGGCAGGTCTTCGGCTTCGTCCTGCTGATCGGGTTCATCGTCCTTGTCTGGGACCTGCTCACGGCAGGCAAGCGCGAGACACGCGTCATTCAGTTGCTTAAGCCTGCGTAGCCTTTGCTGCCGCTGCCTCGCCTCGCGTCGAGTTTCACAGCCCTCCGCGATCGCGATTTCTGCTGGCCGTGGGGTGGAACAGCCCTCGGCACCGGCGCGCAGTGGATTCAGCAGGCGACGCTCGTCACCCATCACCCATCGAGTTCGGGATAGTGGCGGAAGACGTCTTCAGTGCTGAACGGAAGACGGCGGGCAGACGCAAGATACGCGGCCATGCGCGGACGCTCCATCACCCTTTGGTGCAGGGCCGTTAATCGCGAAATCTTGCGTTTCACGCGCGCCATCGCTCGCGGAAAAGCGTACCCGAGCCCGGCGATCACCTGGAACATCGAAAGATCGACGTAGGACAACGCCTTGCCGACCATGTGGCGCCCGCCGCCCGGGCCGCGCTCGAGCACGCCCTCGAAGTAATCGAGGAACTTCGGCACGCGTTTCGTCCTGAAATCCTCAGCGCGCCGCTTCGCTTCGCGTTTTTGCTCGTGGTAGTAAAGCCCGCCTGAAATCGGGTGATGGGCGTCGTGAGCCTCGGCCACCAGGTCGGCGATCGTGAGCTGAAGCTGGTGCGCCCAGAGGCGGGCCGCTTCGGCTTTCGGCACGAGACCCAGACGCGGTCCCAGGAAAAGCAGGATGTTGGCGGTCTGCGCGATCACCAGCTTGCCCGCTCTGAGTATCGGCGGGGCAAACGGCGGTCGCGCGGCCCTGGTGTCTTCCAGAAGACGCATCAGCGCCGCCACACCCATCCCCTCGCGCTCCGGCATGCGCGCAACGTCCACGTAATCGGCCGCGGCCTCTTCCAGAGCGAGGCGAACAAACTCGCCGCGCCCCTGGATACCCGGCCAGTAGTAAAGTTCGTAACGCATGGCAAACGGTCCTTACAAGTCAATGAAACAGAAGTAAACGAAGATTACCACCGGTGAACGCAAATAACTCTAACGCAGTGAGCCAGTTTGCATGTTCGGCTCAGGGCGCTTTATACACGTTGCGGTCGAGGCTATACTGACGCGCGCCTGCCGCGGAATCACGGCGACCAAACACGCCCGCAAAAAGAGGAGAAATCGCATGCCTCGCATTCCCCTGCTCCCGGTGGAAAGTCTGACACCGGAACAACGGCGCGTGTATGACGCGATCAAGGCCAGCAGCCGCGATGACCGGGTGGGCGCGCCGTATCAACTGGCGCTGCACTGCCCGGAGTTCCTCGAGAAATGGCAACAGATCGGCGCTTTGCTGCGGTATCGCAACAGCCTGCCGCCGCGGCTGAGCGAACTCGCGATCCTCGTCACCGCCCGGCACTGGGATTGTCAGTACGAATGGCATGCGCACGAGCCGCACGCGATCAAAGGGGGGCTGCCGGCCGGCGTTATCGATGCCATCAGGAGCGGAAAGCGTCCCGCTTTCAACGACCCGGACGAGGAAGCGATCCATGATTTTTGCCGCGAACTGCATGAGACGCATTTTGTGAGCGCTCATGCTTATCAGCGGGTGCTCGATCGGTTCGGCACCGTCGGAGTGGTCGAGCTCACCGCGCTGATCGGCCACTATGCGATGGTGGCGATGGCGCTCAACGCGCATGATCATGGGCTGCCGGCCGGCGTCGCGCCGCCGCTGCCGACCCGCACATGAAAAACCAAAGCAGCGCGGCTCACGCAACAATCGCGCCTATCATGATGCCAGCGCCCGTGACAGGCCGGCGATGAGATCGTTGAAATCGCGCAGTCCATTCAAGCGCGGCCCCGATGCGACATGCGGGGAAGCGGGTCATCCTCGACCAGGAGGACCGGAACGTCAGCCGTGGGCGTTTATGCTTATTCCCGGTTCATGAACGACGGGTTCCTGACTAACGCCAAAAAATTGCGAATTTGCTATTCGGGCTGCATCCCCGCGTTCCTTACGACTTTTCCCCACTTTGCGGTCTCCGAGCGAACGTACGCAGCAAACTCGTCCGGAGTGCTTCCCACCGGTTCGGCACCATTGCCCGAAAAACGCGCCTTGATCTCCGGCTGTTGCAAAGCACGGGCAATATTGGAGTAGATCAGGTCCACGATTTCGCGAGGCACGCCGGCCGGGGCGCTTACCCCGAACCAATTGCTCGCCTCGTAGCCCGGCACGCCGGCCTCGGCAATGGTCGGGATGTCCGGGGCTCCCAGGGCCCGTTTCGCGCTGGTGACGCCCAGGGCACGCAGCCTGCCGCCCCGCACATGACTGAGCGCGGCGAGGATAGTCGGGGTCATGAGCGGCACATGTCCCGCGATCACATCGATCACACCTGGGCCTGCTCCCTTGTATGGCACGTGGACCATTTTCAGCCCGGTCATGTCGAGGAACAGTTCAAAAAAAAGATGAGGAGCCGTGCCGACGCCGGCCGACGCGAAGGCAAGCTCGCCCGGCCGGGCTTTCGTAAACACGATCAGTTCCCTCACTGTTTTGACCGGCAGCGACGGATGTGAGATGAGCACGTTGGGCAGCGACACGACCTGCGTGATATGAACGAGGTCGCGAAGCGCGTCGTAGGGCACTTTCCTGTACATCGCCGGATTGATGGCGAGAGGGGCGGTAGCCAGTAATAAGGTGTAGCCGTCGGGAGCAGAGCGGGCGACGACTTCTCCGCCTATCATCGTTCCGGCACCGGCACGATTCTCCACGACAACCTGCTGGCGGAGATATTCGCCCAGCTTGGGGGCGATCACTCGCGCCGTGAAATCCGCGCCGCCTCCCGGAGACGACGGGACCACCAAGCGAACCGTCCGTGTTGGATAACTCTGCCCGTGTCCCATTAATGCCCAGCTCAATAGAGCGGCGCCAATCAATAACAAAAGCGGATGGTGTCCAACGAGTCTCATATGTTCCCCTCAAGTGTCCTGAATTGTTAATTCGTAGAACAAAACCGTCATTCCGGGCAAGGGCCGTAGGGCGGGAAAGCGCAGCGCATCCCGCCGGTCGGCAGCATACACT
>Ga0156226_1422_pt1 | contig 29971 bp, 34 predicted proteins | sample RifCSPlowO2_12_FD_107874 | JGI IMG/M metagenome (GOLD analysis project Ga0156226, IMG submission 107874) | Betaproteobacteria bacterium RIFCSPLOWO2_12_FULL_62_13
GGGCGATCCACTGGCGCATCTGCAATATACGCCGGCAGCACACGCGCACGCGGCGAAGAGCCTGTGCGAGCTCGCCAACGAAATGACGGGGGGACGCATCATGGGCTTTGGCGGTGGCGGATATCACCGCGGCAATCTCGCCGCCGCATGGTGTGCGGTGTTGAACGAATTCATCCGCGGTTCCGAGCGCTGAAAGCGAAAAGCTGAAACGCGAAGGACGCGAAGGTAAGAGAAGCATAATCCGTCTCAAGAGTAGAACGTGGCCCGGATGGAATGAAACGAAATCCGGGGACAGGATTTCCCGGAAGAACCTGCCCTCGAATGCCTTTATCGGGGGCTTTGCTTCTTCCGGGGGCCCGGCTCCAACCACTAATCACCAATCACGAATCACCAATCACCAGCCAAGCCTCACGCACTTGTTGTCAGCGCATTTGGCGCGCCATGCGTTATAGCGGCTGTCAGGGAGGTTTCTGACGCAATGGATCCGTCTTCGACGGATGGGTTTCACGCATATCAACTGAGGAGACAACAATGAAGAAGCTGATCGCAGCGTTGTGTTTCGTGTTCGCGGTATCGCCGCTCGCACTTGCACAGGACAAGGCGAAGGACACCGGGAAGAAGGCGGCCCCTGCCGCGGAGAAAGCGGCCAAGAAGGGTGCGCCGAAGAAGGAGCCGACTGAGAAGCAAAAGGCGCAGCAGCAGAAGATGAAGGACTGCAGCAAGCAGGCGAGCGAGAAGAAGCTCAAGGGCGACGAGCGCAAGAAGTTCATGAGCACGTGCATGAAGGGTTGAGCGCATGATCGTGATTGCGGCGGCCTGATTGCACGGGCCGCGGGTTGAGGGGCATACTCGCAACAACGGGTAGGCCCCTTTTTATTCATGGATCGGTTACGCCGCCGCGTCTGCGCCTGGATCGCCGGCCTGGGGCTGTCAGGAGGGAAGATCATGACCGCCGCTGCACAGGATCCGTATGCCGCGCAGCGCATGCGGATGCTGGATGAGATCGTCCGGCACACCCGCGAGACGCGGTTGGAGACCGGCCGCGCGGCGTTGAGCGAACGGGTGACGGCGGCGATGGCCAAAGTGCCGCGCCACCGCTTCGTGCCGCCCACGGAGGAGCGCAACGCATACCGGGACCGGCCGCTGCCGATCGGCAGCGGCCAGACCATCTCGCAGCCCTTCATCGTCGCCCTGATGACCGATTTCATGGACGTGAAGCCGGCCGACAAGGTGCTCGAAATCGGCACCGGCTCGGGCTATCAGGCGGCGGTGCTCGCTGAACTCGCCGCCACCGTTTACACCATCGAGATCGTCGAGGCCCTGGGACAGGAGGCGGCGGAGCGGTTGAAGGCGTTGGGCTATCGCAACATCGTGGTGAAGATCGGCGACGGCTATCAAGGTTGGCCCGAGTATGCGCCGTTCGATTCGATCATGGTGACCGCAGCCGCGCGCGAGGTTCCGCAGCCGTTGATCGATCAGTTGAAGTCAGGCGGCCGGCTGGTGATCCCGGTGGGATCGCAGTCGGGCGGCCAGACGCTTTACCTGATTGAAAAACAGGATGGCCGGATTTCCCGGCGCGCGGTGCTGGCGGTGCGCTTCGTGCCGCTCACCGACAAGAGCGGAAAACAGCAATAAGAGCTTTGTTTGACGGGTGCGTTGAACGGAGGGGTGCCGTCCGTTTGGACGCGCACAGCAAGCCGTGCCGCAATGCAGCACAGATCATGGTCGTCCTCCTCTGAATCGCGGGCCGGGATGGCGTGCGGGTTAATTATCAGCGCGAAACGTGGAAGGTTTTGCGGCAGCTTAGAAGCTGTAACGCAAGCCGAAGCGCAGGCCCTGGCCGCGGCGCAAGCCGATCTGTTCCTGAGCCATGAGACCGTAGCTGATCGCCCAGTCGGGTGTCAGCCAATGCCGACCTGTGACTCCGAATTGACGCCCGTCCCCGGGATAGACACCGAGCATCTGCTGCGTATCGAATTCGCGGCCCGATCCGTAGGTGAGGCCGACAGTATTGCGCCCGCCGTAGCGGAGATTGAGCCGGAGTTCATAGCCGGCGGCAGCGGAAGTGGTCCCCGTAGCCGGGAACAGAGGCGGCCCCTGGCCGAGCGCGCTCCACGAATCTCCCAAGCCGGTCGGCAGGCGGTCAGCGCCGGGTTCGTAGATGCTGTATTGAAGACCGAGACTCAGATCCCGGCCGCCGGGCAACAACCGGTGCACCTGGCCGAGCAAAGCGTATCCGCGGGTAGATAGGGGTGAGGCCAAATCGAGGCTGGCCTCGAGCGTCGAGCTCCAGGTCCCGGACAACGGGTAACGCACGCCGCCAAAGCCTTGCGAATACTCCGAGCCGAGCCGCTGCATCATTCGGGTGCCGCTGTAGAGCGAAAACCCTCCCGCACTCCACCCCAGGATTTCGAACGCATCATCGCCGCGGCCGTGTCCACGATAAGGCAATCTCAGTCCTGGCTGCCGCGAAAGCCCGGCCGAAGTTTCCGCCGATACGGTTGAGGCATCATTCGAAAACCCTGACCAGGGTGGGACCAATCCCTGATATGCGGGGTGCTCAAAACCGGCCCCGCCAGCCCGAGCGAAGAGGGCACTCGCCGCGAACAGCGCTGTAACCAGCAGGAACAGTTTGGTGATTCGTTGCATAAGCTGTGGCACCGGATCGTGGGAAAGACTCGCCCGCTCGCCAAGCCAATCATTTTCCCAATAACATAATTCTAGCGAATTCACATCATGAAATCATAGTCCTGTCCGCCTGCAGCGTTGCAATGATGCAACAGAAGTACGCTTTTTCGGCGCCCGCGGGCTGCCCTAGTTTCAGGCGCGAATGCACCAACAGTTTGCGCGAGCACTGCCGCCGCTCGCGAACGAATCTACCAAGTCATTGAATTTACGTATGAAAAAACTCTGGCACGGCGATTGCTGGAAAAGATCCCACCCCTGATCAAGGCAGCGAGCGCGGGAGCAGAGTATGAGCTTGGCACGGACTGTGAAGCAGTTGGCGGGCGAGAGTTCGGCCGGCTGCGAAATTTCAGAGCGCGAGGCGCATGAGCTATTCGCGGCGATGCTCGACGGTGGCGTTGATGCGCTCGAACTGGGTGCAGTGCTCGCACTGCTGCAGGCGCGGGGCGTGACGCTTGCGCAGTTGCTCGGCTTTTGCCGGGCGCTCCGGGAGCGGCGGTTCCGACTTGCATTGCCGCCCACGGCTGCGCGGCCGGTAGTGCTCGCGAGCTGCGCCGGTACCCGCGACGAGCCGAATCTGTTGCCGCTGCTTGCGCTCGCCCTGCAGCGCCTGGGAGTGCCGGTGTTGGTACACGGCGCATTGAACAGCGGAGGGCGCCTGGCGTCCGCTTACGTCCTGCGCGAGCTCGGCGTGATGCCGTGCGCACATCTCACGCAGGTTCAGGCACGGCTCGATGATGAGAAGCTGGCGTTTGCGCCGACTGCGCTGCTGGCGCCTGGGCTGGCCGAGTTGCTGGCGTTGAAAAGCCGTCTTGGATTCGATCACGCCGCGCAGCTCCTTGCAAAGCTGCTCGATCCGTTCGATGGCGAAGCGCTGTTGGTTGTGGCGGCCGGTGGCGACCAAGAGCGCGGCCTGCTGCGCGAGTTGTTGCAGGCGTGGCCCTGTCATGCGCTGTTGCTCGAAGGCACGGAAGGCGAGGCGTTTGCCAACCCCCGGCGCAGGCCCAGACTCGAGTATCTCCGCGCGGGCGCAGCCGATGTGCTATTCGAAGCAGAGGCGGCTCCGCTCAGGAATCTCTCCGCGCTGCCGTCGGCGGGAGACGCCGCAAGCACCGCGCAATGGATACGCCACGCGCTCAACGGCGAAGCGCCGCTGCCGCTGCCGCTGGTGAACCAGATCGCCTGCTGTCTTTACGGCGCCGGATACACCGATGACTTGAACCAGGCGAAAGCGATCGTCGCGGTGGAGACCCGCAGCCTGATCGCGGCGTGAATCCGACAATTGATGCAAACCGCCTGTCGCAGCCCGGCGGGGCGTCTTGATGCTGCCGCGCACCATTCGCGCGCGGTTCAGGCGCGCAAGTTCGGATTCAGCCCGGATCGCGGGGAATCGCCAGGGCAAAAACCGAGCAAATGACTCAAGCATTGCTGAGAGCGGGCAAGTGGGCTAAAATGAAATTCCAACGGCATTTTGAGAAACCCATCTAAATGGAGGAGTACAAATGAAAAATCCGCTCGACTCCCTGTGGGGTACGGTGATCTCCGGCCTGATCCTCACCCTGATCCTGTATCAAGCCGTCAAGTTCTATATGTACTGAAGGGGGACGCCATGGATTTCATACAACTCGGTTTGGGACGCTGGCTGCACGTGTTGTCGGGGGTGATGTGGATCGGCCTGCTCTATTATTTCAACTTCGTGCAGGTGCCGGCGCTGGCGGAAGCCGCGAAGGATGGCACGGGGGCAGGCATTACGAAGCACGTGGCGCCGCGCGCGCTGTTCTGGTTTCGCTGGGCAGCGGTCGCGACTTGGCTGTTGGGCGCGGTAATCCTCGGCAAGCACTTCCTGGACGCCTTCCTGTTTCTGAAGTCGACCTACTATCCGATCGGCATCGGCGCTTGGCTGGGCACCATCATGGTTTTCAACGTGTGGGTGCTGATCTGGCCCAACCAGAAGAAAATTCTGGGCCTCGTTCAGGCGACTGACGAGGAAAAAGCCAAGGCGCGGCGGGTGGCGTTCCTCGCGTCACGCACCAACACCATGCTGTCGATCCCGATGCTGTTCTTCATGACAGCGAGCGGCGGCGTGTTCCGCACAGCGGTGTTTGGGTAAACCCGGCCGCGTCGATGGAACAAAAACGCCCGAGAGGACCTCGGGCGCTTTTGTTCGGTGACCGGGAGCGAACGGTAAGCGGGTCAGCGGTGAGGGGTAAGCGTCACTCGTCACGCGTCTGGCGTCACCCATCACCCATCACCCATCACTCATAACCCATCTCCCATCACCTAGCGTGCTGGCGGGGCGCGCTCGATGCCCTCCACCTTCGCGCCAGGCTTGATGCCGCGCGTGCGGAACCAGCCCTGATTCGTTTCAAGCGCGTATTTCGCCGGCCGCGCCGCGCTGTGGATGTTGCGGGTATGCGGTTCCATGTCGGCGATGTTGATGATCATCCCGCTCGCATCGAGAAACGCGACTGACAGCGGGATGTAGGTGTTCATCATCCACATGCTGTGAACCGTGGCTTCCGGAAACACGAACAGCATGCCACGGCTCTCCGGCAGCATGCGCCGGTGCATGAGCCCCTGGGCGCGGTGGGCGTCGGTTGCGGCGACTTCGGCCGTAAGCTTGTGGCGGCCGATCGTGAGCGTGATGGTCGGAAGCTCCGCGCGCACGCCGGCGGCGATGAGAACGAACGCAACTGCGCCGAGGACTTGTCGCGCGAAAGCGGGTTTCATCCAAATAAAATCCTGTTAATCCTGTCCATTGATCCCGTTCATTGAGCGCTGCCCGTGCTCAGCGGCGGCTCATTTCAACAAGCCAGTCGCTAATGGCATCGAGCACTGCCTCCACGTCGCCTATTGCCGGCAGCAGTTCGAGCACGACCCCGGGATGGCGCCCGCGCAACTCATCGAGCAACCTCGGGAGGTCTCGCTTGAGATGTCCGCCCGGCGCCATGAACAGCGGCGCGACCGTGATGCGGGCGTGACCCGCGGCGGCAAGCTTCTCCACGGCGTCGGCAAGCGTGGGCGGCGCCAATTCCAGGAACGCGAGTTCGACGGCGAGTTCAGGACAACGCGCCGCGATCCTGCGCTGGATGTTGCGGAACGGCACGCTCCATTCGGGATCCCGCGCGCCGTGGGAGAAGAGTACGAGCGCGGACTTCATATCGCCAGGATCTGCTCCCGGTTCCGGCCGATCGCGCCCTGTTCAGAAAAAGGATGAAGGATGAAGGATGAAGGATGACCCGACAGGCTCTTGACTGCCACCAGCCCGTCATCCTTCCGCCTTCCGCCTTCCGCCTTCATCCTCAGCCTTTCCCCGTGCTGCCAAACCCGTTAGCGCCGCGGTGGCTCGCGTCGAATTCCTCGACAACGTTGAAGCCGACCTGCACCACCGGCACTACCACGAGCTGCGCCAGCCGCTCCATCGGGTTCACCACGAAGGGTGCCCCACCGCGATTCCAGGTCGAGAGGAAAATCTGTCCCTGATAGTCGGAGTCGATTAGTCCCACCAGGTTGCCGAGCACGATGCCGTGTTTGTGGCCGAGGCCCGAGCGCGGAAGCACTACTGCCGCAAGGCCGGGATCGGCGAGATGGATGGCGATGCCTGCGGGAATCAACTCGGTCTGGCCGGGCGCGAGCGTGAGCGGTGCATCGATGCAGGCGCGCAGGTCGATCCCGGCCGAGCCCGGCGTCGCGTAGTGGGGGAGGTGGTCGCGCAGCCGCGCGTCGAGAATCTTGACGTCGATTTTTCTCATCACTTCAAGAGCTTTCACCGCAAAGACGCAGAGAACGCAAAGGGACGCTAAGAAAACCAGATGAAAATTATAAAAACCTTTGAATATTCTTTGCGCCTTCGCGCCTTTGCGGTTCAGGATTTTCGCTTTTTCTTTGAACTGTAAAGCCTGGCGATGTGGGCGACGATTTGGCGCGCCACCACCAACTTCGGCGCGCGCTCGAGTCTGTGCATGCCCGCGTCGTCGAGCATCGTCACTTCATTATCGTCGGCGCCGATCGCCTCCTGCGCGAGATTCGCGACCATCAACTGCACTTTCTTCCTGCGCCGCTTCTGGTCCGCGTATTCATCGAGATTGCGGCTCTCCGCCGCAAACCCCACGCAGAAAGGCGGCTTCGGGCGCCCCGCGACCCAGCCCAGAATGTCCGGATTCGGCACGAGTTTGAGCTGTAACTGCGCCTCGTCCGTCTTCTTGATTTTGTGCTGCCTGGGCTTGTCAACGCGATAATCGGCCACCGCGGCGACACCAATGTAAATGTCGGTATGCGCCACGTGCCGCTTGACCGCCTCGAACATCTGCGCCGCCGTTTCGACGCGCGTGATCTGGGCGCCGGCCGGCGCCGGCAGGCTCACAGGGCCCGAAATCAGCGTCACTCTTGCGCCCGCCTCGAGCGCCGCGCACGCGACCGCGTAACCCATCTTGCCCGAGCTCTGATTGGTAATCCCCCGGACGGCGTCGATCGGTTCGAATGTCGGGCCCGCGGTAATCAGTGCGCGCACGCCGTTGAGCAGCTTGGGCGCCAGGAAAGCCGAGAGCGCCTGCACGATTTCCTCGGCTTCGAGCATGCGCCCCATCCCGATTTCGCCGCACGCCTGATCGCCGCTTGCCGGACCTAGCACGACGACGCCGTCGCGCTTGAGCTGCGAAACATTACGCTGGGTAGCCGGGTTGTCCCACATCTGGCGGTTCATGGCGGGCGCGACCAGCAGCGGACACTCTCGCGCAAGGCACAGCGTGGACAGGAGGTCGTCGGCGAGGCCGTGCACGAGCTTGGCGATGAAATCGGCGGTCGCGGGCGCGACCACGATGGCGTCCCGGCCGCGCGAGAGCTCGATGTGCGCCATGTTGTCGGACACGCGCGCGTCCCACATGTCGGTGTATACCGGATTGCCGGACAGCGCCTGCATGGTGGCGGGGGTGATGAATCCGCACGCCGCTGCGGTCATGACCACCTGCACCTCGATTCCGTTCTGTGCCATCTGGCGGGTGAGCTCGGCGGCCTTATACGCAGCGATGCCGCCCGTGAGGCCCAGTATCACTTTTCTGCGCGAGGGATCAGGCACGTGGCGTTTCGCTTAAAGGGAGGCATGAGTGTAACTGTAAAGCCGGTGAATGGTAAATGGTGGTGAACGGTAATCGGGGGGTCAGTCGAGGACTGGCGGCTGCGGCCGGGGAGTGGGGTGGTACCGCACCGTCGAGTCGAGAGCGGTAAACGCGGGAGGTCGTGCGTGCGTTAAGCGCCTAAATGCATCACGAAGTGGTCGCTGCTGGCTATTCACCATTCACCATTCACCATTCACTGGCGCATGCCCATTACCGACTGGCCGCTGGACGATCGTCCGCGGGAGAAACTGCTCAGCAAAGGCGCGGAAAGCCTGTCCGACGCCGAGCTCGTGGCGATTTTTCTGCGCACGGGAGTGAGGGGGAAAAGCGCGGTTGACCTCGCGCGCATAATGTTGACGCGCTTCGGTTCGCTGTCGGCGCTGTTCGCCGCCGACGGCGCCGAATTTTGCGCCATTCCAGGACTGGGCAATGCCAAGTACGTCCAGTTGCAGGCGGTGCTGGAGATGGCGCGGCGCTCACTGCGCGAACAAATCGCACGCGGCGCGGCGCTCGGCTCGCCGCAGGCGGTGCGCGATTATCTGCGGCTGAAGCTGCAGGATCGTCCGCATGAAGTTTTCGTCGGCGTGTTTCTCGACGCGCAGAATCACGTGCTCGCCGTAGAGGAACTGTTCCGCGGCACGCTCACTCAGACCAGCGTCTACCCCCGCGAAGTGGTGAAACGCGCGTTGCATCACAATGCCGCAGCGCTGATCTTCGCGCACAATCATCCGTCGGGGGTCGCGGAGCCGTCCCGCGCCGATGAGGCGCTGACGCAGGCGCTGAAGCAGGCGTTGGCGCTGGTTGACGTCAAAGTGCTCGATCACTTTGTGGTCGGCGGCGGCGCTGCGATGTCTTTTGCCGAACGCGGACTTCTATAGAAGGTAATGAGTAATGAGTGATGGGCAAGAACCGAAAGCACAGGCGCGACGCTGCCTTTTCCCATTACCCGTTACTCATCACCCATCACCGGTCTGCGGCCGGCATCTTGAGGCCGCGGCGGAAACCCTGTAGAATCCGCACCTTTCCGAACTCTGGAGCGAGCGTCATGGCACGCGTATGTCAAGTCACCGGCAAGAAGCCGATGCTGGGAAACAACGTTTCCCACGCCAACAACAAAACGCGGCGGCGTTTCCTGCCCAACCTGCAGTACCGCCGTTTCTGGGTCGAGAGCGAAAACCGCTGGGTCAGTCTGCGCGTTTCGCAGGCGGGCCTGCGCACCATAGACAAGAAAGGCATCGACGTTGTGCTCGCTGAATTGCGCGCGCGCGGCGAGAACTTGTAGAAAACCGGTTCAAACCGCCGATGAACGCCGATGAACACGGATAAATTCAAGGCCGACAAGGCGCTTACCGCGGATTTCCGTCCGCGTAAATCTGCGTTAACCTGCGGTTGCTTGAACGAGTTTTGAGGAGTTAAACCATGCGTGAAAAGATCAAGCTGGAATCGACCGCCGGCACCGGCCACTTCTATACGACCACGAAGAACAAGCGCACCACGCCGGACAAGATGGAGATCAAGAAGTACGACCCGGTGGCGCGCAAGCACGTCATCTATAAGGAAACAAAAATCAAATGACCGCGCGGCGGTCATTCCGCACTGGATTCCGGTTTTCACCGGAATGACGGTCTTATGGCGGCGCCGATGCCTGAGTTTTGTCATCCCGGACTCGATCCGGGATCCATCCGCCACTTTATTTCCGGCCGTTCGAGCGGACGCAAAGCGCCCCGTTCAACGCCCGGGGGATCAAACAAGAAAGCCCGCATCGAGCGGGCTTTCTCACGTACTCTGAACCCTGAACTCTAGACGCTAAACCGGGTTCAGGCGTAGCACCGCAGCCGGCGGCTGAATTCCTGCAACGCCTCGATGCCGCTTTCCTCCGCGCGCCGGCACCAGTCTTCGAGTTGGTGCACCAGTTGTTCCTTCGAGGCACTGGAACGCTGCCACAGTGCAGCGAGTTCCTGGCGCATGGTATAGACGGTATTGAGCACCTTGCTCGCCCCCAGCACCTCGTCCATCCGGGCGCGTTCCGTGACGGGTAGTGCGCGGGGGTCGATGCGCAGCCAGCGCCTGAGCGCCGCACGGTCCACGCGCACCGCGCGCGCCTTCAGTGCGCGCATTTCGTGGGCGCAGGTCCGGCGCAGCGACTTCGCGTACTTGGCGAGCACGTCATAGCGGTGGGTGACCACCGCCTGCAGCGTGACAGCGTCGCAGTGCGTCTTGGCGTGATCGAGCCGCAGCTTGGGGGCGACTTTCTTGACCTGCGCCAGGCCCAGCGTTTCCAGGGTGCGGATGTAGAGCCAGCCGATGTCGAATTCATACCAGCGGTTCGACAGCCGCGCCGAACTCGCGTAGGCGTGATGGTTGTTGTGCAGTTCCTCGCCCCCGATCAGGATGCCCCACGGCACGATGTTGGTGCTCGCGTCCTCAGGCTGGAAATTGCGGTAGCCCCAGAAGTGGCCGATGCCGTTGATCACGCCTGCGGCGAAAAAGGGAATCCACAGCATCTGCACCGCCCAGACGGTGATACCGATGAAACCGAACAGCGCAAAATTGAGGATCAGCAGCAGCGACACACCGAGCACCGAATACCGTGTGTAAAGATTGCGCTCGATCCAATCATCGGGCGTGCCGCGCCCGTATTTCTCGATCGTTTCCGCGTTACGGGATTCCTTGCGGTAGAGCTCGGTGCCTTCCCACAGCACCTTGTTGATGCCGACGATCTGCGGGCTGTGCGGGTCCTCGGGCGTTTCGCATTTGGCGTGATGCTTGCGATGGATTGCGGCCCACTCCTTTGTCACCATGCCGGTAGTCAACCACAGCCAGAAGCGGAAGAAATGGCTCGGCAGCGGATGCAGATCGAGCGCGCGATGGGCCTGGTGGCGGTGCAGAAAAACGGTCACCGCCGCGATCGTGATGTGCGTGACGATCAGCGTGTAGGCGATATATCCCCACCACGGCAGATCAAGAAACCCTGAAAACATGTGCCTCCCCGGTATACGAGCCTGATTGGACGCGTGCAGTCTACCGAAGTTCAACCGGAAGGCAAAGCACAATTTGCTCGCGCCACACGTCCCGGCGGCTGGACAAATGTCACTCCAGGCGGTTGAACCGATGGAGAAAATACGCGAATGCGGACTCGCGCAACCGAGTGGCACTCGCTCGCGTAATGAAAAAAGCGCCGTCTTTGGCGCCCCTTGGGCGCATATCACGTGCCATTTCGCCAGCGCGCGCCCAACCTACGCATTTCTTTGCAGAGCGGCGGCGAAGAAGCCGTCGGTTTGGTGCCGGTGCGGCCAAAGTTGCAGGTACGGCCCGGTGTCGAGATCGATGCGCTGCTGTTTCAGGAGGCCGCTGCAATCGAGGCGTGCGAAATGCGAATGCTCGGCGAGAAAGGCAGCGATGATCTCCTCGTTTTCATCGGCAAGAAAACTGCAGGTGGCGTAGACGATTCGCCCACCGGGTTTGAGGAGTCCGGCTGCTGCGCGCAGGATCGCCGCCTGCTTGAGCTTCAACTCCTCGATCGACCGCGGCGACTGCCGCCATTTGAGATCCGGGTTGCGCCGCAGCGTACCCATTCCGCTGCACGGCGCATCCACCAGTACGCGGTCTATCTTGCCGGCGAGGCGCTTGATTTTGATGTCGTTTTCATTGCGCAGGAGCTGCGGGTACAGATTGGAAAGCCCGGAGCGCTTGAGCCTGGGCTTCAGGCGCGCGAGCCGCTTTTCGGACACGTCGAAGGCGTAGACGCGGCCATGCGAATGCATGAGCGCGCCGAGGTGCAGGCTTTTGCCCCCGGCGCCGGCGCAGAAATCCACCACCAGATCGTGGCGCTTCGGCGCGACCAGATAGGCAAGGAGCTGGCTGCCTTCATCCTGCACTTCGATCGCACCGTTCAGGAACAGCGGATGACGGCTGAGCGCGGGCTTCCCCTTCACCCGGATGCCTACAGGTGAATACGGCGTCGGCTCACCTGCGATGCCGCTTGCCGCAAGCTCGCGCAGCGTCCCATGGCGCTCGGCGCGCAATGTATTGACGCGCAGATCGAGCGGCGCCGGCTGCTGCAGCCCGCGGCCGAGCGCGAGAATCTCCGCTTCCGCCATGCGGGAGGAAAGTCGTTCAACCAGCCAGTCGGGAAGATCGGCCCGCACCGCAAGCGGCAAATTGTCGAGTGCGACGGCCTTGAGCCCGCCCAGCCAGTCTGCCTCGTCCCCCTTCAGCAGTGGCGTGAGTTCGCGCGCGCTCACACCCGCAATGCGCGCGAGGTAGGCGAGCAGCGTGCGGAGCGGCGTGACCGTGGTGACCAAATGGTCGAGGAGCCGCTTGCGCCGCAGCACGCCAAACACCGCCTCCGCGACAAAAGCGCGGTCATGCTGGCCGAGCGCGCGGTGCTCGCGGAAAAAATCATGCAGCACCACGTCCGCCGGCCGGTCGAATTTCAGGACCCGGCGCAGCGCCTCGGTTGCGGCCTCGATCTGGTGGCGGTGGATCGTCATGGTCGAAAAGCGATGGCCACAGAGAACACAGAGGGCATAACGGAAGATGGCGATAGCAAGAGTCAGGAAGCTGACGTTACGCCTGGCGCCCCCTGTTTTCCCTTTGTATTGCTTTTCGGCATTTCTCTGTGGTCTCTGTGCCCTCTGTGGCTTGCTTCTATTCTTCCGAGATGCGGATTTCGTTCACGACCTGTTCCGCCGACGGATTGCCCTCGCGATCATAGAAGCGCAGTTTCACGGGCAGGTGACGGTATTCGACTGCGAGCCAGATCTCGATGCTCTCGGCCCCCGGCCGGCGCACCTGTTTCAGGGGAAGGGTCTTGAGCATGCCAAGCGGGGTTTCGATCTCTTTCTCGTCCAGCACCTCGAGTTCATAACTTTCGATGCGCGAGCCGTTGGTGATCGGCAAGCGGATGCGTCCCGCGGCGGGCGGCGCGAGCGAGAGCTGATACATGAAACTCACGATGTCCTGGCTGCCAACGGACAGCGCCACACCGTGCTGATTGGGTACCTTGCCTAGCGTGATGGTGCCCGCTTCCCAGTCAAATCGCGCCTGAGCCGCCTCGGTCTGCCCGCGGCGCGTGCGGCTCATGAGGAAATTTTCCGGCTGCAACCCGCGCGCCGTGAGTTTGCCTTGGCTCAGGTAGACAAGGCGCTGCGCGCGGAATAGCTCCACGATGCCCGTCGTTTCCGACACGCTGCCGAGTCTGTAGCCATCGCCTTCGATCTCCCACGTTTGCACGGTTCGTCCGACGGGGAACCTGTCGGCGCCAAAGAACAACGTGTAAGTGATGCGGCCCTTCTTCGGGAGGCTCTTCAGCGGCGCGGGTTCCGGGGCAAATGTGCTCGACGGCACGCTGGCAACGAGCGACGGTTCGGCCGCGAGCGGCTCGGGTTCCGGCTCTTCTGCGACGGGCGCGGGCAGTTCCGGCTCGGACGGCAGCGCGAACGGTGTCGCGGCGGTGACCGGAGGCAGCGCAAGAGGAGGCGGCTGCGCTGGGCGGGGTGCGACGGGTTTGGGCCGAGCCGTGGGTTGGCTCACCGGGGGCGCGGGTGGCGGCACCCGGTACTCGAGGCGCGCTTCCAACCGCGGCGCGGCAGGGCTTTTCTCGGGGGGACGCAGCCACGCGCCCGAGATAACCACGGCATGCACCAGAACCGAGACGAAAATCGCAGCCAGAAAGCGGAGTGAGAGGGCGCGCCGTACCACGGTTTGATATCGAGCCTTGTGACGATCTGCCCGCAGCGCGCGCTCAGGGATCGAGCGGCGGTGAGGTGAGCGCACCCTGCGCCGCGCGGCCCTGCTTGAAAAGCACTTTGCCGGCGGCGCCGAGCCTCAGCCGGTCCTCGCAGAACCAGCGCACCGCCTGCGGGTAGATGCGGTGCTCCTCGGCGAGCACGCGCGCCGCCAGCCGCTCCTCGGTGTCGTCGGGCAGTACCGGCACCGCCGCCTGGATGACGATCGGACCGAGGTCGAGGGCGGGTGTCACGAAATGCACGGTGCAGCCGTGAATACGCGCCCCCGCTTCCAAGGCGCGGCGATGCGTGTCGAGGCCCGGAAACGCCGGCAGCAGCGAGGGATGGATGTTGAGCAAGCGGCCGGGGTAGCGATTAACAAACGCCTCGGTGAGAACGCGCATGAAGCCGGCGAGCACGACGAGATCGGGCTGATGGCGGTCGATTTCAGCGGCGAGCGCTGCATCGAACACCGCACGGTCGCCGAACGAGCGATGATCGACGACTGCCGTCGCCACACCATGACTGCACGCCATGGCGAGCCCTTTGGCGTCGGGATTATTGCTGATGACAGCGGCGAAATGCGCCGGCAATCCGGCCTTGAGCAGGGCTTCCATATTGCTGCCTCGGCCGGAGATCAATATCACAATGCGTTTCACAATCCTCAGCCTTCAGTCCTCCGGTCTCAGGCGGGATACGCGCACAGCGTTCCCCGACATCCTTATGGCGTCAGGTAGCCGGTGCGGCAACCTGACCTACGCCCGCTCGATCCTCAATCCTCGCTCCTCAATCCTCATCGTCTCTAAGCAATGATGGTCTGCGGCCCTCTGCCGCGACGGCGCCGGACCGTGCCGATGCGCCACACGGTCTCGCCCGCATCGGTGAGCAGTGCTTCCGCCGTCTCCGCCTCCGCGGGGCTGACGACAAGCACCATGCCGATGCCGCAGTTGAACACGCGGTACATCTCGCGGTCCGCGACATTGCCCTGTTGCTTGAGCCAGGTGAACAGCGGCGGCATCGTCCACGTCCCGCGTTCGATATGGGCGGCAAGCCCCTTGGGCAGCACGCGCGGAACGTTCTCGATCAGGCCGCCGCCGGTGATATGCGCGAGTCCTTTGACATTCACCTTCTTGATCAGTTTCAGCACGGGTTTGACGTAGATGCGCGCCGGTGCCAGGATCAAGTCGCTTAGCGTCTTGCCCGCGAGTTCGGCCGACAGGTCGATGCGCTTCACGTCGATGATCCTGCGGATCAGCGCGTAGCCGTTGGAGTGCGCCCCGTTACTCGCCAGCCCCAGCAGCACATCGCCTTCAGCGATCAGCGCGCCGTCGATGATTTCGCTCTTCTCGACGATGCCCACGGCGAATCCGGCGAGATCGTATTCATCCGCTGGATACATTCCGGGCATTTCCGCCGTTTCGCCGCCGATCAGCGCGCATCCGGCCTGCTCGCAACCGGCGGCAATGCCCTTGATCACCTCGGTCGCGGTCGCTACATCGAGCCTGCCGCATGCGTAGTAATCAAGAAAGAACAGCGGCTCCGCGCCGCTGGTCAGAATGTCGTTGACGCTCATCGCCACAAGGTCGATGCCTATGGTGCCATGGTGGTTCAACTGGAACGCGAGCTTCAGTTTGGTGCCCACGCCATCGGTGCCGGAAACGAGCACCGGCTCCCGGTAATTGCGCGAAATTTCGAACATCGCTCCAAAGCCGCCGATGCCGGCCAGCACGCCTTCGCGCAGCGTGTGCTTGGCGAACGGCCTGATGTTTTCGACCAGTTGTTCGCCGGCGTCGATGTCCACGCCGGCATCGCGGTACGTGAGGGGGGCGGGATGGTTCGATTTCAATTTTGGTATCCGCACAAAAGGGTCGGGCCACGACGAATACAGGGGTCACAGAGAAAACATGGAAATTCACGGCAATGCCGAAGATTTCGGCTAAGATAGCGTGCCAGCAACGGCTCGCCTCTGACAGTATGTTGAAAAAACCGCAAACGGCCCCGCCGCTGGTGACAGCAGTGGCCCTTTCTCCGCGCTCTCTGTAGCTCATTGGAATTTTACCGTAAATGGAACCTCAATGTTCTGACGGTCTGCAGCCGCCGCGATACGCCCTGCGAGCCCCTTCGCGCTCTGGCCAGTTTTGGCTCGCAACGCACGTGCGTTTCATTATGTTAGAGACTCTTAGCCCCGGCACCGTTCGATGAAACAGCTTGCGCTGGACTTCGCGCACAGGCCGCAACCCGCACTTCAGAATTTCGTGGCTGGCCGAAACGCCGAGCTCCTGCAGAATCTGCGGCAGCTTTCTGTGGGCGGCGCGCTCGATCGTTTTGTCTACATCTGGGGCACGCCTGGCAGCGGCCGCAGTCACCTGCTGCGGGCCGTCGTGGCGGCGGTGCGCGCTGCGGGAGTGAACGCCGCCTACATCGCGTGCGCCCGGGACAACGGCTTTGCACAGAACCTCCAGCACATGGACTTTGTCGCGGTCGATGATGTGGAGCGCCTGGGCGAGGACGCGCAGATCGCACTCTTCAGCCTCTACAACGCGTTGCGCGAGCAGCGTGGGAGGCTGCTTGCGAGCGGTCATGCGCCGCCGGTGCAGTTGAATCTCCGGCAGGACCTGGTGACCCGGCTGGGCTGGGGACTGGTCTACCAGGTGCATGCGCTGTCGGACGAGGAGAAGACACAGGCGCTTCGGCGCCACGCCGAAGCGCGCGGCTTTCAACTCCCGGCTGAGGTCTGCGCCTATCTGCTCACTCGCACGCGGCGCGATATGTCGTCGCTGCTCGCGATGCTCGATGCGCTCGACCGTCATTCGCTCGAGTCGAAGCGCCCGGTGACGGTGGCGCTCGCGCGGGAGTTGCTGCTTGCGGCGCCGAGGCCGCCGGATGCCGGAAAGGAACCCCCACCCCAACTCTCCCCCTTGGAAAAGGGGGAGGGATGGGGAGGGTGCAGGTGTTGATTTCGCAACGCGTGTCGTTCGTGAGATTGGTGCTGTTTGATCTGGACAACACGCTGCTCGCCGGCGACAGCGACTTCGAGTGGGCGCAGTTCCTGATCGAGCAGGGCGTGCTCGACCGCGAGGTGTACGAAGCGCGCAATCAGGCGTTCTATGACCAGTACAAGGCGGGCACGCTGGATATTCACGAATTTCTCAACTTCCAGTTGAAGCCGCTGTCGCGTCATCCGCGCGCGGTGCTCGACACCTGGCACCGTGAGTTCATGGCCCGCAAGATCATGCCGATCATCCGCGCGAGCGCGCGCGAGCTGGTGATGCGCCACCGCCGCGACCTGCGCGTCGCGATCACCGCGACCAACAGTTTCGTGACCGCGCCGATCGCGCGCGAGTTCGGCATCGACAACCTGATCGCCACCGAACCCGAGCAGCGCGCCGGCGAATTCACCGGCAATGTGGCCGGCATCCCGTGTTTTCGCGAAGGCAAGGTCAAGCGGCTCGAACAATGGCTTGCGGAACAGGACCGCACGCTGGCGTCTTTCGATGAATCGTGGTTCTACAGCGACTCGCTCAACGACCTGCCGTTGCTTGCGCGCGTGACTCACCCGGTCGCGGTCAATCCCGACGCGACGCTGCGCGCGCACGCCGAGAAATACGGCTGGCCGATCATCAGCCTCAATTGAAGCGGTGATGGGTGATGAGTGATGGGTGATGAGTGATGAGAGTTTTCACCCATTACCCATTACCCATTACCCATTACCCATTACCTGCTCAACACTCATCACTGATTATATGTCTCGTCTCGTGCTCTTCGCTGTGCTGCTGGTCGCCGCTGTGAGCAGCCTCTTTGCGGCGCTCCTGCTCGGCACGTTTCCGGTTTCGGCGCTGCAGCTCGTGGACAGTGTTTTCTACCCGGTTCCCGGCATGGTGCACGACGTGATCTGGCAGTTGAGGGCGCCGCGTGCGCTCGCGGCATTCGCCTGCGGCGGGCTGCTCGCGGCGGCCGGTGCGCTGTTGCAGGTGCTGTTACGCAACGCGCTCGCCGATCCCTACATCCTCGGCGTCTCGAGCGGCGCATCGCTCGGCGCACTGTTCGCCCTGACGCTGGGGGCGGGAACGCTGTTCATGAACGCGGCTGCGCTCATTGGCGCATTGGCGGCGATCGTCATCGTGTTCGGACTGAGCTTTCGCAGCAGCGACTGGAACGTCTACCGTTTGCTGCTGACAGGCGTGGTGCTGGCGACCGGGTTGTCGGCGTTGGTGAGCCTTATCCTTGTGATGGCGCCGCAGGCGCAGGTGAAAGGCATGCTGTTCTGGTTGATGGGGGACCTTGCCTATGCCGGCAGCCCGGCTGCAGCGTGGGTGGTACTGGGGCTGGTGATGCTCTACGGGGTGGTGCGCGCAACCGAGCTCGATCTGCTCGGCCTCGGTCAATACAAGGCGCGTTCGCTGGGCGTTGCCGTCACGCCGCTTCAGATCGGGGTTTTCTTTGCCGCGGCGCTTGCCACCGTCGCGGCCGTGATGCTCGGCGGCGCCATCGGTTTCATCGGGCTGATGGTTCCGCACGCGATTCGCCTGTTGGGCGTCGCGGAGTATCGCGCGTTGCTGCCGCTCGCGACCCTGCTGGGCGGCAGTTTCCTGACGCTCGCGGACACGGCTGCGCGCACGCTATGGGCGCCGCAGCAACTGCCGGTCGGGGTCTTGACCGCGCTTATCGGCGTGCCGGCGATGCTGCTGTTGCTGGGCAGAAAACGTTGATGCTTTCCTGTGAAAACCTCATGCTGAGCGTGCCGGGACGCGTGCTGTGCCGGAGCGTGACCTTTGCGCTTGAGCCCGGTCAGTTGTGGGCGGTGCTGGGACGAAACGGCAGCGGGAAGACAACGCTGGTGAACGCGCTCGCCGGCCTGCGAGCCGATGCGCGCGGCGCGGTCAACCTGAACGGCGATCCGCTGTCATCGATTGCCAACCGGCAACGCGCACGCGAGATCGGCGTGCTGTTGCAGCTCGAGGACACGGATTTCTGGGGCAGTGTGCTCGAGTACGTGCTGTTGGGCCGCTTTCCCCATGCCCGATCGTGGTTCGGTTGGCGCCGTGAGGATGAAACAAGCGCTCGCGCCGCGCTTGAGGCCGTGGATCTCGCGCCGCTCGCGCAGCGCGGTTTCGCGACGCTTTCCGGGGGCGAGCGCCAGCGCGCGCGCATCGCACAGGTCCTCGCGCAGGAACCGCGCTGCTTTTTGCTCGACGAACCGCTGCAGCACCTCGACCTCGGGCATCAGGTGCGCACCCTCGATCTGTTTCAGCGCCTGGCGCGCGAAGAAGGGCGGGCGGTGGTAATGGTGCTGCATGATGCGCTGTGGCCGGCGCGCTTCTGCACTGATGCACTGCTCATCTATGACGACGGCAACACGCTGGCCGGCCCCGCGCGGGAAGCGCTCACGCGCGTCAATCTGGAGCGGGTCTACGGTTGCGCCCTTGCGGAACTCACGCAGGGCGAGGGCAGGTATTTCATACCCAATGTATAATTCAGTGAGCAAACCCGCGGCCAAGCCGGGGGTTTACCTCACTGAATTAATGATCACCAAGTTTCTGGGCCGCGTTTTCTCCGGCCGCATCTTCAAGGGCGGCCAGCCGAAAATCATCCCGTTCGGTTCGCACGGCATTGCGCGCGAGCGCATCAGCCGCTGCGCGCTCACGGTTACGCAAACGCTGCAGCGGCACGAATTCGCGGCATTCGTCGTGGGCGGCGCGGTGCGCGACCTGCTGCTCGGGCGCGAACCCAAGGACTTCGATGTCGCGACCGATGCTACGCCGGAGGAAGTGCGGAGACTCTTCCGCCGCTCGCGCATCATCGGCCGGCGATTCCGGCTGGTGCACGTGATGTGTGGACCGGAAACGGTCGAGGTATCGACTTTCCGCGGCGGCGATGCGGCCGAGGACGACGAGACGCGCAGGTCGGACGAGCACGGCCGGATTCTCCGCGACAATGTGTTCGGCAACCAGAAACAGGATGCGACGCGCCGCGACTTCACGATCAACGCGTTGTTCTACGATCCCGCGTCGCAGGAAATCTGGGACTATCACGACGGCGTCGATGACCTGCGGAAGCGCCGGCTGAGGATGATCGGGAATCCCGAAAAACGCTATCGCGAAGACCCGGTTCGCCTGTTGCGCGCGGTGCGGCTGGCGGCGAGCCGCGGCCTGGAAATCGATGCGCGCAGCCGCAAGCCGATCCGCGCGCTTGCGGACCTGCTCGCCAACGTGCCGACGTCGCGGCTGTTCGACGAGATGCTGAAGTTGCTCCTGTCGGGCCACGCGGTCGAGTGCGTCACCAAACTGCGCAGGGAAGGCTTGCACCACGGCCTGCTGCCGCTGCTCGACGTGATCCTCGAGCAGCCGCTCGGGGAACGCTTCGTGATGCTCGCGCTGAAAACGACCGATGAGCGCATCCGCGCCGAAAAGCCGGTATCGCCGGCCTTTCTGTTCGCCGCGCTGCTGTGGCACGAGGTGCTCGCTGCGTGGAAGAGCATCGAGGCAAAGGGCGTGCCCACGATCCCCGCGTTTTACCAGGCGATGGAGCAGGTGATGCAGGTACAGGCGGAGAAGCTCGCCATCCCGCGCCGTTTCGGCGCCGAAATGAAGGAGATCTGGGCACTGCAGCCGCGCTTCCTGCAACGCGCCGGCCGTCGCCCGTACCGATTGCTCGAGCACCCGCGCTTTCGCGCGGGGTACGATTTCCTGCTGTTGCGGTGCGAGAGCGGAGAAGTCAACCCCGATGTGGGCGGCTGGTGGACGCGTTTCCAGCGCGCCGGCCAAGCCGAGCGTGAACAGATGCTGTTGCAGGACACCGAGCCGAAGAAGCGCCGCCGGCGGCGCAGGCGGAAGGAGAGGAGTGAGAGTGAAGCCATGAAGGCGGAAGGATGAAGGATCAAGGATGAAGGCGGAAGGCGGAAAGAATCTTGTAGGTCAGGTTGCGCCGAGCGCTACCTGACGCCGCAGCGTGTCGGGTAGCCTAACGGTAACCCGGCCTACGCGAGACTGGCGCATGTTATGACACCCATCACTGCCTTTATTGCGCTGGGCAGCAACCTTAACGATCCGGAGCAGCAGGTGAGAAACGGATTGCGCGAGCTCGCCGCATTGCCGGAAACGCGCCTGGTGAGCGCATCTTCTCTCTACCGCAGCGCGCCCGTTGGCTATCGCGAACAGCCGGATTTCGTGAACGCCGTGGCGCGCATCGAGACGAGCTTGCAGCCGCGCGCGCTGCTCGATCATTTGCTCGCGATCGAACGCCGCCGTGGCCGCGTGCGCGAATTTCCCAACGCGCCGCGCACGCTCGATCTCGACATCGTGCTCTACGGCGATCTCGTGCTGCACGAACCCGGCCTCACGATTCCCCACCCGCGCATGCATGAGCGCGCTTTCGTGATCGTGCCGCTTGCCGAGATCGCCCCGGAAGTGACCATTCCCAGTCGTGGTTCCGTGAGGGAGCTTATGGGGAGCTGCGATGCCGCGAGCATAGTGAAGCTGGCAGGCGTCAGGACGTGAGAGCGACGCGGCTGCCGGACAAGTACCGGTACATCGTGGTCGAAGGGCCGATCGGCGCCGGCAAGACGAGTCTTGCGCGAATCATGAGCGAGCGCTGCGGCGCTGTTTCGATGCTCGAGGATCCGGAAGCAAATCCGTTCCTGCCGGGTTTTTATCAGAACCCCGCCCGCTATGCGCTCTCGACGCAGCTCTACTTTCTGTTCCAGCGCGTCAACCAGGTGCGGGACCTCAGGCAGTTCGACCTGTTCGGGCGCGTGACCGTCGCCGATTTCATGCTGGACAAGGACCCGCTGTTCGCGCGGCTGACGTTGGACGACGACGAGTTCAAGCTGTATCGGCAGATCTATGCTCATCTCAAGCCGCAGGCGCCCACCCCTGACCTCGTGATCTACCTGCAGGCGGTTCCGGAGACGCTGATCGAGCGGGTGCGCCGCCGCGGCGCAAGCTACGAAAAGGGCATCCCCGACGAATATCTGGCGCGGCTGGCGGAAGCCTACATGCGGTTTTTCTACGATTACACAGCGGCCCCGCTGCTGGTCGTCAATTCGGAGAATCTGAACTTTGTTGATTCGCCGGGGGATTTTGATTTATTGTTGGAGCGCATCGGCGCCAAGCGCGGTCCGCGCGAATTTTTTTCTCTGGGCAATTAAGGCAGCCGCAGAGAACACAGAGAAAAACGTCAAGAGCATCAACGCAAAGGACGCGACGAGTTGGCTGTTGCGGTGAGACAATGTCTGCATTTCTTGGTGGTGGCCACGGCCTGACGGTGCTTTCTTTTCTCTGTGTTCTCTGTGACCTCTGTGGCTAAAAGGCTTCTAACATGCGTATCACGTTGAATACCCTGCAAAAGATGATGCAGGAAGGCGACAAGATCACGATGCTGACCTGCTATGATGCAAGCTTTGCCGCCCTGCTCGAAGAAGCGGGGGTGGAGTCGCTGCTGATCGGCGATTCACTGGGCATGGTGCTGCAGGGTCATGAATCCACGCTGCCAGTCACGCAGCGCGATGTGGTGTATCACACCGCGTGCGTTGCACGCGGGGCAAAGCACGCCTTCATCATCGGCGACATGCCGTTCGGCACTTTCCAGCTCTCGCCGCAAGAGGCGTTCCGCAATGCGGCCGAGATCATGGCGGCCGGCTCGCACATGGTGAAGATCGAGGGTGGCCTGCCGATGCTGGAGACGATCGAATTCCTCACTCGGCGCGGCATTCCGGTATGCGGCCACCTTGGGCTTACGCCGCAGTCGGTACATCAACTCGGCGGCTACCGTGTTCAGGGCAAAGGCGATACGGCGGCACAGCGCCTGCTGGAAGAAGCGAAGCAGCTCGAACAGGCCGGCGCCGGCATGATCGTGCTCGAAGCGATTCCCGCGCTGCTCGCCCGCGACATCACCGCGGTCTTGCGCGTTCCCACCATCGGTATCGGCGCCGGCGTGGACTGCTCGGGCCAAGTGCTGGTGCTGCACGACATGCTCGACATTTATCCCGGAAAGAAGGCGAAGTTCGTGAAGAATTTCATGCGCCCGGGGGGCTCGATACAGGCTGCTGTCGCGATGTACGTCAAGGAAGTCAAAGCCAAGACCTTTCCCGGCCCGGAACACAGTTTTTAGGGACTAGTCCCTAGCCCCTAGTCCCCAGCCCCTGGCCCCTCATCACATGGACATCATTCGCTCGGTTGCCGATCTGCGCGCACGCCTGCAACGGGTGCCCAACAATGTATTCGTGCCCACCATGGGTAATCTGCACGAAGGACATATTCGGTTGATCGGTATCGCCAAGCCGCGTGCGGCCTGCACCGTGGTGAGCATTTTCGTCAACCGCCTGCAGTTCGGGCCGCGGGAGGACTTCGACAGTTACCCGCGCACGTTCGAGGCCGACTGCAGGAGACTGCGGGACGCGGGCGTCGACGTGGTGTTCGCGCCCGAAGAAAAGGAAATCTATCCCGAACTGCAGACGTTCGTCGTCGAGCCTTCCGATCTCCAGCACATTCTCGAAGGAGCGCATCGGCCGGGTCATTTTCGCGGGGTCGCCACCGTCGTGCTGAAGCTGTTCAGCCTGGTCATGCCGCATTCGGCGATCTTCGGCAAGAAGGACTATCAGCAGTACATCGTGCTGCGTGACATGGTGCGGCAGTTTGCGCTGCCGATCGAGATCATTCCCGCCGAAACGGTGCGCGCGCCGGATGGTCTCGCTCTTTCCTCGCGCAACGCATATCTTTCTCCGGAAGAGCGGCGTGAGGCGCCACGCCTCTACCGGATCTTGCGCGAGGCGCACGACGAGATCACGGCGGGCGCGCGCGATTTCCAGCGCATCGAGCTGCACAGCATGTGGGAGCTCGCGAACCACGGCTGGAAACCCGATTACGTCGCAGTGCGCCGGCAGGCCGATCTGCAGGCACCGGCGCCGGATGATCGCGAGCTCGTGGTGCTCGCCGCCGCGCGTCTCGGCAAGGCGCGCCTCATCGACAACGTTGAAGTGAATCTGCCGCGTTAGCGGCAAATTCACCGTTTCGGGTTTCGAGTCGCGGGTTTCGGGTTAATCAAGCCTCAAGTGGTCGAAATCCAACTCGAAACTCGAAACTCGAAACTCGAAACTGCCTTTGTGGTGCCGGGAGAGGGGGTCGAACCCTCACGGTATCGCTACCGCGGGATTTTGAGTCCCGTGCGTCTGCCAATTCCGCCATCCCGGCATCAAGGCGAAGAATTATCTCCCACCGGAGCATACAGCGGCAAGACAATCAGCGTTGTTTCTGTATCGTGAGGGCGTAAGAGCGGGAGGGCGTGAGGGCGACAAATCCCGTGAGAGCGCGTCGGAGCGTGAGAGCGTGAGGGCGTGAGAGGGAAGAGCAAAAATGCCTTTCTCGATCTGCTGATCTCCCGATCTCACGACCTCCCGGCTTTTCCACCTCCCGATCTCCCGACTTCACGACTCACGGGTTTCATATAGTCCCTGAGATGCGCCTCGATGATTTTGACTATGAGCTGCCGCCGGAGCTGATCGCGCAGTTTCCGGCGCCGGAACGCGCGGCGAGCCGCCTGCTGCATCTCGACGGCAGGACAGGCGCGGTGACTGACCGGTACTTCCGCGAAATCGCCGCGTTGATGGCGCGCGGGGACGTGATGGTCTTCAACAACACGCGGGTGATCAAGGCCCGGCTCACCGGCCGCAAGAAGACCGGCGGCCGGGTCGAGGTGCTGATCGAGCGCGTGCTCGCCGGCGATCGAGTGCTTGCCCAAGTGCGGGCGAGCCACCCGCCGCGCCAAGGAAGCCTTTTGAGCCTGGCCGGCGCGGTCGAGGTCATGGTAATCGAGCGGCGCGGTGAATTCTTCGAGCTGCGCTTCAGGAATTGCGACGATGTATTTGGTTTGCTCGAGCGATACGGCGCCGTGCCGCTGCCACCGTATATCGAGCATGCGCCCGATGTGCGTGACGAGGAACGCTACCAGACGGTTTACGCGTCCGAACGCGGCGCGGTCGCGGCGCCGACGGCGGGACTGCATTTCGACGAGCCGCTGCTTGCCGAGCTGCGGCGCCGCGGGGTCGAGATCGCTCACCTCACGCTGCACGTTGGCGCGGGCACGTTCCAGCCGGTGCGCGTGGAGGAGCTGGCTGAACATGAAATGCACAGCGAGTGGTATCACGTGCCGCCGGACACGGTAGCGGCGGTGAGGCGCGCGCGGATGGAAGGCGGAAGGGTAATCGCGGTGGGAACCACGAGTCTGCGTGCGCTCGAAACTGCGGCGGCGGGCGGGGAACTGAAGGCGGGCTACGGCGAAACCAAGCTCTTCATCATGCCCGGATACGAATTCCGGGTCGTCGAGCGGCTCGTGACCAATTTCCACTTGCCGAAATCGACGCTGCTGATGCTGGTTTCGGCCTTCGCCGGCATGGATACTATCCGCCGCGCCTATCGCCATGCGATCGAGCGCCGCTACCGCTTCTTCAGCTACGGCGATGCGATGTTGATTGAAAGACAGTGACCGGTGACTCGTGACCCGTGACTTGTGACCGGTGCCAAGGACGCCAAGAAAGAGCTTCATGACGAGACGAAAGCCCGAAACACGCGACCGCTATCGGCACTTCCTGACGATCACAACGCGCTGGATGGACAACGACGTGTACAGGCACGTCAACAATGTCGTCTTCTACTCGTTCTTCGACACGGCGGTCAACGAATACATGATGCGGGAGGGCGTGCTCGACCTCGAGGATTGCCCGGTGATATGCCTGGTGGTGGAGACCGGATGCCAGTACTTCAGCCCGATCTCGTTTCCCGATGCGGTGCACTGCGGCCTGCGCGTCGCTCACCTGGGCAACAGCAGCGTGCGTTTCGAGATCGGGATTTTCCGCAACCACGACAATACGGCTGCGGCGCAGGGCCATTTCGTGCACGTCACCTGCGACCGCGAGACTCACCGGCCGGTCAGCATGCCCGCCGCCGTGCGGGCGGCGCTGGAGCGACTCGTTCTTTCGTAGGAACGTGGGCCGGGGTGTGCACGGCGCTCCCCGGATTCTTTGTCAGGTAGCCGCATCCGCGCCAACCTGACCTACGTCGATTGACGGAAAAAGATTACGGTCATAGACGTTTGGCGCGCAGTAACGGACGTAGGCCGGGGGCGCAACGCGCTCCCCAGCGACTGTGCCGGAACGTACGCGCATTGGTTACGTGGCGTACGTATCAGGACCGGGTTAGAATGGCCACTATCATCACTGGGGATGCTCGCAATGGCCATAATGAGCGCCTATCGGGAGGAAAAAAAACGATGACCAACCGGCTCTACTACGGCGACAACCTCGACATCCTGCGCAAGGAGATCAAGGACGAGTCGGTTGACCTGATCTACCTCGACCCCCCATTCAACTCAAATCGCGCATACAACCTGCTGTTCAAGACGGATTGCATGATGCGCGGGAAATCCCTTGCGATCGGCGGCAGGATGATCCAATGGAAGTGGTCGTCGAGAATCACATAACCAAGCATACGGAAAGGAATGGTTTGCTTTACTTCGCGCGTGATCGCGAGCAGCAATCCCTTCGCCTTTTCCGATTTGAGAATCGGTTGGCGTTGGTGGCAGACGGCCGTGATGAATATGGGAGCGTTGGCAATGTAATAGCGGCGGATGTTGCCCATGCGTTTTGGTTCCGTCAGGTAGCCGCTCAGGCGGCAACCTGACCTACAACGTTTCGAACCGCAAAGTGGCGTACGGGGGTGCGTACCTCATGTGGGATGTGTCAGACGTAGGCTGCAGTATGCGCAGTGACGTGGGCCGCGGTGCGCGCCCCGCGTTCCCCGGCATCAAGTTACAATGCCGCGATGGAATTTTCGGTAACGCATCAAGACGGCCAGGCTCGGCGCGGGAAATTAAGGCTCGCGCACGGCGAGGTGGACACGCCGGCCTTCATGCCGGTCGGCACCTACGGTGCGGTAAAGGCAATGAGCCCGGCCGAACTCGCAGATCTCGGCGCACAGATCGTGCTCGGCAATACCTTTCACTTGTGGTTGCGGCCCGGCCTTGACGTCATCGCCGCACACGGCGGGCTGCACCGTTTCATGGGCTGGCAGGAGCCGATTCTCACGGACTCCGGCGGCTTCCAGGTGTGGAGCCTGGGCCAACTGCGCAAGATCAGCGAGGAGGGCGTCAAATTCCAGTCGCCCGTGAATGGTGATCCGTGCTTTCTCTCGCCTGAAGAATCGATGCGCATCCAGCGCGTGCTCAATGCCGATATCGTGATGGTATTCGACGAGTGCACGCCCTATCCGGCCGAATTCGATGAGGTTCGCGATTCGATGCGGCTTTCGCTGCGCTGGGCGGAGCGCTCAAAGCGTGCGCACGATGGGAACGCCAATGCCCTGTTCGGCATCGTTCAGGGCGGCATGTATGAGGAACTGCGCGACGAGTCGCTGAGGGGATTGACCGACATCGGCTTCGATGGCTACGCGATCGGCGGGCTCTCGGTCGGCGAACCCGAACGGGACATGATGCGCGTGCTCAAGCGCACCGCGTCGCAACTGCCGGCCGGCAAGCCGCGCTACCTGATGGGGGTGGGCACGCCGCAGGACATCATGGCGGCGGTCGCGGCGGGCATCGACATGTTCGACTGCGTGCTGCCGACGCGCAACGCCCGCAACGGGTGGGTATTCACGCGGCACGGGGTGGTGAAGCTCCGCAACGCCCGCTACCGTGATGACCTTTCACCGCTCGACGAACAATGCGGCTGCTACACGTGCCGCAACTTCACGCGCGCCTATCTGCACCACCTGCAGCGGGTGAATGAAATCCTTGGCGCGCGACTCAATACCTTGCACAACCTCCACTACTACCAGGAACTCATGCGCGAACTGCAGCGGGCAATCGAACTCAAACAGCTCGGCGGTCTTATCGCCGGTTTCAGGCAGGATCACGTAAAATCGTGTTAAAGTACAATGCTTTTTGAGCGCCTGTCGGCGTTTGTCTTCATGGAGGGAAGATTGTGTTGATCAACCAGGCGTGGGCGCAGGGCGCAGGCGGATCCACGGGCGGGGGCATCGAGAGCATGCTCCTGATCGTGCTGATGTTTGTCGTGCTTTATTTCCTGATGATCCGCCCCCAAATGAAGCGCGCCAAGGAACACAAGGCGATGATCGACGCCTTGCAGAAAGGCGATGAAGTCGTCACCAACGGCGGCGTTCTCGGCCGCATCAGCAAACTAAATGAAAACTACGTGACGCTGGAGATCGCAGCCAACGTTCAAATCCAGGTGCAGCGCCCGTCAGTGCAGGTGATTTTGCCGAAGGGCACCATCAAGAACATCCAGTAATGGGTAATGGGTAATGGGGAATGGGTAATGGGGAATGGGATTGCCGCGACATGCTCGCTGCACCTCTGTTTTCTATTTCCTATTTCCCATTGACGCTTTTGACTCATCGCCCATCACTCATCACCCATCACCCATCACGCGCCAGCCAATGAACCGCTATCCCCTCTGGAAAAACCTGATCATTATCATCTCGCTCGTGCTCGGCTTCGCGTATACGCTGCCGAACTTCTACGGTGAGGCGCCCGCGGTGCAGGTGTCGCCGCTCAAGACCGGCCTCAAGGCCGACGCCGCGCTCATGAACCGCGTGGAGGAGGCGCTCAAGCAGGGCAACCTCGCCGCCGACGGGATCTTTCTTGACCAGACGAGCGTCAAGGCGCGGTTCCCGGACACCGACACCCAGCTCAGGGCCAAGGACCTGCTGCAATCGCAGCTTGGCGAAGATTACGTGGTGGCGCTGAACCTGCTGTCCAACAGCCCGCGCTGGCTGGCGGCGATCGGCGCACTCCCCATGTATCTCGGCCTCGACCTGCGCGGCGGCGTGCATTTTCTGCTGCAGGTCGACATGAAAGCTGCCATCACCAAGAAGATGGACGCCTTCGTCGGCGATATCCGCAGCGCGTTGCGTGACAAGCGCATCCAGTATGGCGGCGTCACCCGCGACGGCCAGACGATCACGGTGCGCTTTCGCGATGCGGCCATGCGCGACAAGGCAACGGCCGAGATCCAGAAAAACATGCCCGATCTCGAGTTGAAGAACCAGGACGAGACCGGCGAATATCGGATTGTAGCCACGCTCAAGCTTGAAGCGCAGCGCCAGACTGAAAAGTTCGCGCTGGATCAGAACATCACCACGTTGAGAAACCGTGTCAACGAGCTGGGTGTGGCCGAACCGATCATTCAACAGCAGGGTTCGGACCGCGTCGTGGTGCAGCTTCCGGGCGTGCAGGATACCGCCAAGGCCAAGGACATCCTCGGCCGCACCGCGACGCTCGAAGTGCGCATGGTGGAGGCGCATGCCGGCGATCCGGGCGCCCGCAATTACGATCCCCAGAAGATCGAGCAGGCGGTCGGCGGGCAGATTCCGTTCGGCACGGAGTTGTTTTACGCGCAACGCGAAAGCGGCAAGGAACCCCTGCTGCTCAGCAAGCAGATCGTGATTACGGGCGATCGCCTGACGGATGCTTCTCCGGGGTTCGACGCGACCGACCAACGGCCCATCGTCAGCGTTACGCTCGATGGCCAGGGCGCGCGCATTTTCCAGCAGGTGACGCGCGAAGCGGTCAAACGCCGCATGGCGATCCTGCTCATCGACCGCGGCAAGCCCGAAGTGCTGACCGCGCCGGTAATCCAGTCCGAGTTGGGCGCCCGCTTCCAGATCACCGGTTTCAGAAGTACCGAGGAAACGAAAGACCTGGCGCTGTTGCTGCGCGCCGGCGCGCTCGCCGCGCCCATGGAGATCGTCGAAGAACGAACGGTCGGTCCTTCGCTCGGCGCCGAAAACATCCGCATCGGCTTCAACTCGGCGCTGTACGGCTTTGCCGCGATTACCGCGTTCATGATCGTTTACTACGCGCTGTTCGGGGTATTTTCGATCGTGGCGCTCGCCGGCAACGTGCTGTTCCTGGTGGCGCTGCTGTCGATGCTCCAGGCGACACTCACGCTTCCCGGTATGGCCGCGATCGCGCTTACCATCGGCATGGCGATCGACGCCAACGTGCTGATCAACGAGCGGATTCGCGAGGAATTGAGGAACGGCAACACCCCGCAAGCTGCGATCCACGCGGGTTATGACCGCGCGTGGGGCACGATTCTCGACTCCAACCTCACGACTTTGATCGCCGGGGTCTTCCTGTTCATCCTGGGCTCCGGGCCGGTCAAAGGCTTCGCGGTGGTGCTGTGCCTGGGAATTCTCACGTCGCAGTTCAGCGCGGTAATGGTCGCGCGCGGCATGTCGAACTTCTATTACGGCCGCCGCCGCAGGCTCGACCGCATTTCGATCGGCCAGATCTGGCGCCCCGCGGCGCAGGGCAAGTGAGCGGTGAGCGGCGAGCAGAAACGGCTTCTAAGTATGCTTTACACCGCTTACCGCTTACGGCTTACCGCTTACGGAAACTGATTATGGAATTTTTCAGAATCAAGCGCGACAT